>Ga0307513_10001564_pt1 | contig 32820 bp, 29 predicted proteins | sample 15_EM_MG_FD_202174 | JGI IMG/M metagenome (GOLD analysis project Ga0307513, IMG submission 202174) | Populus trichocarpa ectomycorrhiza microbial communities from riparian zone in the Pacific Northwest, United States - 15_EM | ecosystem: Host-associated > Plants > Roots > Unclassified | place... | reverse complement strand
AAATCAAACCTCGATTTTATTATATCATACTGCAGGGGTTTTTTTATTTTTATTTTACGGATTGACTGACTGACTGACTGGGTATCTCTCCTGATGGCGGTGGTGTAGCGGGTTCGGCGGTTTGGTTGATTGATTGGTTGGTTGGTATATAGGGAAAGGACAATAGAATGTGGTTTTCTGTTTTTACATATCAGTGAATGCTCGGTGGAGTGTCTTTTCCTTTTCCTTTCCTTTCCTTTATTTCTTTATTGACATAGTAATATTATTACGCTGGTTCCGGTCCGCCTGTCCAGGTTATGATCGCGGTGTGGGGTGCAAACGATCCGAGGTAATACGATACTATGCTGGACAAGACTGTTCTGTAGCAACGCGCAATTGTTTCAACTGAGAAGTAATGATAGCCGACAATCAAGATTATAGATTACCGCCAACTATTACAAGAATGATAGTAAAGATATAAGGAAGCTATATAGTGTGGTGGTCTGGTTCTGCTTCACCAAGCTTCCACTTCCACCAAACTTCTGCAACAAAGAACAAAGGCATTGAAAGAAAGTATATAGGAACAAAAGGAATAATAAAGAAAGTGTAAAGAAAACAAAAAGTTGTACTCGGCTTGAGAATAATATAGAAACTTAGAAGAAGCATTTGAGAGGAGAAAGAAACCTTATACCAACATGTTCCGGTGGTGAGTTGGCGAGTGATGTGTTGTGGTGCTCTTTGGAGACTTGAATTGATTTTTGGTTTGGTTAGGCATCATGGGGCGCCACCTGTGGCGCGTGTCTATGTGAATCATGAATGAGTCGCGGAATATCAAGTTACATACTACAGTATGGCGCAGCACCACACAGGCTACAGCATACCACGAACATTCACTTCGGTTCAAGTACTGCCTTTGTTCGCGCAAGAAAGCAAGCTCCATGCTACGAATACCGATATCGATATCAATATCTATTAGCCTACTTTTTTATCCTCACCCGCAGTAAAAGTACTAAAAATTCGAGCCAGAAATCTACTAACCAATGCATATCCATCCAGCCGTAGAGGGCGTAAGAGAGAAAGAAAGACACCCCAGTTTTCATACTTACTATACCACATCATAACCGTACAGACCAACGCCACGCCGGACCGGACCTTGCAAACATGACATAGCAAGGTACAGTTCCCGCAACAAAACCACAAAGCCGACAGGTAATAAAAAAAAGAGGTAGGAAAAAGAAAAAAAAAACAGAAAACAGAAAACCAGAATATGTGCTCAAGCCAGTATGAGTAATAATAAGGTGATGGAAGAAAAGGGCCCCAGAGGCTATTTTGCTACGGAAGAAAGAAGGAATGAGAAAACACCCAAAGCCCTCAATCCATCCATACTTGCATGTCCATCACACTCATACCATCTTACAGAGCTCTCCCAGGGCGGACCAACTAGTCCTCTTCAGAACTATCATCATAATCGGCCGGCACGAGATTCCTATACGTCCGACTTCTCAAGTCTTCTTCTAGCCCACCATAGCTATCGTCCGGGATATATCCCTCGCCGCCGAGGTAACTCAGTGCAACGGGTAAGAAGATCAAGGCGTGCGTAGCGGCGACAATGACCAAGGCAAGCCACATCCTGAAGTAGTATATTTCGAAAATCTTGGAGCGGGTGAATGCGAGTACACAAACGCCTATTAGTTTTGTCACGGTGATGCCGGTGAATACCTTTTTTTTGTTAGCATGGGGGAATGCATGGAGAGGAGGAAAGGAGGGGACCTACGGAACCGCCGACCTGGGTGAGGGCGCTGAGTGCTCTAGCGTCTTTCCCGCGGAAGCCGCGAGCGCGGTCAACGGCGCTGCGACTGGGAAACATGAAGGCTCGAGCAACATGCGAGCAGAACTCAACGCCGATACCAACGCAGATCACCAAGTTCACTAGACTGACTGCGTTAAGGCTTACGCCCCAGAGCGCCATTATGCCCAGAATATCCACAACGATCATTAATACGGTAGCACTAACCACCAGTCCCGTTTGTGCGCTTCCAAGTAATATAGAAGAGACTAGAAATATACATGCTAGTGCTGCGAGTAAGAGCGCCTCTGTAAGGCCGACTATGGAAGAGTATTGGTCGAAAAAGATGTAGAATGTGGAGTAAGGGAAGACTTCAAGGCCGGACTTTTGCGAGAGAACCTGGGAGATACGGCGGGCGGAGGCGTAGGCGTTTATAAAGTCCTTCTGGCTGCGGAGCGGAGTGTGGGACGTGCGGAAGTGGCTGGCTTTTATGGTCGTGCGGTTGTGGTCGGGAACGATTGCGTGTGAGTAGGCAGCCTTGCCGGCTACTGGGCATTCCTCCCCTGTGGGAGCTTGCAGCCAGATGTCCAAGTAGCCCAGAAACTCGTCGCCTTCTGGCATATCGTTGAGGGTGATATTCCAAGCCGAATCCCGGTCTTCGAAGCAGACCTTGCAGACGTGGTCACTGTCAAACTCGTCGCAGAGTTCGGAAGGGTTCTTCTTCCTGACTCTGCAGCATCGATCAAGGGAGGGATTCAACCATAGGAAGAAGTCGTCGATCCAACTAGCGACAGGTTCCGCAATATATGAAATCTCAAGACGTTTTCTTTCCTGTTCTAAAACATTGGAAAGTGAAAATGTGTCACATGTCGAAAAGCGCCCGCAAAGTGATTGCTGCTCTTGCCTAGCGGTAATGTTATAATCCCTGGTCACAAAGTAGGTTGGTGGTCCAACGTCTAGGTAATCATAAAGGTCGTTAAAGTAGCCGATCAGGTACGAATCACTCGGAATGGCAATTCTCTGGTCTAAACACCAAAATGTTAATATCCGGGCTTGATGACAAAATGGGGTGTATCATACCCAGCCCAAGCTCGACCTTTGGCAAAAGCGCGATTCCGGCGGTGAACAACCCTAAGAACAAGCCCACGATAACCCGCTTAGTGCGTTTCTGCAACAGAGCTGGCGCATATCCCTTCCTTATGAATTTCTGCAAAACCCCTTCCTCCTCCATAGAGAATCCGGGTGCATTCCGAATACCCTCCCCTCTCGGATTTGACATTGTTCCTCCTCCAACATTAGTAGCAGAACCATTACTCTCATAACCGCCAGGCGCTCTGAAGCAGGGGAAACAATCCATCCTGTTGCTCTCGACCCTCTTCTGGTTCAACGACAACACAGCCACGAACATGGTAACCTGTAACAAAGCATTGACGAACACTGCGCCAGCAGCATAAATAGCAAAGTTCCTAACCGCAGGCATAGAGACGACAGCTCCCAGTGCAAAGGCCATAGTTTCGCAAGTTGCAGAAAGTAAAATGCTTGGACCCATTCTGCCCATTGCCTTTCCAACGCGAACTTCCACTCCCTCATCCGGATGCGAATAGTTGACTCTCTCGAACTCGTGAACGATCAAGAAGATATTATCCACGCCGACAGCAAGGACAAGGAACGGGATGACCTCGGCGATAATAAGGGTTACTTTAACGCCCATTGCCGAGAACAACCCTACACTTGCAGAGACGCTCATAAGGACAATGACGATTCCAGAGATTCCGAGAGTGAATTTGCTCTCCACAAGGAGTCTACTGCTCTGGCTTAGGACATGAGGGATTGTCAAACTTGCGCTTCCCAGTGCGAGGCTGGCGTAGATGAACATGGCGATATAGCTGATAACGACGATCTTGGCGTCAGTGTTAGTGCTCTTGTTCAATTCCTCCTCGAGACTAACTTCCGTCGAAAAGCTCAATCTCAACCCCCTCTCCTTAGCTTCGCCCTGGACAGCAAGTAGCGTACTTTTCAAGCTCTGCTCCCAATCCATAGTCTTCACAAGCTTCTCGGACCCCTCTGCATGGTTGTTTAGAACCCAAGTAACGATCATAGCCCTAGAATCCACGACATCGCCAGTATCTTGCCATCCTCCAAGAATTAAATTCTTATTCAGTGGTTGTCCGAAGTCCGGCAGGCACCGACTCTGAACAGGTTGCGCCGCACAAGATCTCAAATCCCTCTGCCACGCCCCCTCTTTGACATTCCAGAAGCTGTTCCCAAAATATCCGGCAACACTCTGAACAACGCATCCGGCATCCGTAGGCTTCAAACAAACATCGTCTAAAGTGACCCCATAATTCAAACTCTTTAATCTCCTGATGCGATTCTCAACATCGAACCACCAACTCAACACATCATAACTCAGAACCGGAGAAGCTCCTGCTTCCGTGGTATCGTTAACCAAGAACACCTGCTGTGAGCGGTAGAACGGATCGAAATTGTCGTCAAAGAATTTCTTCTCCAAAGCAGCTTCAGATGTAGGGCTAACCCACAGCCTCACGGGGTCTGTCTCGATGCTGAACCTGAGCCAACCTAGACTCAACAAGCCAACAATTATGATGCTAGTCGAGACCGTAACAGCGGGGAAAGATGCGCATGTATGTCCCAACCAGGAAAACAAATCGTCCAAACGTGAATTCAAGAAATATTCCCTGTAAGGTCTATCCATCATTCCAGCCCCCACGACATCGCCTTCATCCTCATCATCACTCGGTGCACTATCTTGCAATAGCCTGGCGCGCTCAGAATTCCTCTTTTTCAAATTCTGGTAGGTTTTGGTGGCGGTATATACTCCGACAAGAATGAATAGCGAAATTGAGTAGATGAGTATAACTGCGAAGCTAAGGCAAGGAATTACCCCGACCTTGCATTCCTTCCCCACTTCAACTTCTTGAAGGGTTGGACAGACAGCGGGACAATCAACACAAGAACATCTGTAGGCCACATCCCGGTCATTGCATCTCTTGGGCGAATGGTCCATTGCCTTCATTGGGGCACCCAATTTGTCTTTGGGGGGAAAGTCGATCTGGAACGGTGATCCAAACGGCTTCTCATCTCCCAGAAACTTTAGAAATGCAGGGTAATCCTTCGCACCCCCGCCAATAAGATCCATAGCATATCCGTTGGTGCCAGAAAACTTGACGTCCTTGCACGAGTCAAAGAACCCGCTTCCATAGGAATGGGAGACAAAGTAATCTAGCTCTGTTACGATCTCCTTCCCAGTGCTCACAGTTTGGGTAGCGGTGACGTTGAGGAACAATGATTGATCGGGTGAGCAAGTAAAGGTGCAGAAGAGGTCGAAGAAGTTTGCCTCACAAGCAGGGCAGGAAGCGACGAGCGCTTCAGCTCTCTTCAAACTCTTTGACAAATCCTCCAACTAGATCCCAAACCACCTAGAGTAAGCAAAGCTCCAGAAACAAGCAGAGAGAATTCCTCCCAACGCACCTGAGAATCCTCACAGCAGACCGGTCCCTTTTTCCAAGTATCCCCACAAATCTCCACCAACCGTTTCCTCGTCTTGGGGCTCGGTTCAGTAGCTGGTGTGTTATCGGGACAGGGCAATTGCCCCCCGAAGAAGGATTTCTTGCCACACTACGAACCATCGTTAGCCCCGTCGAGCCCAAGTGTGCCCCAGAAGATAACCTCGGAAAGCCCAAGAAGTAGAAGTTGAGAACGGTACCTGACCACGCAGTGCACAAACCCCAGCTTTATGCACACTTGTCACCGGGCCCGACTTGTCAGCCTGCGCCGGGTTCGACCACGAGAGCAAACATAGGAAAATGAGTGCTGGTAGTAGTAACCGGGGTGTGTGAAGCATCAGGAGATGCTTCTTCATCTTTAGAGAGGGTTGTTGGGGTGTGCAACAGTAAAAATAGCGGTTGCCGGTAACTTTCAGCAATTGAGTCACGAGTTGGACGAAATCCGGAATATCTCGAAGCCAGGACGACCGACTAAGTGGGCTATGCACGAGGTACCGGTAGTACTATCCGATTCTGTAATGAGCGGGCTCGAAAAGATATGCAAACTAGGGCAGAAGGAGGGTGACAAATAGTGCGTTGAGTGGAAAGTCCGGGTGGAAGGAGGATGGAAGGAAAGGTTGGCGGAGGAGAGAGATTAGGGGTGGTCGAAGCGGCGGATGACGAGAACCGACGCAAGGGCAGCGGAGAGAGACGCGAGATGAGGCAACAGCCAAGCGAGCAAGAGATAGGCCCTGGGTGATATGTGCGGGGGAAAAGGTAAAGAAACAGAGAGAGTGTGAGTGAGAGAGAAGGAGAGAATGGGGAGCCAGAAGACGAAGGCGATGGTGAGAAGGAGAGAGAGAGGCTGAAGGCTGAACGGTTAAACCACACCCTTCTTTTCTATTACTTTTCGCTTCCTGCCTTACGGGAATCCTGGCTCCGTCGATTAATAATTAAACGGTGAAGCACAGCAACTTTTAAAGAAATCGAAAGGAAATTCCAGTAAGGCAAAAGAGTCAATAAAAAGACAGAGGAAAGGCCTCCTTTTCTTTTTTTCTTTTTCTTTTTACTTTTGCTTCCCCATTTCTTTCCTCTCCACATTCCACATCCAACTCTATAAGACCGAGTAACAGTGACAGCAATAACAAGAGTAATACTTACTTATCTCCCCTTGAACCCCCCCCTGACCAAACTCACCAGAAATTCAGGCAGAAAAGAAAGAACGAAAAGGAAAAAAAAAGTAGAGATGCTGGCTCGTTGATGACCGTCTGATGACGTGCTGCTGCAGGATTGGGCAAGACCTCAATCCCCTTGGCAGGAGAAAGAGAAGAAAAAGAAGAAAAAGAAGAGGGAAAAACATCCATCGAGGAATCCCCCCCCGCATTCAGCGAATCAGCGGCCAGAATTTAATCGCCATCGATAAAAGCAGTCTTCCATGGTCCCGTGATTATCATTTTCTTTTCTTTTCTTTCCTCTTTTTTTCTTCTTTCTCTTCCTGTCAGATTACCGGACAAGTAGTTTTGCTGATGGCCCTGACAGGAACAACTATTGTGAGCCGGAATCCAACCATAAATAATCTAATATTCGGTCCATCTGCCGGGTGGATGACCGACACGCTCAGTAGTCATCTGGTTATCCAACTCGTGATCTGGTGCGAGAGAAAGTCTATATAAACACAAAAATACCTCTAGTCGCAGGTGTACCGGTATAATGCACTCGCACAGTGCCTAGGCACAACTCGGCTTCGTAGTTTATCATAATATCGTTATTATAGCTCACGAGAGTGCAACCTTCAATCCCAACTCATACAACACGAAACCGCGCAACCCAAATCGAGTCCCACCCAATTCAATTCGATTCAACCCGAGCACCGGTAGCACCTACAAAATCCCACGGCAAACGCATCCAGACTCAGATGTACCGGTAGGATGAAAAAGAAAGGGAAAAAAGTAAACATGATTCATGAAAAAAGAATCTCAATTGCCTTTCCCATCACGAGCGCCCGGCTCTTTCAAGTGATGACACAAGGAATAGGAATGCTGCGTGGATTCTCACAACAACAGTTAGCAACATTTTTGCACTCCGTTCCGGAAGGGGGGGGGGAATAGAGAAAAGGCTTGGGGTAAAAAAGGCCTACCAGCAACACGAGTAATCACCGCAATCGACACACTTCTGTCCTGGGGGTTTTCCTAAACCACCAGTGCCCAAGACACCACCGCCAGTGAGGGGTGACTTCTCTTTATTCGTGTCGACCAATTGCTGAGCGGAAGAGGAGCACATGGTGTCTAACTGGGATGAGATGAATGGGGACAGAGGTTAAGTGTTTGAATTGCACTGCGCTGCCCTATGAGAAACGGACGTCGTCAAGCTTGGTCAACAAATTTTGTTACCCGTAAAAGAAATTGGTTTTAGCGAGGAAATGATAACGAAAGCTCAAATTTTAACATTGAGTGATGGCTCAGAATCTAACAGCAAAGAATACCTCATCAAGGTGAATACAGATGGGGTTGTAACATATTTGACACGGGAGGCAGTTTCTCAGGCCGCTCCCGTGGACGCGATATCATCATTGGGAATTTCAAGAGTTCCTAAGGCGAAAAAAGGCGATAGAAATTAGGATATCTCACCTTTTGTGTTTGCGCAGTAAGGGGTTCCACACAGGCAGTTCTGAGCGTGTATTGCGGCCAAAGAAAAGACGATGGTGGAGGAGGGAGATGGGGGGGGGGAGAAGGGACGGGTGGATGCCGCCCAGACAATCAACGAAGAGGAGGACATAAGAGTTCGGGTGCCGGCAAGCAACAACACATTCTTTCAATTGTTGAGCCACATCACTGCGCTGCGCCACTCTGGTATCAAGTAAAGTCGTCATACGCATCAACCCCCTCCCTTGGGCAAGACTGGTTGAAGTACGGTATTCGCCCTTAACCTGTTTTTCAGATGCTAGTCTAGCTCTACCTCCTGACCCCAAAAGGTATAAGCGGTGGCTTACCTTCAACGAGAGGAAGGCCAAGTTCGTCGATTGGCTGGGTCGGTTTTTTCTGTGAGCAAAATTCGGCATGATGCAGATGAGGGTATTGAGAGGGTTTAACCCCTCCATTGATTTCCTTGTCTTGTACTACTTGGGACGTTATTGGAGAAGGAAATATCTTCAAGTCACTTTGAAAAGACCTTTCCAATACTACTGTAGTCAATCCTGGGCCTGTAGAACGCCAGCAATGTTTTTTATCTCAGCAAGAGCGCAATGTTTCACCCAATGATTCTCCGGGGCGCCAAAGAGGTAATAAGCATGATCTTGACACAATTTGGCAGGATGCCCCGGAATTTTCTTGAAGAGGATATTTTTGAGATACAGGCTATCTGCATGGCTGTCTTTCGGCATGAGAGAAAACTCTAGCGTTCAGTGGGGATGTTTCTGGTCTATTTTCTCTATTAGATTTTTTGTGATTGTGTTTTCTTGCTTAGAAGTTGAAACACCAGCATTATTTTCTTAGCTGTGAGCGGAACGTTGTGTTTTGCTGGGGTGAGGAAGCATTGCTGGCATTCTACAGGGAGGGCCCGGTATTGACTGGTAGAATACCGGTAGGGTTTCTCGATACTTTGTCTCCGCATCCGTGTTCCCTGTTTAATGACGGTCTGTACCCGTACACTTAAGAGCCATGAAATTCGGGAACAAACGGGGGAAAACATCACCCTGTTGCTCGAGTAAACAAGTGCCTCAAGCTCCGTGAGCAAGGTCTCAGCTCCATGCATGGTAAATGCCACCCAATTGCTGGGAGATCACAACAAGGAGTAGAGCACTTAAAACATAACTTTACCGGTACTCGAGCACAGTACCCTCCAGTATGATGCAATTTCAACCCTGGGCTGAATGCTTCTGCGGTAATATTATACTAAGGCCCACCCTGAGTGGGGGAATGGGGGTCGCAGACTTGTACTTACGGGTGGTCAGTCAACATACAGTAAGGTTATCCCAAAGACAGCGGTGCCATGTCCTAGTTAAACAGTAATAACTAGTCTCCATTATAGTCGACCCGTATACGGTACAATATTGTACCGACACCTCATGCTCAAGCACATGTGAGACGGCTAGAGATCGCAGAATTGCGCGCTCCTCGGGTACTTCTCATACCAGTGCCTCTGGTATGATACTGTGCATGTCGACTTCTCTCTTCTTCCTCTGGTTCAGGTTCTTCCTAAGCCCTGCTGCTGTCTGTTAGCAAGGAAACGCCCGGACCGATCGCCTCTCTTCACCAGTACTGGACAGCCGTCTTCCGTCAAAGTGTCCTGCAAGTCGGACGAAATTAACCCTACATTCGTATCAGTGCAAATGGATCGCGACATGAGTTCCGCAAAGTCTGTTTCGATTGCTGGAAGCACAGGTCTGGTGGTGAGTGCATTCACATTCATCCCTGTGCTTGCCTTTATCACCACATCTTTCATCTCATCCCTTAGGCCCCCTAGAGAAACATGTTTTTTTTGAAAGAAAGAAAAACACTCACAATGAAATTTCACTAACACTCTTATGAGAAGGGCTCTTTCGCACTCCAATACTTTCTCTCAAACCCACAGGCTTCCCAAGTGTATTCCTTGATGCGCCGTCCTTACCCTCACCCCATTACCGACCCCGGGTCAAAGCTTAAGCCTCTCATCTCGAGCGATATCGCGACATGGCCTGCAACGCTTGGTTCTATCCCCACGACCGTCTTTGTCTCTAGTCTTGGAACTACCCGCGCGGATGCCGGCTCTTTCGAGGATCAGCGTAAAATTGACCTTGACCTCAACCTTGATTTAGCAAAGGCAGCCAAGGCAGCCGGTGCAAAATGCTACGTCCTGGTATCCACCCACGGTGCAGACTCAGCATCACGGCTCCCTTACATGAAGATGAAGGGAGAATTGGAAGATGCAGTTATCGAGATAGGATTTGAAAAGACGGCAATCTTAAGGCCAGGACTAATTATCGGGTCGCGAGAGAAGGCTAGGTTGCTGGACTACCCTCTCCATGGTGTGGCCAATCTCTTTGGTGCTATCTCGGGTGGAAAGCTGAGGGATTGCTGGGCTCAGGATGCAGATACCGTTGCGAAGGCTGCTGTCAGGGTAGCATTAGAGGAGGCTGTTTGGGAAGGCAAGGGGGAGCAGGAAGACGGAAAGACAGTTTGGCACATCACTCAAGCTGATATCATTGCCCTTGGGAAACATGCGACATGTTAAGCGATAAGTCGGGGTGCCCGAGTATTGGGTGGGAAAGGTGTGAGTGCAGGTGCGGGTGCAAGTGCCTTTATGTGTTTTTTTTTGTTCCTTCCCCAACTGGCGTGAGGGTCGCAGGCTAAGGTGATTACGAATTTAGCATAATATCGGATTGGACCGTATCAGTAATTGGATTCAGGCGAACTTAGGCTATCTCTATTGTTTGCTTCGATAATTAAATCTCATTAATTTTTGTATGCATAGTATTACAAGTGTATTACCCATTCAGGGCATTTCCCAGCAGGACAGGAGCACGGAAAGCAATGGAATCAAGTTCTGTTCTCAAAGGCACATACAGTAGGCAGGGTAATCCAAGGGCCGAGGGAATAGCTCACATTTATGCGAATTCCAACCCGGGTTTGAAGCGAGAATGCAATACGGGAGGCGTGATACATGGATATGATGGAGCGAGGGCAAAGCAACGTGTGACCAACTATTTGGGTGGGGTGCTTCCATGTAGAGCGCGGCTTCCGAAATATTTAATGCAGGGCACGAGAACTGGAGAGCTCGGCGGGTATCATACAGCCAGCCATCATCATGGGAAGGGGAAGGAGGGGAAAGAAACAAAAGGAGGGCCTGAAATGCACAGTGCAAACAAGGGAGTGCAGCCAACAGATACCCTATCACTCTGCCTCATGATTTATATATAACTTATATCTATGTATGCGAGGGGATGCGAGGGATTGAACCAGCGAACGGGTAGCCTAACTTAAATACTTGTGCTTACTCCAAAGAGGGGAGCGGTATGATACTGTAACTTATCATAATGTTTTTTCAACTTTTGCCTGTCATATCGCCTTCTCTGTGCGATCAGTTAGGCCTGCTTTCTGGCTGCGCTGCTGTTGCTGCTGTTGCTTGCGCTGCTACGGTTTGCTGTAATAGCATTAGACTGGCCATGACACCTTACTAGCCAATCCATAAAGTATCCGGACACTCTTTGGTCCACTTTGTATCAGCCTTGGCGCCAAGTGTCCGGATACTTTATGGATTGGCCAGTACTTGTGTGCCCTAGCCTGCAATCACATACTCCAGCAGAATCATCAACTGCCAACAGCCTCTCTCTCCCCCCCCTCCGCCTGATCACCTCCCCCCCCCCCTCAACCCTCACCCACAACCCTTTCCACAGCGCCTTGCCTCGCCCGCTCTGCTCTCTCCTCCAATCCCCGCACTCAACCCTGCCTCTCACCGCGTGGTACTGCTGTCCACAACCATCATCCTTTGCTCCACCTCACTCCACCGCTGTCACCACCACCACCACCACCACCACCACCTCACCGTTCCCACTGTTTGCACCTTCATTACCCTCAACCCACAACTCACCAATTTTTACCACCACCGCCACCACCACCCTCGGCTTGTATTAACCTAACCTCTCTGCTTTCATCCAACGCGCTATTAGTATAATACTGCTCGATCTTTCATCAACCCCTATTCCTCTTGCTCTCGAAGCATCTCTCATCTCCTCTCCCATCTCTCCCATCTCCTCCACCTCTTAAATCCCCAAACCACCCCCCTCTCTTACATCCATTAACGCATCAAATTTCCATCGACGCAGCCTCTCAAACACCTGATGGCTTCCGTAAGTTGCATCCATGAATCCTTGCAGATCGCCCTCTGGTCCAAGTGTCCGCCGCTATTTCTAGGCGCTATTGTCTCTCGTTCCGCTCTTGGCGGCTTCACACTCCAACAGTTCCCCCTTCTAACAATGTCACAGGTACCCCCGCAATCCCGCCCTCCTCAATTCGGCGCACATCACCAGTACGTCCCAAATGGCTCTGTGCCTGGAATGCCCCCTCAACCTGTCCAACTTCCACCCCAAAAGGTGATTGAGAAGGCAGGTGTGCGGATTTTGTGCATTGCCGATGTTAGAGGTATGAATTTCGTCCTTCTCTGTCATGTGGATTTTGGCCATCTCTCAAGCTGTTCGGCTGTGATATGCCCCGGAGATTGACACTAAATCGTTATCTACTTTTTTGCAGGGAATCTTAGATCTTTAAATGAATTGGCCAAGAAGGCAAACGCAGACCACATCCTTCACACTGGTGACTTTGGCTTTTATGATGATAGCTCCCTCGAGAGAATTGCCGACAAGTTAGACTTTAACCCTAATACGGAGTGAACGTCGGCTAACTTTTCTTTTCTTTTTTCTTCCAAGGACCCTGCGACATGTCGCACAGTACTCCCCCCTGCTCGAAGATGGCCTCAAAAAGCGTATCCAGGCCCCTGGCCCCAGTAGCCATTCTATAAAGCAGCTCTTTGCTCAGGTCGAACACCCATTGTCCGAGCTTCCCCTGTTTCTCAATAAGAAGTACACCTTGGACGTACCTGTATACACAGTGTGGGGGGCGTGCGAAGATGTCCGTGTCCTTGAGAAATTCCGCTCAGGCGAATACAAGATCAACAATCTCCACATCATCGACGAAGCGAATTCGCGGCTGTTAGATGTTGGCGGTGTCAAGCTTAGGTTGTTAGGTCTTGGGGGAGCTGTAGTCATGCATAAGTTGTTTGACAACGGCGAAGGAAGGACCACGATTCCTGGAGGACAAGGGACTATGTGGACTACGCTTTTGCAAATGGGCGAGCTCGTTGACACAGCAAACCGGGTGTATGACCCTGCAGAAACTCGAATTTTTGTCACCCATGCTTCGCCGGCAAGGGAGGGCTTGTTAAATCAATTGTCGGTTACTCTAAAAGCGGATTTCTCGATATCCGCTGGATTGCATTTCCGATATGGTAGCTCGTACAACGAGTTCAGTGTAAACCCAACTCTAGATCATTATCGGGGCAAGCTGGCCTCGTCGAAGGCGTCATTCAATGATGTTTGGGAAACCGTCAAGGGCGAAGTCCTGCCCGCCGTTCAGCAAAACGAAGCTCAACAGACACTCTTGAATAATGCCTTGGACATCGTAGAGAAGATGCCTACAAGTGCCAATGGTGGAAACCCGTTTGGTGGTCCCGCATCGAACACTGCTCCTGGAGCTGGACAAGTCGATGAGTCCGCATTTAAGAATATGTGGAATTTCAACTTGGCAGATGCTGCATTTGGCTGGCTTGTTCTAGAAGTTGAGGGTGGCCGCATTGGGACTGAGATGAGAGCGCAAGGGTTTAATTTCGCCCATAGGACTGCAAAGGGAGCTCCTCAGCAGCAGCAACAACAACAACAGCAGCACCAACAGCACCCACAGCATCAACAGCACCAACAGCACCAACAGCAGCAGCCTCAACAGCAACAGCAACAGCAACAATCATCGGTCGCGCCTGCTACATCAACTGCTACGTCAGCACCAACTTCGAATGCTGGAACTGTCAATGTGAATGTGCCATCTGGACCCTCTGGGGCCAGCAACACCACTCCGCAAAATGGCCCGGCGGTTCCCTTCACTCCGTCAGGGCCAAGGAGTCAACAGCAGCCAAAGCCCGCCCCCCCTCAACCAAAGCCTGCTGTGACCCCAACTGCGCCGAAGCAGCCTACCCCACCTCCCGCTCAGGTCGAACCACCGGCCGCCCCGAAGCCAGCAACACCTCGCCCAGTACCAAGTGGTCCTGCGAACAGAACTACCACCCCGGTCGCCACGCCTCTGCCGATAGCAGCGGCAGAGAAGCCATCTGCCAGTAACGGCACACGTACCCAATCTCCAGCCCCCCCTGCCGTGCCCAAGATTGATACTCCTGCTACGGCTCTGGTCGCGGCTCCGACCGGACCTCAACATCATCAAGAGGCTAGCTCCCCACAGGACCGCTCAAAACAGTTCGGGCTCTTTGTAAACGGCGTAGATAACGAAGAGGCAGTCCGTGCTCTATTCTCCCCGGAAGTCCAGAGCAAGATTCGGCGCATAGAAAAAAAACATCCCAGAACCAGACCAGACTCCACTTATTTCTTTGCGTACTTTGAGAGCGCTGAAGTTGCCAAAGAAACGCTGGAACAGCTACCAGAGGATTTGAAAACAAAGCGTTCCATGAGTGAGAACAAGCCGTGGGTTAAACTGATGGATGAACACAGCCCGTTCAACCACCCAAGGCCCGGCATGTCGGACAGCAAATGGGGTCGCGGAACCGGCACCGGCGGCGGCAACACCAGCGAGAGCGATAACAACATGGGTGGTGGATACAGGCGTGGATACCAAGGCCGTGGTAGAAGAAGCACTTATGGTTTAGACCGCGGCGGTGGGCGGGGAGGTAGGGGTGGTGGGGCCAAGCGTGGAAGGGGCTTTGACGGCGGGGATGGAGGATCGCAACATCAATCTACAGACTAGATAAAATAACTTTCCCTTTTTCCTCTCTTATTTCTTTTCTTTTCTTTTTCCTTTCTTCTAATGATTTCTTTTTTCCTAGCCCCTTTGTGGGACCTGTGGAGGAGAGGGAGGAACGAGGTTTGAGAAAAGGAAAAAAGTTCTCTGATAGTTGGTTTGTTTTTCCGGTCTGTTTTTTTTTTTCCTTCTGTGTGTGGCTTAGGCTGCCTGGCTGGTTGGTCGGTTTGTACGTTGTTGTAACTGAAAATGGCAGTTGCCATCATCGCCGTGGTTTAGTAGCAGCTCATGGTATGGTAGTTAGGGAATGAATTCCCAAGACGGGGCAGACGAATGAGACATCTTTCGAAGCAGGCACCTAGTAGGGAGGAAGAGAGGGGGTGGGGGGATGAGCGGTTCTTTTGGCGTGCGGTTGTTTCTTATGGTGCTCTGTTATATTTTCATCTTTTTTACATTTTTCCATCAAAACTTTGGGGCTTTTACCATACTTTTTACTTTAGCTTAGTTCCTACAGTACTTTATCGGGGACTACCGTGCTACCTACCCACTCGCTGGAATTCTTGCTACGAGCATTATTATTACCCGAAACAAACAAACCGTGGTACGGTTCTGCGGAACTCCACACAACAATATTATTATTATCATGATATATGATAACTCCAAAGTTGCCAAGCACAGCACAACGTGACATAGTCATAACTTCTCACTCGTGAAGCGCTTCTAACACGATACTGCACACAGACCAGTGCGCACTGCTCAGTTAGACACAAAAAGCCCAAAACACACACATAATTATCATACCGGTACGGCACACGCTAAAAGCGAGGGTTTTTGAGCGACTACTGATCAGAGCCATCACACGGGGGAGTGTTTCTTTTTTCCCAAAGAAAGTCCGAAGGGGGAAAATGGATAAGTGCTTGAAATGCCGGTACTGTATAGTATAGCACTGGTGCCGTTACAATTGTTTAATTTCTTTTTCCTTTCCGATCTCTACTACCGTAGCCGGAGAGACTGATCGAGGCCCGTTGTGGTATTATAGTAATTATTATTATGTGCGCATTCGTTGCGAAGAGGCCCAATTTATCTTAGTATGATATGATACACAGGTGTAGCTATATACGGTAGCGTAGGGGACTATGGTTGGTTTGTTGAGAATTGTTTCCCGTAGTTTTCGTTTTATATATATATATATATATATATATTTTTACTCGTTCTGTGCTGCATTGCATAGAATGTAACTGTGGTAGGTGTGTGGTTTTCGGGATTTTTTTGAGATGTGACATACAGTAGGACTTATGTGTAGTGCTTTCTGTGTTGTTGAATTTAATATATCATAATACGGTAGGCTCTCTGGGAATGGGAGTTAGTTGCCTCGACGTTCCCCTCTGCACTACCTAGCCTAACCCCCACCTTCTCCTAAAGATTACCCGGCTGCAGAGAACCCCTTCCACCACCACCACAAACAACCACGACTCAAACACCCACTTATCATACATACGAGAAAAGGAAACTTCCGATCTATCATACATATCCCAACCCATCACCAACCAACCAACCAACCAACGAAAGAAAGAAAGGGAAAAAAAAAACAGTTACCAAAAATGCCGAAAAGGAAAAACCCCTTCACCAATCCGCCCAGCAAATCCCGGTGCCTAACTCATCCCTCCACCGCCACCACCACTACCACAACCCTACCAGCGCGCGCTCACGCCCAGGTCACCAAATCACTAACCTCCGCCCTCCCAACCTACCACAAGCGCATCCTCCGCGTCCTGAAGAAGGCCCGCGGCTTCGAAACCGTGAAGCTGATCCGGCGGATAAAGTCCTCCCGCACCTCCAAAGCGCCGGCGACGCGGCCAACGGCAAGGCTGGAGGCGGAATTGGAAGCGCTGAAGAAGATGAAGCTGGATGTGCTTGCGCGGGCGCATTTACGTCGATGCGTGGGGAGGGATGGGAGGTGTGTTCGGAGTGGAGTTTTGGATTGGGGGGTTTGGGATGTGGAGGGGGAGGATCGGGGGGGGGAGGATCGGGAGGGGCGGGGGATGGAAAAGGTGGAGCGGGATGTGTCTGCTAGGTTATATGGGGGTAAAGCGGTGAGGGATGTTATGGGGGATGTGCTCGGGGATGTTAGGCGGGTTTTGGGTGTTAATGAGGGGGAAGAGATGGCGCGGGGGGATGGTGATGGAGAGGGGGAGGAGGGAGGGAGGAAGGGGATTGAGGAGAGGTTGGGGAGGAATAAAGGGAGCAAGGGGGTTAAAAAAGAGAAGAGGAGAAAGGAGGAGGAGGAGGAGGAGGAGGAGGAGGAGGAGGAGGATAAATCTGCTAGCCTGCCAACTTCTGCCTCTGACAGCGACAGCGACAGCGAATCGGAACATGAGGAAGAAGAAGAGGAAGGAGAAGACCAGGAAGACGTCTGGAAAGCAATAAGCGCCGCCGGCCCAGACGCATTCTCCGCCTTCGACTCAAGGGTCGCCTCCTCCTCCTCCGCATCCTCCAGTGAGAGCGAAAGCGATGCTGGGCCCCATCACCACGCCATAGAGGAAGACTTGTCCGGATCTTCAGCGCCAAAGTCCGGATCAAAGCCAACACAAAAACCGGGAACAAGCACCTTCCTCCCCTCCCTCCTAGCCGGCTACATCTCCGACTCTTGCTCCTCCACCTCCAGCACCGCCCCACCCAAACACAAGAAAGGCCCCCCCGAGAAAAAACAGCGGAAAAACCGCATGGGCCAGCAAGCCCGTCGCGCCCTCTGGGAGAAAAAGTACGGACAGAACGCGGCTCACTTGAAGCAAGAAGCGCAGCGCAAAGAGAAAGCGCAGCGCAGGGAGAGGAAGGCAGGGAAGGAGGAAAAGAAGGAGAAAAAGGAGGGACAGACGGAGGGCACGCTCCACCCATCCTGGGAAGCGGCAAGGAAAGCTAGGGAGGGCAAGATGGTGGTTGTGCAGGAGGTGCTGAAGAGTGGCGGTGGTGGGGGCAAGAAGGTTGTTTTTGATTGATGCTTGTGTCATGCAGTGTGAAGCCACACTGGCGGGTGTATATAAGTTACTTTGTAGTATTTAATAATATCATGGTAGAGGTGGAAAAAAATGCTATTTAGCGCTCATCCAAACCTCACCATTTCTCACCATTTACTTTTGCGCTCACTCGCGGAATATATCGTCAAACCATGGTATCATACAAAAATACTCCAAGTATTTTTATCACCTCCTCCTTCACCCATTCATTCACCTACATACCGTATAATACCAACCCAACCTACCTGATACACGGCAGGGGCAGACAGGGGAAAGAAAAAAAAAAGCAAGCCTGATGCGGGGGTCGAACCCGCGACATTGAGGTGTTCTTTCACGGGATTTTAATCCCCCGTAAAAGCCACACGCTCTACCACTGAGCTAACCAGGCCGATCGATGTATGACAAGAAGCTTTTGCATCCATCATTCACAAAACGTACCGTGACCACCGGATGGATTATTGAACCCGGCGCTAAGACGTCCGGAATTCCCTCTCTTGGATGGGGGGGGGCACTGCGAAAAGCGACCGCTTCAGCCCCCAGCTTGGAAAAAGACAGCTCCCTCAAATGACGTCCTACGGTAGGTACCGGTAGGTAGTAGTGTTCAATTCGAAGTTGTCACGGGGTTTTTCACTACCGTAGACTACGGTAGGTAGGTCAATGATCAACTTCCGTAAATAAATAAAAATAAAAACGAAAGAAGGGAAAAAAGAAAAGGCAGGCGACCCTGCGATCGGGGGTTTTTTTTCCGAAAGACCCTGGACTGCTGTAACTTACTGTGAACTTCCAGGCACTTTTTTATTTAAAGCAAGTTACATCAACTTATTTAACTTGTGTGCAGTCTCCGCGGGGTTTTGGCGCAGTTAGCAGAGGGTAAAGTAGTAGTGTGTCCAGGGAGCTCTTGCTGTGACCGGACCAGGAGAAAACATCTGCGCGATTGCCGCGCTTCAGCTATTCCTAATCTCTGAATGTCGTGGGGGGCCAAAACGTGGGGAATAGAGACAGAGGGGTGCAAGTATTTGTATCCCCGCAGGTGTGGTCCTATGGTGTTGGGGGAATTATGGCCTGAGCCTACACATCAGCGAAATTCTAGTGGTTTGTGGGGAGTTGCTTATGGGCATGTCTTAAACACGGAAGCGGCATGAAAATTTGTACTCGAGATGTTGGTCTAGGAGGTAATTTCTTTATAAAATAAACAAGAAAAAAGGGAAAACCTTCATTACCACAACATGGCTAGAGCTACTTCGTGACTGAGAAACTTAGGGGATACAGTACGAAAGGAAAAAGGAAAACGTCCCCCCCCGCTTCGCCGTTGTATCGTAATTACACAATCCCCACAACCTGGGAGAAATTGAAAAATGGTATGACATAAAAGCTAATTAAACTCAAACAAGAATGAACCTCCTAGCAGGTAATACATCCACCCATTCATCCGCCCATTCAACCGACTTGTCAGTTGTTTGGTTGAGAAATATAAGTAAGCACTACAAAAAAAGTAATAAAGGGAGGAGTTGAATCCGATGTATCGCTCCCTATGGAAACAAGGGTGAAAAAAGAAGAAAAAAGGCAAGAAAAAAGTTCAAGGCTATCGTGTCGCCGAAGCGTGGGGCGGAAATATGGGGGGATGAGGGAGAAAATACCAGGTCAATCTTGGTCAGGAGTCGACCCGAGTGGCAGGCTATCAATCATTTTCAACATCCTAATAGTTTGCAGAGGATCACATGAGAAATTAGCCCAACCAAAGAACACCATAAAAACCAAACGTACCCGCAGATCAATAGGCACAAGAGTCACAAAAAAGGCACAATTCATGGGGTCGCGAGTGGTATACACACCTAGAATTTTCCCGTGTCATTTCGTCGTTATCGGCTTGCAGCTGGCCAAGTTGTGCTTTGAGTGCGGCTACCTTTAATATCACAATTCTTAGCCCCTTTGTTCATTTGTATAATATTATAGTTGTGAGAGGAAACATAGTTTCCTTAGCAACTCACATTAGCAGAAGGAGATTGGGTGGCTGACAATTCCTGTAATAGATGCTTTCTTAACTTCTGGAGTCTCCCCGGTTTCTCCCCCGCGAGAGGGCCTGTCTTCTGTGCTCACCTGGTTTTTGATTCGTAGCTTCAGTTCGGCTAGCTCTGCCTCAACTACTTTCATTTTGGCCGCCGATTCGTTCTGGGAATTTGTAAGCGCCGCTTCCTTCTCCTTAACGAGAGCTTCGGCGACGCCCAGCTGCTCCTTCAAAGACGCCTCCAATGTCTCCGAGTCTGTGATGGCCATTTCAATCGCGGATTCCTTAGCCTTGATAAGCTCCTCAAAACCCTCGACCTGTGCCTTGAGTTGCTTCATCTCAGCTTCCAGATCAGACTTCTCTTTGGTAATTATTTCTAAACTGTTAGATTTTTCTGTGCTATCGGCTTCTAACGAGGAGACCAATTGGTTAGTTTCCTCGAGGTCAGTTTCCTTTGCCTTCACGGCCTGAAGAGCGGTCTCTTTCTCCTCCTTCAAGATATTGAGCTCTCCTTTCAAAGATTCTAGCTCGGCGGTGATAGATGTCATAGAGGCTTCCTTCTCCTCCTTAAGGACTTCCTTCTCTCTGTTGAGGGACCCGTTCTCACCCACTAGGGCAGCCTTCTCTTCCTCCAAGACTTCTTTCTCCCTCTCGAGAGCAGCCAATGTAGCTTCAATTTCCTTCCTCTCGGACTCAAGCTTTTCAATGACTCCGTCCTTGCCTTGCATGCCGGACTCCCCAGCCCCAAGCTTATCCTTCAAGCTCTTGATCTCATGCTTCAGGTCACCAACCTCCACCTGGTAAATCTGGTCCATCGACTTATAATCAGCATCCATCGACGCGCGGAGATCCTTAACCTCTTGCTCTGACTTCTCAGCCGATGCAGTCTTTTCGACCAGCTCCTTCTTGGCCTCGGAGACCTCCACCTCGAGGACTGAAGCCTTCTCGAGAAGCCCCTTATTTGCAGTCTTCTCCTTCGCAGCCTCGGACTCGAGTCTGGATTTAGATTCCTCAGCTCCCTGTAACGATTCCTGCAACGTTTTGATCTCAGCATCCTTAGATGTCTTAATCTGGTCAAGTTCTGCCTTCGCCATCTCAAGGTGTTTCGAAAGGGCGTCGAAAGCAGATTGATCAGGGACCGCATCTAGAGCGGCCTGTAGCTCCACTCGAGAGGCTTTCTCGGTTGCAAGTTGGCCCTCAAGCGAAGAGATGGTAGAACTATGGCTCTGCAATAATTCTGCCACGCTTTCTTCCGCCCTTTTAAGTTCCCCAGCCATGCGAGATACCTCGACGGTATGTGCCTCTCTGGTTGAATCCAGTTGGGCAACAAGCGCCTCGTGCTTTTCAGAAAGCAGAGTATACTTTTCCTCGTTACCAGAAGTGAGCTCGGCCTTCATTTTCTCGATTTCCGTAACATGTTCAACCCGCTGAGAATCGAGGGCAACCTTATGGGCTTGCTCAAGCCTAGAAGCCGTCTGTGTAAATGTTAGCGACTCGGTTCTTGCGGAGAAAACAGTTGCTACTAACCTCAGCGCTACGTGCCATATCCTCAACAGTTTTTTCAAGATCCGCTTTGATTTTTGCTAGCTGACCTTCCTTGTCCTGCAATAAATCTTGTGAGCAAAAGAACAAATGATGTGTGCACATATGGAACAAACCACCAGTTCCTTATTCAAGGTCTCCAAAACGTTCTGTAGGGCGGCGACTTCTTCCTTCCCTTGCTCCTGTGCAGACTCGATCTCAGCTTCGGATTGCTGCTTAGCTGATTCCAATTTTCGTGAGGCTTCTTGGATCTCCTGTTTTGCAGCATCCAGCTGGGCAGTCAAATCGCTGACTTGTTCCTGGTTTGACTTCGTTAACTGGTCGATCTTGCCCCCCCACTCTTTGTCCTTGTTCTCAACGGTGCTAGAAGCTTCCTTTCTTAGGACTTCAATAGTTGATTCAAACTGCTTTTGCTGAGCTTCATTCTCCTGTATGACAGCTTCAATTTTCTCGGCCGCTTCTTTCTCGGTAGCCTCCAAAGCTTCAGCGCCTTCTAACCTAGCAGCCTCAATCTTCTTTAGCAGGTCCTCCTCCAATGCCCTAGCGGCAGATTTAGCTTCACAAAGTTGGGCAGACAAAATCTCGGAACCCTTTTCCAACTGCTCTCGATGCTCTTGAATAAGCTCCTCGAGTTTGATCTTAGCCTCTTCGGCCAGTGTTTTCTCAGAGTTGACTGCCTCCGCTAATTCCGCTACGTGTTTCTCTTGGAGTTCTTGGATAGCCTTTTGTTCACTAGCCTTGCTTTCGGATGCCACCTTCTCCAATTCTTCTTGCAGGGCATTGACAACATTACCGAGGCCGTCAATTTCCTTCTGGCGAGACTCAAGTACCTCCATGTTCTTTTCGGCGTCACCTTTAGAAACTTCATGCGCATCCTCAATCTGTTTCTTTAGCGTTGCAATCTCTTCAGTAAGCTTCCTAACAAGGTCCCCCGTATCAATTGAGTTCTGGCTGTTGGCTTCCTTCTCGGCTGCAAGAGCAACATTAAGAGCCTCAAGCGCCTTTTGGAGGTCGCCGGTTTCAGTCGCAGCCTTTGATTCGGCGTCCTTAAGAGCCTTCCGCGGAATTAGTTTATAGCTACACATCTTATCAAAAATAGAAATACCTTTTCAGCCAAGGAGGTGTTATTGGATACTTCCTCAGCATGGCGCGCTTCTAGAGACTCAAAGGAAGTTTTCAGAGTATTAATCTGTGCGAGAAGGTCTCCTTCTTTTGTGCCGAAGTCAGCCTCAAGAGTCTTGAGTTCTTTTGCATGCCTGGCAATCATCTTGTCATTTGTATCCCTCATCGCTGCCGCAGATTCCTCAGCTAGGGCTGCAAACTTTGCCCCAGCATCCTTACATTGAGCTTGTAGCTTCTCGTTCTGTACGTAGCTTGTTAGCCTCGGATCTGCTATGGTCTAACATATGATAAAACCTTACCGCTTCTTGAATGGTAGTAATCCTTGCTTTGAGGTCCGCCAGTTCGGACTCTAACTGTTCAGTAGCTGTCTTGGCATCGCCATTGGTGGTAGGGTGGCCGCTGGCGTTGGAAACTTGTTGTGAAAGCTCCTTGTTCTTTTCCTCCAAGTCAGACACTTTGACTTTCAACGCTTCCAACTCCTTTGAAGAAGTGGCACTCGATGCACCAATAGACCCACTTGGTCCCGTTGTTCTCGAACGTAGTGTTGAAGTGCTGGGCCGAGAAGAAAGATTGGAGATTCCAGTGGCTCCCCTTGCAGCCGCAGAGATGGGTCGCCCGGCAGCGGATGGCGGCCTAGGTGAGATAGCATTCTCCCGCGCCGTGGAAGCGGCCGAAGGGCGCCCAGCAGTTGCGGCATTAGATGGCGCAGACATCGAAGGGCGTGACCGATGTGAAGGTGCTGTAGGTGTGGTTGTAGAGGTAGCGGCCCTTCTCACATTGCTAGCAGTACTTGAAGTGCTTCCACCGGAGGACCGGCGATCAGCGGCAGGACTAGTCGAACTGCTTGAACTGGGCGCCGTCCCCTTCTTCTCGGGTGAGCGCGTAGCATTTGCAGCTGGAGGAGCGATTGCCGATGTTCTCCTTAAGATACCGGATGCTGTAGCCATTCTCGAACCAGCAGCTGGAGGGTTGTTGGGAGTACTGCTAATCGATCCAGAAACGGTCCTACGTGTTGCGGTGTTGCTAGCCGTGCCGGCGGCTCCATTGATTCCGATAGCAGACCTCTGTGGTGGCTTTGATAAACTTGTGGTCCCAGTCCTCCGAGGCGGGGGAACGGAGGCTGGAGCAGCAGAGCTTGATCCAGTCCCAGCAGGACGCCTAGCCGTTCCCGTCACGGTTGGTTTCTTGGCTGCCTCCTTTTGCTCTTCCCGATGGGTCTCCTTAACCGGGTCGGGATCAGCTGAAGACCCCTCACCCATCACAAGCGTAATAGACACGTCCAAGCCCTGAGGGGTTGGAGCTAGTACTTCTTCAGGAGAGTCAGACATATTTGCTATCGAGTAGTGATTAAAGATTTACAAAGATAAAAAGAAATAAAAAGGGAGTTTGAAGGACTATTTGTTCCGAGGAGGGTGGTCGAGGTGAGGGGTGATGCCTTTTGGAGGAAAGCAGCAGCAACGGACTAGCGTGATGAGATAGGAGGGAGAATAGGAGATGTCGAGGATACGATGAGAGAAACGATGAGCGAAACTAATGCAAGTGGCGGTCAGTCAAACAAACGCGTACAAGTCGAGCCACGCCGACAAACGCATTGAGATGGATGGATAGATGGGATGTGGGTTTTGTGTATCCTGGCATGGGCTTGGAACTGCGGGGTGAAAACGAAAAAAAAGAGGGAAGGGGTAGCAAAGCACCAGATAGAACGCAATGAATGATACGGCAGAGCACCGGTAGATGATTTTGTTTAGGGGTGTGAGGGAAGGAGGGGAGGGTGGGCCGGTTATTTTATGATATGCAGAGAAAATAACGATTTAGTAGGGATGGGGCTAACTCACATTGAAATTGCCGGCGACAACGTTGCACGTTATCAACAGAAGGGTTCGTCCCTGACTTCTGATTGGAGATCTCGAAACACACTCTTCCGAAGGCGAGCCCTGGGATAGTATGGATGAGTGTGAGGACGTGTGTGTGTGTACGAGAGAGTCTGTGAGCGTGCCTGAATGAGGAGGAGGGGGAGAAGAGGAGGAGGAGGAGGAGAAGGAGGAGGAGGAAGAAGATAGGAGAAGAAATGGGAAAAGGAGAAGAGAAGTGGAAAGCGAACGGGTGGGACGGGAGAGAGAGATCAAAATTTAATGTAGTTCATCCACCTCTCATCCTTTTTTGTTACCAGTCTCAAGCCAGAGACTCGAGCCATGCCAAAGATCTCTAACTCGACCAGGCTTAGCTCCGCGTCTGTACTGCCCCATGCGGCTATAGAAATCGCGCCAACCCAAAAATTTACAGTTACTACTCGTACTGTCTGATGATACTGCTACTGTTCCGACAAGCAAAGCAGGAGCCTCTCCCGAAACGACGCCATGTTTCCGAGTAAAAACCTCCTCATCACGCACACAAACATCGAGGAGAGAAAGAAAGGAACTGCTATGGTATCGGCTCTCTAACAACACACATACCCAATACCCGATACCCGATATCGAATATATCGACTCCCCTTACCCTCCTCTCTACGGTACCAAGTGAGTCGAACGCAAAGCAAGCGCGCAGTACCGATAACGGTGGTTGCGACACCTCCCTCCGTTATCGAAAGTACGAAATAATCAGAGTCTGTACCACGATGTCCCCATACCCGGCAGGGTGCATGCTCGTCAGAACCTTTCGGTTGTACCTGGTGCGTACGGCAGCAGATCCCCGTCGGAGAAAAAAAAAGTATCAACACATACTCGAGCACTAGTATGATCATAGATGCAGCGTAGTGGTGCAATGTAACGGCATAATTAATTTGCGCCCGCCCCGCGAGTGCCGTATTATATACCATACCATGGGGATGTTCCCATAGTAAAAACAAACTTAAACCAGCCAAGTTAGGGTTCTTTTTTTTTCAAAAAAGAAATGAAAAATGAAAAACTGTAGTAATCATGTGGATGCTAGGAGGAAAGAATGAAGGAAAGGTAAGGAAGATAAGTACAGTATCCCCGCTCCGTTAACCCCAAGCACCGATAAGAATTATGCAATCATTTCCTGAAAACCCGCAAGTCACCGAAACCGCAGACACAAGTCACATGCGCAAAAGCAGAAAAAATGGATGTGTAAAGAAATAGCAGCTTTAGCGAAATCGGAAATAGTAAAGACCCTCGGTAGAGGAGAAAGGCTGACCCATGCTTTCAACCTTACCTTCGAAACTTATATTAGCGTTGGTGGGGTGGAGGTGACCTTTTCTTAAGGTCCCCTGTCTCAGCGACCCGAACACCCCCGGTTCCAACACTACCCCTTCTAAGTCTGCCCTCTTCACCTTCCATAGTAGCAAGCTTGCTATCCGGAGAGCTAGTCCTCTTAGGCCCGAGGTTTGCCTCAGTTGCTTGTGTGATATCTGGGGAAGGGGGGTGTTTATCCGCTTCGCTGGTAGCCCACGGAGCTCTCGCATCTTCCATGCTGGGCTCTCTGCCAGGTAATGGGCGGGGAATGGTGCGGGGGGCTGAAGATTCGGCAGGGAAACGACCGACTGTGGATCCAGTTTGATTCACAGTAGAAGCGGGGACGCCCCAGGGCGCTCTGGTGGTGAAATCAGTATTTGAACCAATCGTAGGAGACTGCGTTGGGTTTCTAGCCCAAGGTGCGGCTGTGCTGGTGATAGGATTCTCGAGCGCCCGAGTCCCGAGAGCAGAGCTAGCACTAGATCCAGTTCCTACCCCACTTCCAGTCCCGGCTCCTGGACCACTTGCATGGGGCGCTTGAGTTCCGGTAGTAATAGCCGCGGTATTAGCAGAGCCATCCGGCCTACCCCAACTGAAAATGCTCCCAAACCTGAAGTGCTGAACAACCGGAAACTTCCCCAGAACTTCTGCATTAAACATCTTGATCATTCCCTAGGCCATAACCGTAAGCAAACCCTGTCAAAACATAAATCCTCGGGGGATGCTTGCTTTGTTTATTTTGCCCCACCCTCCTTGAACACCAGAGATATCATATAAAATCGGACTATGCTCCCAGAAAGGGCCCTTCTTGACATCGTATATAAAACCAATGGCCCCAAAGTAGAGATTCCTCAAACGTTCCCTCTCGACGACAAGACTCTTGACCACATCTCCGGGCTTCGGCACATCTTCCAACCCTTCGACGCTTGCCAGAACCGTCGAACCCGAGGACGAATCAGTCGGGGGATGGGTAGTCAACTCGGCACTACCAAAGATATACGGGAGGAACGAATGATCATCGAGTCCCCAAACCCCATGAGAGCCCGCGGGCTCAAGGGTGTATGTGGTCACCAACCGTCTAACCAGATGGAGATATGCATCGAGGCACTTGAGAGCCAATCCGAGCTCATCTCTCCCGGCCTGAAACCCACCGAGTACCCAAATCCCGCAGAGAAAGGCTAAGAAAGAAAGCTCGTGTCCGGTACCGTAATCCAGGCGCTGGGAAGATCCGAACGAACCGAGAAGATATGGGAGTAATTCCTGCTTGGCGATGACTTCACCTTTCCCCTTTGGGGAGAGCACTGACGCAGGTAGGTGTTGGTCGAGAAGACTGCTAGGACCCCCGAGAGCGTCCTCGACGAGAGCGTACCAATGACGGTAGGCGGTGTTACCGAACCTTCGCGGGCCCGGGTCCGGTGGAGCTTGGGTCACCAAGGCTTCTAGTTTGTGAATGATCTGGATGATGCCGTCGACCTCGGGGGATACATGAATGGTCGGGGAGGTCAGTGTATAGTTCTGCGGGTTGCGGAGCTCGCCAGTTACTGGGTCCAGTGGAGATGCCGAAGCATTAAGGTGAAGGATGAAATTGGTTATCAGTTTGTAAGCTGGCGAGGTGATAAAATGCGGAACGTCTTCCTGGACATGAATTCTTTTAGCTGGGATAGCGAAGATATGTTTAGCGGGGTCGATCGGATGAAGGTCAGGATTGGAAGCCATGGTGAGAGATGACTGTGGAAATGGGTACAATAAGTTGATGGAAGGATGACGGTATCTATAAGAAGGAGGGGAGATGAGGGTCTGGAGAGTGGAAAACACTAGCTGAGCAAGGAGTTGGATGGATGGATAGTGGCGGTAGTGAAGGGTTATGAACGGGGAGGCGATCTAGAGCGAGGTTGTTTAGGAATTTCGGACACGGGGATCAGGGATCTAATATTACCGTTGACGTCGGTGGGGGCGTCAACCGCACCTTATCGTAACACCAAGCTTTTGTCCCCCCCCACCAGACTTGTCAGGATACCGGTATGATATAAGCTCACACGAACAGGAAAACAATAAACCCCAAAGTACTGTTACGGTGGGAGTACAGAACAATAATCATTGGATATTGCCCCGCTTAATGCAAAAAAAATGGGGTAAAATAATCACCGCGTAATTCAGATTAGCCAGGCATTTACTACAATATCGTGCCGGTACCTGCATCCTCCATGTGAAAGACCCACCCAACCCAAAAACCTAACCGATCAAACCCGCCAGTGAGAACCCCGTGGGCGCGTTTAAGGTGTTTTTGGCCCGCGAAACCAATGCCTTGGGTGTCCGTGGGATCCGCTAACATACCGGTATTATTCATTCAAGCGTGATAGAGAACCAGTAGAGTACAAGCGCTAGCAAAGTAATCAAATTTGACCTCGTTTAGTCAATATAGTGCTATGGTCACGGTCCATCCTCATGCTATCGCAGCATAGTCCATCGGGCATCACGATGCTCTTTGCATTATCATACAAAGGAAATTAGTCTGCTTACGGTAGTGTGGTTGTCTCCGATTACTGATTGGGCACTGTTGCATGGCGTGGGGTTGTCGCGTGGTTCACGGATGCTCACTCGAAGGGTTGTGCCAATGTGCCAGCGGCAGATGATTCTGGATGTACCGCTCCCGTGGTGGGGGTGTGATCGCTCTGCTTTTGCACACCTTTTGAGAATTGGATTGGTTGGTTTTCGCGAGGTTCCTTGACTGCTTGAAAATATTATTTATCTAGAGATTCTGGGACAAACGGAAACCTGACTCGGATGAGGAAATGATGATATAATATTAATGCTAAACTCAATGCACCCTAATTTACTACTCTAATGACTAATAAAAAATAAAAAATAAACTATCATACAGTATTGCATTATTAAGACTACTGAGGCAATTTAAAGCCTCCCTTCGCTAACTTCTGAAACACACCCTGAGGATCATACCGCTTAGAAATCCTCACTAATTCTTTCACCTGATTGTCTCCATAGCTAGCAATGACCATCTGATCGATAGCAGCGTTGTTGAGGAACAAGTACCGCTCAAGCAGGCCCTTAGCCTTTGCCAGGTCCTCGACCTGTTTCATGAAGCTAATGGAGAGCGGGAGTGTGACTTGGTCGCTGGATGGGAGCCCCCAGGAGTTTGTCAAGCAAAGCCACATTTGGGCTTTCTTCGACATACCCATTGCGTTTCCACCGTGTTCCCTATAGTGGGTCACGGTTGAGGCGGTGATGGGCTAGAAAGTTAATGTAGCGCGGAATCCAGTGATAGAGGAAAGGGTAGTGTTTGTAGAGTAGGTCTATGGGAAGAGGGTGGTGACCTCGGGGTAGAGTTCCGGGGAGACGCCAGTGCTTAGGATTCAGATGTCATATCTGGGAAACACCGTAATTATTAGAAGTTGGACAATTGCCAGACCATTTTCGTGAAATGAGAGGACTCACCGCAGAGGAGGTTCAAGAGGAGTATTGTCCCCACCGCCAGCCTCTCTCGCCATTTCTTGCAAACTCCTCTGCTTGCTGCTATCGCTCAAGGGGCCGACCTTAAAGAGCGGATCCAAGGATTTCTGCTTCTGGCTACTAGCATGAAAAACGGTCACCATGAAGGCGGTCGAATTCAGCTGCGGGACATAAGTAAGGCTAGGGATAACTGCCGCATCCGGGTCAGCCAATTGGCCATTCGTCTGATACTCAGCGATCGCATTAGTAACATTGTTAGTCTGCTGAGGGGAGAAAACCGTGTTCCCGCCCCAGACTTTCCCATTAGGAATTGGGATGGCAAACAAATCGAACCGAGTGACAATCCCAAAGTTATTGCTTCTGCCCTTGGGCCCCCAGAACAGGTCCTTATTCTCTGTAGCAAATGCTGTTGCAATGCTCCCATTTGCAGTAACGACTTCAAAGCTAGCGACGTTATCGCATGCCATTCCGTAACCGGTTGAGAACTTGAAGTAGGAGTTTCCTGAGCCAGTAGTTAGGCCGCCGACACCGACGCTAGGGACCCTACCACTGACAACAGTGAGATTGTGAGGTTCAAGGAATACGTAGACCTTGATCCATCTATTCCCCGGGCCGACAGAGACAAGATCCTTTGATTCTGAAAGCGCCAAGGTGGTGAGGTTCTGAAGAGAAATAAGGATTCCATTGGAGGTGCTTGCACTCCCGAGGAAGGGGGTGTGGCCGCCGGAGCGCACAGCGAACGGTACGGAGAAGAAATTGATGATTTTAATTGATTTTGCTATATCTTGTGCTGAATTCGGCACCAAGATGGCTTGCAGGGGCAACTGTGCTCTCAGGGACCTATTCTGATTCCTCAGTATTAGTGGCATGCCCGCTCACTTGCTCAAATGGACAATTGGAACAGGGAGTGATCGAGCTGACCAATTAATGCTCATACTAGCATTATACCCAGCCATATCTGGCAATAACGTTTTATTAGGGAACAGCAGAGTAAGAATCAACACCGCGATTCCTCGCCAGACACCCATGCCCCCAGAAGTAGCCCTAAGCTCACTGATCTTCTGCAAACCGGCAGCCGGGACACCCAAGTCACTGGCGAAAGCAGTGACATCTGAAGGAGTGATCATTGTGATCACTTTGTCTATCCTGCAGAAGAGGATAAAGAGGAAAGGTCTGTTGCAGTCGCCGAACGAGAATGGTGATTCAAAGTGAGCTTAGGGAGAAGGGGGGGGATTCTTATATATCACTATCTGTCCCCCTCTAGTCTTCTATCTATCCCCCTCCGGGCCCCTATCCTTCGTCTGCCCTCAATCCTAAACCGTCGGCTTTGAATTTTCCGAGCATACTCGAGCAATAAACTTTCCAGATCATATGTGTGATACTGGGATATAGTAGGGTAGGGGTATCGGCGAGGCAAGTGTAAATCGTCTACTATCTGGAAAGGAAAGGTGCCAGTATGTAGAGAGAAAGCACCACTTGCTTACCCACGGGTCTCCATTTGACCGTTCCCATCTAACCAAAATTCCACTCCCCTCCCATGGGACCCGGCCCCCGATCATGCTACCATTCGAGCACTGCTGCGCAGTGTAGTCTTCGTATCCTGGGTACCAGAAAAGTGATCCCGGCAAGGCTATTACTTCCTTTTTTCACTTCTTTTCTCCCTTGCTCCCAGAACCACTCGCTACTAACTAACCCTCCAGACTGCAGCCCTACCTCCCAACTTAGGCACGGCCACCCGCCTTCTCTGCCTTTCCATATGAGGTTTTATGGCTCTCGTCAACAACAAGTCACTAGTGGTCTGGCACGCTCGTTTTTGCATTCGTCAATTACGGGTGGTGGGTACGTGGGTTGCTGTAGCTTACGGTGAGCGCAGCAAATCGTTACCGTTGAAGTAAAATTGCCGTAACAAGAACAACCGAACCATGCGCACTGGGGTCCAAAGTTTCCTCCTTCGGGAAAGGGGTGAAAAGAACACCAAAAAACCTGCTGTCCCAGACAAACAAAAAACAGAGGAAAACGCTGGTCCTCGCTTGGAGAGGCAGCTCTAACGTCCTACGGTAGCACATGGTTCCATGATTTAAGCTCTGGTGGTACTCTATAGTTGTGTGGGACAGCTTCTGTGAAGTGGCTTGTCAACGGCACTGCACACAATGACTTGAACACACCCTGCATGTGCCCACCGAAAGAGTACGATCGTACCCGTAATGTCCAAGCGTTTTCAAAAAGAAACTGCTACAGGGATTGCGTGCCACCCAGATTCGAGAAAAAGTAACAAATTTTGGGGACATGCAACTGCAGTCCTTTTTAAAAACGCTTCGATATTACGACTACAGGTGCATACAGGGACGCATTCTAGATGCATTTTGATGCAAGCTAATCTTTTTGGACTCAAGGTGATTTCTTTTACCCACGTGATCAGTTGACTTTGAATTCCTTCGTGTATTACACCCAAAATATTAGTCTGATTGCTGTGGGGGTCCTAGTGGATTGCCCGAGCTACCGTAGCTTGCACGCCCTTCCAAAAGCTTCGCCCAGGACATGGTGGATGGGATGGAGCACATTCTGGGTACATTCTGGCGTAGATAGACATTCTGAATATGTGGCATCATAAGCTTTTCTTTTTTTGCTGAAGCACCAACGGTCTTGAAACTTAATTGCATTACCTAATTACTGGATAATATAAGACAGTAACGTTGCTAGGTACTTCAGGCGGCATTTATTTTCTATAGACTTTCTGGTCTGCTGTGCTGGTTTCTGAAATATTAAATTTATGCCCCAGCCCCTAGGCCTAGAATAAATCTCTTGAATTCCAAATTTCATCACCTTCATGTGCTTGATCCAAGGAGTAGGTGTTTGGTATATTATTATGCAGAGTACTATCAGCCGTAACGATTGACCTTACTTGTACTAAGGCCTTAACTTTACAAAAATGGCAATGGAAAATGGACCAAAAATCAAATCAAATGTTCTCTAAACTTCCAGTATTTTTTAATTTGTTTTTGTTTGTGTTTTTTTAATTTTTAGCTTGATTACCGGTATCATACTGATGCAATTTTAAACCTTATCACCTTAGGCTACCGTACTAGATTAGTCGGTGCTCAAGGGGCTACCGGAAGGGGACAGTATTCGGTACAGCAAGTGGCGATGAACGACCACGATATCTGCGATAAGAGATCTACCAGCAGATGATAGAGGTCCAGCTACTCTTGGCTTATAGGTAATTACTGCTCCTAAAACACTTACATACTGAAGATATTTCTTTGAGTCAGTGAAGTTATCAGTAACGAGATTGTGGAGAAGGGTCTTCGATTAACACTCAGCGCAATAGTCGAGTAGAAGTGAGATTTGGGACACCGGTATGTACCGTATGTAGAATGGTAATACGCTACCACGACCCCGGATCGTGCTGGCCAAGCCTACCCACCCACAGCTTCCGGTATTGCACCTTCCTTTCCTCCTTCCTTTCTTCCTTCAACGACGCGAGCGGTGGCACGAGTCTGACATGTGAGTCCTACAGTTGCCCCCGGCTATAATGAACCTGGACATAGTGAATCCCTGGCTATAATGAACGGCAAGAGCAGGAATATTTGGGCCCCACCAAATCTTGTTTGCTATAGTGAAAAAAGGCCCTATAGTGTAATGAACGGGGAATAGGGAATGAACAGGGGTAGTGGGGAAGAAGTTACATATGAACAATTTTGGCTATAGGGAACAAG
>Ga0307513_10001563_pt1 | contig 32849 bp, 40 predicted proteins | sample 15_EM_MG_FD_202174 | JGI IMG/M metagenome (GOLD analysis project Ga0307513, IMG submission 202174) | Populus trichocarpa ectomycorrhiza microbial communities from riparian zone in the Pacific Northwest, United States - 15_EM | ecosystem: Host-associated > Plants > Roots > Unclassified | place... | reverse complement strand
AATCCTGCAAGACCAAAGAAAGAAACAAAACAAACAGTGCTCAGCCTTCGCCAGTGTTACATGACCATTCCATACCCGGAATCCTCAATATAAACTTCCAGCAAAGGAAACTAAACATAGCAATACGATAGCATAGCCTATCTGACTCAGAGGCAGTGGCGGAGCTGAAATCAAATCAAATAAACCAAATATAAATCAACTAAACATAGGAGATCCTGCACAGCCTGCTCCTGTGTACCGTTACCGGAACATGTACACATGTTACACTCTGAGAGCATGACGTTTCGAATACCGCTCAATCACTCCCATTCCCAGAAGAAAGACTTATCCAGAAGTTCATTTCAGCGTTCCTGCGTCACCGGCAAAGTCTGAATCCACAAATCCAGCTAAACGTGGACCTGCTCACATTTCTCCCTCAAAACTGAGTCAGACCTTCTTCGTGCCTCCAAGATATCTGATGACCCATTTCGCAGAAAGCCAGTGACAATTATTAGTGCCCGCGTTGAACCTTCCAGGGTAAGAAACCGGAAAAGCAATATTAGGACGTGTACCGATCTCAATTTAGCAACTACTTTTCCAATAAGTGGCCAATAGAGAGTGCGATCGCACAGTTTGTCTCTCCCTCCTTTCATACCCGGCTTGTCCTTTTCCATTGGTGTTCCTACGGGCTTGCAACTCGCCATGCCAAACTTCTCCAACACCCCGTAAATATAGCCTTCCTGTGTCAAGGAAATTGTATGACCACTTGTGTCCATCGATACAACGAGTGCAAGAAAATTGCTCACAGTTCCAAGATCAACCATCACAAACGTGCTTTTTAACTTATCACATATGAGCTTCACTTCTCCCAACGCTTCTGCAATGAGCATATGATCAACATAGAGTGCCAGTATCATTCTGTTGTCGTGGGTGTCAACGCAGCAATCAACCCTGCCTCAATGAAACCCCACTTTTGTGATTAGAAAGTTGTCGATCGTGTTGTACCAGCATCGTCGAGACAGTTTGAACCCAGAGAGACTGCGATTGAGACATGCCAGCCTCTCATCTCCAAACACCCCAACCGGTAGTGAGACATACACCTTCTCATGCAACTCGGTATCCAGGAATACCCTGACCACATCCATTTGACGTACTGCAAAACACTTTGCTGCTGCAATTGACAATACAATACGAACACTCGACAGACTTGCTACAGGCGCAAAAGTATCCATAAAATCCAAGCCTTCCAGGTGCCAAAAACCGTGAGCCATCAAGCGTGCCATATCTCTCAGAGTTTGCTCAACCAGATGGAGTTCCGCTGTAAAATGAGTTTTGTAGGGATTGCTTTCTTCCTTTCTGGTATCTCATGAACAAATATTAACACTTTATTTTTTTCCAAAGATACACACTCAGAGTCAATAGCCTCCTGCGATTTTCACGCTTCATCTGACTCCGTAGCTGACTCATATGGATTCGGACCTGCCTTCACCATGTACACGGCCTGCACTATCTCTTCACTAGTACCTGTATTTGATGTACCGGAACCAGTCCTCTTGGAATGTGGGCTTCCCATTCCCTCTGTAGTATAGAGTTTTCCTCTCTGGGATTCCCAGTAGGAGCTATTCGTGTCTGCTCTCAGCCCGGTGAGCATTCCTGCAGTGTCTGATTTTCTCCTCCTCTTTCTTGTCGGAACATACGGCATTTCTTCCCTGTCCACACTATTATTATGATTATTATCACTATCACCACTCTTGGAGGATTGCCCTCAGGATGAGGACCCAACCTGTGGTTTGTGTTGGTGAAAGGGTGCCAGTACCTCTTTGGCGTCTCCCCAATCAATTACTTCTTCCTGCTCCTCTTACCTCACTATCCACTCAGGTGCCTTCTCCCCAGGCGCTTCCTTCTCGTCAAACTCGTCATCCCAAGGCAGATGTTCCTCCCATGGCTTAATCTCCGGCGCATAGTAGCATCTCGATTCTGGGCCCACCGTATCGCTAGTATTTTAGTACAAGGTAGACTCTTTGAAGATAACATCGTGGGAAATCACAAAGCGTTTTCCAATGGGATAGTAGAGGCGATATTGCGTGGTAGTATCCATCTACTCAATAAATATGCATTTCGGTACCACTTTGTCCATATTCTTTGTAGTATTTTTCAGAACCAGCATATATATACAAGCCCATACCCGAAGAGGCTTGTGGATGAGTTTCCTTGCATGCCAAAGCTCGAACAGTGTAAACCCTGGCTGAATCGTGCATGTAGGAAGTTGATTGTGAACATATATTGCTGTCATCGTGGTCTCAGCCCTTCCTTAGGGGCGCTGACTGCATGTAAAAGCGCACGCGTAGTTCTAATGATGTTAGGGTTCGCTCTTTCACCCACTGCATTAGATTGAGGTGTATATGGCGTCGGTCGTTCTTTAGATATCCATTGCTTCTTGTTGTAAGAGATAATAAAATTCATTTGACCTATATTCTTCTCCCCCCCGTGCGGAGTTTCCTAATAGCCTTGCCTTGCCATTTCTCTAACCAGGCTTTATGTTCCTTAAAGCCACCAAATGACTACAATTTGGGCTTTAGTAGATAACTCACTTTGTACCTGGTGAAGTCATCGGTAAACATGAGAAGAAAGAGAGAGCCCCCAAATGATTTCGGATGGATCGGTCCAGCTATATCACTATGGACAATCTGGAGAGATTGCGTCGCTTTTGACGATGGTAAAACTGATGGGAATGGCTTCCTTACTATTTTTCCATACACATAACCCCTGCAAACACAACATGATACCTTCCGTATACGGGAAATATCGTTCTCCTCTAGCGACAGTGTACGCCCAACTTCTGCTCCTAAGTGGGCTAGCGTGAAATGCCACCGCGCGGCCTCCTTGGCTGCTTCTTCGCCACTCTCCAGAGCAAACCCTTTATTAACTCCAACGTGTTCTAATACTTCTCCCCTCATAGGTCTCAGTATATTGAGCCTGTTCGCTTCTGCTACTTCAACCAAACAGCCGTTACTATACATTAGCTAAAATATTACCCTGCGTTCTGTGCGTTCTGTGGGTCTGACGCACCAGAGGCTGGAACGCAAATCGCGAATCACGACGCAACCACCCTACCACACAACGCACCTGATGCAACCTGATGCAGCACCTAATCCTCAGGATGCACCAGACGCAGCACCTGATGCTCAGGACGCCATCGGACGCCAGACCACATCTGCCTGAGATAAGCGAAGGGTCCGTCCTGTACTCGTTTCTGACCTTGGTCACCCGGGTCACAATAGATTTTATTCTGTCAAACAATTAAATTTAGTTTAAGAAGGCCTCTATTGTTCTAATAAACATGGAAATTCTGATCCAGCCTGAGCCTGGACTCCCCTGTTCCATCCACCCCCCTTCCTGAGACCCTATAGCTCCATGGGGAATTGTCACTCATGATAAGCCATATACCGCTGTGCAGCTGGCGTCGAGCACAACAATCTCCAGCAATCAGATCCCGGATCAGAGGACCGGTTGTGGAGGGATCTGCGATCGAGTTCTGGGATCCCCAGCCCTCCGTTTAGCCCTCTAACGGTCTGAATAAAGGTCGTGGAGATGTGGACCTTATACCATCGTGATGCTGGCGTCATCCCTAACAACCCCCTGCAATCGGATCCAGAGTCGGCGCAACGGTTGTGGAGGAATCTGACATCGAGCCCTGGGGGGGCTAGGGTATCTATAAAGACAACCACCATAATGGTTAGCGATTGCATGGGTTTGAATGCGACAGAGACGTCCTGTATACCGCGACGTAGCTGGCGTCGAGCCCTACAGTCCCCCGCAATTAGATCTGGAGTAGGCTCAGCGGCCATCGAGGAATCTGACATTGAGCTCTGGGCACGCCAGGGGACCCATGAGGACAACTCTCACCAGGGTCAGCGACTGCCTGACCTTTGATGCCACAGAGACGTCCTTGATACCGCTGCGTAGCTGGCGTCGAGCCCAACAGTCGCCCGCAATCAAGTTCCGAATCGGAGTAGTGGTTGTGGAGGAATCTGCCATTGTGTTCTGGGATTGACGCGTTACCGATAAGGACAACCGTCACAAGGGTAAGTGATTTCCTGAGTTCCGATGCGACAGAGACGTCCTTTATACCGCTGGGAAGCCAGGGTCGAGCCCAACAACCTCCCACAATCAGATCCAGGATTGGCACACCGGTTCTGGAGGAATATGCCATCGAGCTCTGGGATCGCCACAGTATCTATAAAGCCAACTCTCACAAGGGTCAGCAATTTCCTGAGTTGCGATGCCACAGAGACGTGCTTTATACCACTGCGTAGCTGGCGTCGAGCCTAACAATCTCCAGCAGTCAGGTTCAGGATCGGAGGAGTGGGTGTGCAGTGATCTGCCCTCAAGTTCTGAGATTACTAGGGTACCTATGAAGACAAGTTGCAGAAGGGTCAGCGATGTCATGAGCTCTGATGCGATAGAGACGTCCTTGATACCGTTGCGTAGCTGGCTTCGAGCCCAACAACCTCCGGCAATCAGATCCGGGATCGGACCAGCGGCTGTGGAGATCTCGACCATTGAGTTCTGGGATTGCTTGCATCCCACCCCATTCAGCCCTGTAACTTCATGAAGAATAGCCCTCTGGTGATGATTCTTATATGGTTCGATAGCCGCCATCGAGCCCATCAACCTCCTGGTGTCGGATTTAGAATTAATTGTATGGCTGTAATGGTGTGTTGAAGCTGTGGCAGCAGGGTGTGGATGTTGAGTCTGAGTGTTGTGATGTAAGGAGTGTGATGAAAAAGGGTGTGTCGGGTCGCGTCCAGTTTGAGGCTAAGTGCCAAGAAACCACCATGCACTATGCTATACTGGAGAGTGTCATGGCTATTACACGCTTTCAGACTGAAGTGAGCTGGCATTTTCGCTTCCTTAAAAATTAAGATCTGAAAATACAACTCTGAGTCTGACCGGAGTGTTTAGCGCAAATTAAGATTAAGCATACCATGGCTTTCTCTCCTTGTGCCAGCACTAACAATATTTTCTTTGCCAAGAAATACACCTTCCTCAACTCGGGTCTGGGCCTCTGAGAAGGAGGGGAGGATGCTCGGGGGCAAGTGGTCTATCCTGATGTGGAATGGTGTTGAGGTTGGAGTCTGGAGGCATGAGAGGTAGGGTTGCTGAGTTGAATGTATCTGGATGGAACCTGGTATTGAGAAGGGTGTCCAGACACACCGGAGGCAACCAGATGTGGCGCCCAAGTAGTAGCCAATTTCAAAAGTATCCGGACACCTTGGCGCCAAGACACATACAAATCCGCGCCAAGGCGTCCAAATATTAAAGAAACTTTCTAGTACAGAATGCACAGGACACACAGGACGCAGAGTTCATACTACGCGAGTCAGGACGCAATACAAGAGTATCTGACGCAAGAGGGCATTTTGCTGATGTATGCTACAGTCGCTCCCCCAGCGTGGGGAAACTAGACGCAAATACCCGAGAGTGGTAGTTGAGAAACCGAAAGGAGACTGTTCTCACTACAAGCTGGAACATCATCAGCAACGAAAATACCTTCCATTATGTCTCTCACCACTGGCACCCACCCTGTTCGTCGGACACTCCAGGCGCTTATAACGTAAACTCCATTTCTGGGTGCGTCCACCCGGGCTTATTCCCAACGGAAGTGCAAGGGTCACGTTCATTTCATCCGGAGACTGACTTGCACGTCGGGATGGATTTGATGCCGCCCTTTTGCGTTCTCACCCATTTGACCCCCCCTGCTGCGGCCACCCCCCTGATACTCTACCCCCAGCCCCCAGGCTCTTCCTCCCTTTGCCCTTAATGTACCTGTTTCCATGCTCCCATTTTGCGGATGTCTTGCCCCCGCCACATCTCTCCTCCTGGCCTTCCCGCCCAATACACCCGCCTGCCGGCTTTCTTCAGTTGCCATGATGCCCTTTCTCCTTTAACCCCGTCACTAGCCTTGCCCTGAATCCATTTCTCATCCAGAACCCCACCAACATCACCTCTGCTTCTCCCCCACTCCCAGATTCCCTCAGTTCTCTCGTGTATTTGGCCGATATTTTCCCAACCTTACTTCCTCCCCCCTCATCCCCCCCAACACATTTAGCCCTTCCTTCTCCATCCTCTCATCCCAGCACATCTTCTCCCATATCCAGCGGACGTTTTCTCTTTGTTGCCCTTTCGTGCAGCTCTCTCATCAGATCTCCACATCATATCTCCACATCATATCTGGTCTACTCCATGCCGCTCGCCACTGCTCTGACCACTTACAGTCAACTCGCCTGCTCGCACCGTCTTCCCCGGCGTCTTACACTCCGCTAACCGGCTCCCACCGTCTTCCCTGGCTTCTCACCAGTGTCCGCAGGCGGTCAGTCCGGTCAGGCCTTGGGTCGAACCGGCCGGCCTGGGCGTTTATTAGGGGCGGCCGGGCAGGACCGCACACGGCAGTCCGGCTTCTGGAGTTCACCTGTAACATGTGTACATGTTCCGGTAACGGTACACAGGAGCGGGCAGTGCAGGATCTCCTATGTTTAGTTGATTTATATTTGGTTTATTTGATTTGATTTCAGCTCCGCCACTGTCTCTGAGTCAGATAGGCTATGCTACCGTATTGCTATGTTTAGTTTGCTTTGCTGGAAGTTTATATTTAGGATTCCGGGTATGGAATGGTCATGTAGCACTGGCGAAGGCTGAGCACTGTTTGTTTGTTTGTTTCTTTCTTTGGTCTTGCAGGATTACAGGATTCCGGTATGTGCGCAGCTACTGGTAATGATCGTGATTGCAGGAAGGCTACTGCTCTTGGGTTTTGTATTTAAACCAGTCTCCTGGCTAGCAGGAGACAGCAGACTTCGACAGACCTTCTGTCTAAGAATACACTTGGTTGAACGGCAATCCCTGAGTCCCTGAGTTCTATTTGTCCTTCAACTATTATCTCTTACCCCCGGTCCCTTGAAGCCTCCCTTAGTACCAGCGCTAGCAGGTCTATCGCCGGTCCTACGGTTTTTTCGTTAGACAGGAATAAACCTGTCACATCACCTGACCGGGCCTGGCCGGACTCCAGATATCTGCACGCTTTGGAGTGATTAAGTGTGATCAGAGAAGGTTTGCGAATATGCGTCTCTGGTATAGATTAAATACACACAGCTACAAGAGACCTTGCAAAGTACAATCAGCCAATAATTGACCTTACCGAATTAACATGCTAAAATTGCTAGAATATAAATAAAATGAAAAAAGATGCATTCCAAATAACCCCCGAAGCATGCCCGGCAATAGCTACGTATCTCTAATAACTCGCAGAATACCCCCTAGTAACCCACCAATGGCTAGAGATCTCTGATATCACTCTGACCACCTAACTACCTAGCGTTCACCCCGGAACCTCACCAGTTACCTGCAATCGCCATTGCCCCTCCTATACCCCATCTCTTGTGATCCCCCATCTACTCGCCCGCAATTCCAAACTTAGTAAAACCCAGTTACTCAAATACACTAACTACAGATCCACTTGTAGAGCTTGCATATTCAGAGCGGCCCTTGTGTTTCTGCCCCTGATCCCGCGCATCAAGATCCTTCATCATCAATTCCACTGTATCCAACTCTTTCTCATCCAATAGTCCTGCCTTATGCCAAGATTTCAAACATTCTATTGCCTCAATGACGTAGTCCCCCAGTCGATTTCTGCGGTCGGTTATTAGAACTTTACCACTATTTGTAAATTAGAATTGTATTATGATGAATGTAAGTCTAAGCATACAATTGGAGTTGACTTCCCTGCTGAAGAGCCGTTCGACCTCTGCCGATATAGCCGGAATGCTGTGAATTTCCAAGCGCATGTGCACTAGCTGTGACCACCATAGATTCGATAGCCGATCAGCCCAGTACCGGAGAATATCTGGTACTTCTTCCTCCTCTTCAGTGACCTGAAATCGGTCAAACTGATCACCATCCGTGGTATTTAATCTTGCTCACTTTTTCTGCTTCCATCGCAAGACGACAACAGTGTCTTCATTGGAACCTGCCATTGTTGCTCTTGCCGAAGGCACTCCAGGCGATGCATGATGTGGAGAACTTGGATCGGTATAGGTAGTTGTCCGGTAGTTTGTTTGCCACAGACCTTTTGCTGCATTTGTGGCATTAGTTAACCAACCTGGATTATCCTTCCACTCGATCTCAAAGTATTGAAGTTTCGTTTCAGGGTCTAAAGCAACAGCGGCATACATCGCTGGAAGGCGGTCAGCCAGTGCATAATACCTATAATAGCAATTTATGGATTAGCTTTCCACCTTACTATAGACTCGGATACTGAGAATATAGGTATATAGGCATGATGAGGATAATCTTACTTGTCTAAAATCGCCCATGCTCATTTGATGAATGAGGAAAGATGTACACAATAAAGTGTTGTATCAGAATAACGTTCCTTTGATTCTTCCAGATGAGCTAAGAGTTTATCAATGGCTGGTAATACCCGTGCAATATACCCATTTGATTGTCTCCGCTCTCTTCCCGTTCCTTGTAACAATAATATCCAGCTACGAAATGGCTTTAAAATACCGAGTATTAGTTTTAAATCCTCTGAGTCATCGAGAGTTAGCTCATCGGTGGATATGAGCTTTGGATTCTCGTTATCAGGAGGTTGATACAGGTTGCTTATTTGATCGTGGTTGTAGTCCAACACAGTTGGAAGTCCCCGCCGTGCCCTCTTTTGCCTTTCATCCCTTATTGCTCCTCCAATAAAATCCTCAATAGCATCCTTTAAAATAAATGCTCTCTCAATCGAGTCAGCATCACTTGACCATGTAGTAACATTTCCAAGCATGGGTAAAAGAGGGCCTGAGGTGCTGCTACTTGTACTGCGTAGTTGTTTAACCTTCTGACTGAACCTGTCGCGCCTTTGTGGACTACGTAAAATCCAGGAACTAATATTGTGAAGTTTACCTAATGGTCCCTGTTTTCGCCAAAGCCTCCGTGCACTTGCCGCTTTTTGAATCTCTGGTTCGGTTGATATTTCAGCTTCGAATGCCTGCCAATCCTCGCCCCAAAGAGATGCTTTAACTACCATATTAATGATATGACCAAAACAGCGGACCTGTGACTGCTGTGGATTAAATTGAACTCCAATATCCTCAAAATACACCACAAGTTCTGCAATAGTTGTATCATTATTTGTCGCATTATCAGTTGTCATATACCCAATCTTTCTTGTTAGTTCAAAACGTTCTAGTATATTCCACAGTTCGCCAGCAATATTACTCCCACTATGAGGTCCTTGAAAGTGATGAAAGCCAATTGTAGCTGACTTTAAATCACGCTCGGTTGTTGCCCAATGAGCTACGACTCCCAAAAATGACCGATGATTTTGTGAACTCCCTAGATCGAAGCTTAGATGAATGCGGAATGGGATACTATGGAATTGTTGTTTCAGGAGAATTGTATTCTGCTGGTATGCAATGAGAATCCAGCTTTTAATTGTATTACCGGATGAGGGAAGAGCATGCTGAAGTCCATTGAATGAGGCTTTCTAAAAGCAAATTAGTTTTATTAGCTATCAAAATATGTACAAATTTTACTAACACAGGATAGCAAGTAGGTAAGAAGTGCACGAAATGTGAGATCCTCAACCGCCTGAAAGGGAGTATTTGTAATGAAGATCCAACGGATAAGAAATCCCTGGAAGCTATTGGAGTTGAATTCAAACTGAGGCTTCATTGATGAAAAGGCTGCAACAATACAGGATGAACTTGCTTAACCAGGTGTATGTCCTGTTGGATGTCCTTCAGGACACTCCTTGGTAAGGCCGTGAATATTGGCAAGGTCGTTATTCATATTTTTTGTCGATTGATCTGTATAAATGGGGCTTCTTCTGGGTGGGCCTATGGTAGAGTGATAACCTGAGGTATTAGAAAGATGCCTGAATTGAAATTAAAACATATTCGAAATGATAATAATGTTTCTTACAGCGTGCACATTGCCATTTCCACTTCCCATTAACAAAAAACTCTTTTGCGTTTGCCGGAAGCAAGCAGTAGCCTTTCTGGGACTTTATCTTTGACAGGAATGGTGATGGAATACCAGGGTAATTACTAGTTTGCTCCGGACCTATATGGCTATACTGATGTGATAGGTTATCATCACTACTAGTGCCAATGACTAGGGGAGTTAAAAGGTCCACTCGGTGCGGAACTTAATACAGATTCAGAGTGAATACTAGTGTTCTCGCCGGAATAGTTGTATCCAACCTGATAATCTGAGCCAAAAAATGTAGGAATAGTTTGCGATACTGAATCATCTGGGTGAAGCGTGCTTGGAGAACCATATGGTGGGGAATTGGCCATCATAAATGATTGTATGAGATATTAAGCCAATAATAGAAGAGAACTAGGAACGGTGAAGTGATAAGTTATATATAACCTTAAAGTAGGTTTACAGTCAGATGAGTAGGGATAACGCATTACTATTATTCTGCACATATTAAAGTTATAATGATCTCGCAAGATAGAAAAAAGTGAAGATATCTGCAGATATCACACCAATATTTACAGATATACAGAGATATTGACCGGCATCTTCAGATATCTGCGGGCATCTTCAGACATCTGCAGGCACTTTCAGATATCTGTGGGCATCTTTGAATATCTGCCGGCACCTGCAGATATCTGCGGGCATCTTCAGATATCACCCACACAACAACGAAATATTGACTTCTCACATGGAATATACCGAAAGCCGGCCGCCGCCGCCAGGCACCCATGAAGCCTGCAGGCTTCCCCAAAGCTTGGCCTACGAAGCCCAAGTCTCTCTCACACAGGCCTGGCCTGGCCGGAATGAAAGCCGGCCGGTTATCTGCAGGCTGACCTGGCGGCTTGCGAACACTGCTTCTCACAGTCCCCTAGACTCATTCCTGTGCCTGTCAACCTACAGTTGCCCGCTAGATGACTTACCCAAGCCTGCGCAGTGTACAACCCTCTGCCCGACACCTTGCCATGCCTTCTGACCCTACCATTGTGCGCTAGATGCCTTACTCATACTTGCGTGGCTTATAACTGTCAATTTATTGGTGGCGTATAGTGGACTATTGGGTTAGTCACTGCGGTGTGAAAGCAATAGAGTGCGCGGAAAGAATAGATTCGTATCTAACGAGTGAAAGAAAGACAATGATGAGAGAATCATAACGGAAAAGAAACAGGAACGATAGGGTCTCTTATAGAGACAGAACGAGCTAGAATCAAGGAGACAGAAAAGGAGAGACGTAAAGGGAATGTAGGAAATCCTCCACTGTCTCGCATGTCAAACAATCCCGATACTAATTGAGTGTCATAGTTGATAGCTAGTGCTAGTCTGTTTTATATCCGAGATCTTATGTTTCTGCTAAACTAGTCAAACACGCAAAGAATTTTTCAAAACACTAGAAGGTTCCAGTGAGAGCGAGAAACACTACGACCAGCCGTAGTAAGTTTCAACAATAACCATCCGCGCCATTCATTCTCATGCCTTTCCTGCCCACCCACCCGCACACTACTATTCTTTGACCATTCCAGACCCATTTAGCACACATAATTTAATTTAATTTTAGTGCATATATATACAGAATCAGTGAGTGTGATAAAACCATTCTGCCAATCCTCGCGATCAGTTTCTTCAATATCATTCCACCTCCCCAGGGTCTTGGAACTGCGCTGCACCAACCATTGCTCCTGGATTTGGTCCATGTTCTCGCCATGGCTTGTGCCGACCATGTCCTCCTACTGTATCCCCGAGGCAGCAAGCGGCCTCCAATTCATCCAGCTCTGTATCAGTACTAAACTCCTGCCTCAATGTGTCCTCATCATTGCCATATACCGCAGTCCTCTATACCCGCTTTCCCGGCTCCTGCACGATTCGCGCCTTCAATGTTGTCCTTATCAGTGGAACTATTCAACGTTGCCAGACTCTTCGCGTTTTGGCCCACCATCGTGTCTGACATTCCAGCAGGGCCATCTATTTGTTATCTGACGATTCACCCAACTCAAGTACTACCTGTTTTCGAAAGTGTCCCGATGCCCAGGCGGTCGAGTGATCTGGAGACTTTCGAAATCTGCCAGTATACACTTTCTTTTCTTCCCCCCAGAAGTGGCCCTTGTGAAATCCACATTCTCGATACAGATCCCAGTCCACCAACATCGCAGTGAATGATATAATATGGCCGCTGTCCGACGGATACATGGGCAATTCATTTAATTCAGGAAACCGTCATCCATCTTGCCTTTCCCTTTTGGGCCAGAGTGATATTGAGCAAATATCACGCATGGATTCTGGGGTGCTAGAATTCAAAGAGAAATTGCGTGTCCGCCAGATTAAATGGATTTAGTGTTACTCCGATTAGAAACAATCTCGACAAATGTCAAAAAGATACCTCATTGCTGCCTGGTGGGCAAAATAATCTATCCTCCGGCAGTAGGTATTCCACTCTTCGTGCGCAGACTGTAGGATACTCAATCTTGAGCTTATAGAGTTCTGTTATTGCCTTCTTTGCTGTATGCACATACTGAGATCCGCATCCGCTGTGCTTTGCCCGAATCTGCAAATCAGTAAACAGTGGCCAATCCATGTGCTCTAGGGTAGGAGGTCGGTTAACGATTAAGCGTAAATTGCCTGGTCATTTGAGGGCAAGGTAGTATCAGCAAAGTGAGAAAAGCCTAATTTGGTCTGAGCATCACTACAACATTTGTGAACATGTTCGGTCAGGGTAATTGGGTCCGGAAACGGATTGACGAAGATCGTCAAGTCCCACATCACGTCACAGGATCTGGCCAGACTGGTAGGCTCAAGCCCGGTTGTCATATTTCACCCAGTCCTGGCTTGCTTCTCTGTACTATGCAATTCCCGCTCCATTTCATCTTGGTGACTTGGGGTTATCATCGGCATGGCAAGTGGGTTCAAGTCTGTGGGCGAACGGGAGGGAATGGCAGATGTCAAACCATTTTGGCTAACTCGTACGGGAGCAGTGTTCACCGTCTGGGGTAACGAATCCTCCAGTCAGAACTTTGGGTATTGCCAGGCGTGATTGTTAGTATCGAGCGCTGCAAGGTAAGGAACTCACACCCAATTGATCTTTGCGCTTCCCAAGCTGATGGATGATTCATATCATCCCCATGCTGGCCTAACTCGTTCTCCTCACTCTCCTCACTCTCCTCACTCTGGCCATAATTACGCTCATATTCCCCATTATTAGAGTCCAGACTGTGATCTACGGACTATAACACCTGCTGCAGGCTGAACAGGACAGGCTCTGGTACCTGGAATCGTGAAGAAGCTGTCTCCTGCACGCGATCCCTCCTGCTACTTATAGTGAACGCAGCCATAACAGACTCAACAGTGGGTGATGTTATTTTAGTTAATCCGCACCTGGACCCAGATCGCTGGAAACGCCCGCGAAGGCCCTCCCCTACTTTTGGCTTGCCTTCCTCAATAAACACGTTGGGTCCACCATAAGCCATTGTTGTGACATAGTATGCAGGTGAATAGTGATAGAAGGGAATTGCAGTGTATGACGTTGAGGTGTAGGTGGTGTCAGAAGGCCTCGATAAGTAGGTAGCTAAGGGCACGATATGGGGTGCGAACTGGGATGATCAAAATGGTCAGCCCAGCTTCCTTAAGAACTAAGTACGTTCACAGTTGATCACTCGCTGTCATGCCCGCTAGCGTCAGCACACACCACGCAGCCAAATTGGAGCTTGATACCTGATATAGGAATTTGCACGCAAAGGCAGGGCCGCGCTGTAATTTAACTGGGGCACTACGAGTGTTAGGTACTTGGGGTTCCTAAACCAGATGAAGAAAGGTTTATCATAATGTACCGACTAATCAGCTTTGAGTAGGTCTGCCAACCAGACAGAAACCAATGCTGGTAAGGCTAGGGATTGGGCCCAGATGCTAATCACAGAAAGTGAAAGCTGCCGCTAAGGCTCAACGGATAGGATTTAAGATGAAGATCTAGGATAGGAATAGTAATGAAAGGGGCAACCGCAAACAAAATAGAGCTAGAGAAGAACAAGAATAATTCGCACAAGTCCAAAGATGAAACCGCTAAAGCCAGCAGAGAAAATATATAACAAACGACAAAGAGCTGGAAAGAGCAGGAATGATCTCTGAAGAGTCAGAGAGCAGGTCCCATGAGCCGACCAGGCAAACGCAGAACAGCAAATGGCAAACAAGAATGGTCTGCAAAAGTCTAAGAGGCACCTCGTGGAGCAAGAAAGTGTTCTTAGACTATATTGGGCTTGGGCAACCCGGAACGGCAACACACTGGCCGATTCAAACAAGAAATATGCAGGAACAAATACAAGGATAACTCGCAAAACTCTAAAAGTTAAACTCCATATGAAAACCACTCAAACGAAACACTCGCAGGATCTGCGGACAGTCGTAGGTCTAAATTAAGGACAGTGATCAGGGCAAGTAGCCCAGACGTTGCGGCCTAATCTAAAACAGCAATAGTCACAAAACAGCGAGAATAACATGAACTCTAGAAAGCAAAATCAAAACACTAAAAGGAAAAGTCGAAGGGTCCATCATGGTCTAGTACTAGTAAATTGCTTGAAATGGACCTGCACTCGCAGCTAGGTAGACATGAGCCACATTGTTCGGGGCAGGACAGCTTGGTTCGCAGAGGTGGTATGTCAGGACAGAAACGGACTTGAGCGGACTCCCAACACGTATTTCTGCCAGAACACAGGCAGACCTTGCGAACAGAATTGATGAAGAAACTGGTAGTCGTAACAGGAAATTACCCGGTGTAGGGTATGCACTCGAGCTAGTTAGGGAGTCAGTAGGTGCGCTTAATTCTCGTCCGACTTCTTCACGTATGGGAATATTCGCCGCACACACATTGCCAGTAGCAAGAGCCACTGAGGGGGAATGGCTTCTGCCGGGTATATCAAGTTGTGTCGCCGATATGTTGACAGGCTGCTCAGCCCCTGAGGCAAGCATCAAAAGATGCGCAGCTGACGTTGTCGCCTCTGCCTGCTCAAAGGCTGCAGACTCATAATGGTGGCCCAGATGGGGAGTTAACAGAGATGCCCTGTTTGTGAGACAAGGCCTGTCGGCAAGTTGCCGACTCAGATTACACTCTCCTGTGGGTGTGTCTGGTTCAACCTCAATGCCGGCATCAATTGGCCCCACCTGGCGGGCCACCTTCCTCTGGGGTTCTGGACTTCCGTTCAAACCGTAAGGCTCATTGGCCTCTTGCATGACTGCAAGGTTGGGCTTACCACTGTTATTTCCGGGCGTCCGGAAGGCTTTCTTTAAGGCAGTCTTCCGTTCTCCTTGTTTACTAGACCTCAAAACCCGAGTCCCCAATTTAGCACCGGGCCAGAAGCTTGAGTACCAGAACACGGTCTCTGATTTGCCAATGTCCACCCACTTGATGCGGTGTGTTCGCCCAGTCTTTTTCGTGGTATTACTACTCCTGGTTGTTAGAGTTCGTTACGGGGCGGACGGGGCCCCGGAAAACGCGGGCCCCCAGCCCTTTTCCCCGCCCCGCCCCGCTCAACGGCCTGGGGCGGGGTGTCTTTTTTGGCATTCCCTGCCCCTGTACCCGCTCAGGCCCCGGCCCCACCCATACCCCGGACGGTTTCCCGTTAAAAATGTGTGGTAACAAACGGGGCCCCGTCCAGGCAATGAGAGCGGGTGGGCTCCAGGCGGGGGCGGGGCTGGGATTACCCGAAAAATACACCCCCCGGCCCCGTGTAAGGGCAGGGCCTGGCCAGTGAAAACCCGCCCCGCCCCGCCCCGTAACGAACACTACTGGTTGTTCTTGATCAGGTGGTTTGCTTTGTGGCTGCAGAGGACCACTCTGGCTGGTGGCCATCTGAGCTCTGTGTATGATCGCTACCAGCTGATCTGTCATCCAAATCATCTGGAAGGCGGCCCTGGTCATCATGGGGAGCAAAGATGATCAGGCCGGGAGGAGGAGTGCTATACTCAGTATGATTCATTCGATTGCAACAGCAGAGCACATCTATTGGTTTGCTTGGCCTATTCAACGCGCTCCATATGCGGACAAGTCGGCTATTTGTAATTTGGATCATTTCAGCAAGTGGCACCTGCTCGTCTGGATCCTCCTGCAGCAGACGTGTACTCTGTCTTGTCATACCAATAAGAGTACCAAATCCGACTCCCGGTGCAATGGCTTTGTCTATCCCCCCTAGCAGGTTTGGCAAGGTGGGCTCAGTTAGCTCCATTCACTAAAAATGTGCACCACTTTGCCACTGGATCTAGTCTATCCAGAGAGGACGCGGGGTGCTTTGGTGTCTACAGATGGCTCATCGATGGAGAGATGGACAGACCGTGGTCTGGTGAGACCTGCAGGAGCTGTATTAGCCTAAAGGATACATCTTTATTGCGGATACTGGGGGATAAGTTACGATCATTTTTGGCAGGGGTGGGGTCCGCAACCGTAACAGCGGCAATGGGTGCTCTCAACATGTCTCTTAAAATACCCAGATGTTTTTTTGCTTTTTCCGTTGGCAAAGAGTTGAGACATTCTGTAAAACTTTGACCAAGGGGGTTTTATCCTGCCCGAGTCCCGACATGTGGCCAACAGGGCGGAGGGTAAGAGCATGTGCCTGGAGAGGCGCCCATTGTCCAGCAGTACTCTGCTTGCATCCTGGCTTCCTGTGTTGCTCTATCTTACGTTTCATTGCCTTTGTCCAGGCTTCATACTCCAGACTATGAGTTCCTGGGTGGCGGAAGCCGCAAATGTGCTTACACCAAGGACATCGTTGTAGTTTTTAAAGGACGCTAATGGTTCGAAAGTGAGACCAACATTTGAGACTCCCATTATAATTGTTATTGGGGTTACGGGTGGTTGATGGATCAGAAAGAGACTGTATTTTTGGCGGGTGTTAATTGTCCCTCAGCGGATGGAGGATGGCCCCGGGTAGATGCTGGGACTTTTGAGGATGATGCATTGTCGAAGAGCAGAAAATAGAAATAGAGTGGGTATTGCCGACTGTACAGGGAGTTCTGTGGATGGTAATGGTGGTGAAAGGGTTATTGGGTAGGGAAACGCAGATAGGTAATCTGAAATAAGCTGAGGATACACTGGTGATACTGCGGACAAGTGAGCGGTTGTGCTGAGCTTGGTGGGTTCTGTTAGAATAGGCTGGTGGATTGAGGATTTGATTGTGATTGGGGAAAGGATTATGGAGAGGAGAGGGAAGAGAGAGAAGAGAGAGCTTATATAGGCCGCACGAGGACGGTTTTAGTCGGGTTCGCAGGATTGTATCCTGTACAAACTTGAATCTCTTGAAAAGTCATGTGACCCACCCACAATGTTGATAGGGTTCCCATAAGGTTTCGAGCCACAATGGAGCCGCATGGGATTCGTGACCCATGAGCCCAGGCTCTCCCATACTCTCAACAAAGAACAGGTTTCACAAGTTAAACCGTGAATAACGCTTGGCAGCTTCAATGCCTGGACCCGTTTGTCATCTGACTAAACAAACTTGACATTTTCCCCATTTATCCATTGAAAGAAACCTACCCTTCACTGTGAAGACTGAGTCCGCGGCTGCCGCTCAGCCCATCTGCTCACGCATCTGCCAGACTACTTCAAGTTGAAAGTGAAATACCATACACGATAACCTCAAAGACAACAAAGTGCCCTTATTTCAGGCCACATTATCAACAAGCGGCTGCATAAGAAAACACCTTCAGACAATGCATCCTGATATCGTTCTATGCCTCAGCGCGATTGCAGACGCGGCTTCTATGAGACCTACTTTTGTTTGTGATGAAGCAGAAACCCTGACTGACTCAGACTGCAAATCTGATTGCAGGCTCGAGATCCCAGCAATCCATATAGACAGTAGTGAGATAGATGATATTCAGAACAATTCAGACAGGGAAGACGTTTCCCACCCACTGGTCTGCGTGGGCCCTTGACATCAAGAAACTCTTCCCGGTGCCGGCAGACCACGCAGCGCACTTGCCAGCTATAGAGAGCTCAACAAGGCCATGACCAATGCCCCTTCGACCCCTTTCTTATCAATAACGACTTTAATTTGGCGAGTGGGTTTGTCCGGAGCAAGGTGGCCATGTCGCAGAATGACGGGTACTTTGTGGAAGGTTGAGGCGGTACGGATACCAGATTATTCCGGTCTACCTATACCTTGTCACAACACAATAACATACTAGACCCACGTCGTGAATACTTGGTTTGGGTGGAAGCCAGTATTGATGATGGTCGACAAGGAACAACTTTCTGTTTTCAAAGTATTATGGACAGTGTCCGCTACCTGATCCATCAGGTCGTTTATAGCTCAGATATGGTTTACGCACCTATTCGATAATGTGATTGGCATGGGGAGCAATTATATTAAGGGACGTATACGGCAGACTGGTGGTGGGATATGCAGGGATGAGATAGGTCCTGACCAGTTCTTGGAGTCGTGTTTCCTGTGCTAACAGCCCATTCCGTTCCTTGGTAGAAAGCTTTGGCCGCCCGGTTCACGGTGGTGCCAATTATCAGATTGTGTGACCAGACGCACCTTACCAATTTTGCCTGAGATACGAAAGCCTACCTGCTATACATGACAATTGATAATATCCTTTTGTGGACAAGAAGCAGCCGTGCCAAGATGCCAATCCTGCTTGTGGCATTGGTTCCAGTACCGCCAAAGGTTACTGGCGAATCAGCCCATGCTCACCAAGCCCAGCGGACAACCAAGGAGGATGTCCTGCAGGCTGCCTTTGATCTTGTCCTGGCACCATTACAGCAGGTTGACCGAGAAGGAACGGTAATGCATTCTGCAGACAGCAAAACAGGCCTTTGTTTTCCCATTTTGTCGGCCTGGATAGCGGATCATGCTAAGCATGAAGCCTTGCAAGAAATAGGCAGCAAGTCATGCCCAAGGTGTGAGGTTGCGTGCGAGGAGCTCAGTGGGGATCCGCGGCAGCGATATGCCTACCGTGACTATATGCTATATTGAGAGAAAGCCTTGAGGCATGAGCCGGCAGAAGCCACAAGCATTACAGAATACTTTCAGTGGTTGGGTGTCAAAACAGGAAGCAATATATCGACGGGACTCACCCAAGTAAGTCCCGCGGATCTACACAAGCCGGACGTTTGGCACAACTTTTGCCTTGGCTTATTCAAACATATGATGGAATCGGTGAAAGGATTACTGAAAAAGCAGGAACGGCAGCAGCCATTCGGCGATGCCTTGGAAAATATTCCTGCTTACGTCGGATTCAGCGTACTGAAAAACGCCTATCGCGAAATCACACCATGGCAAGGAAAGGAGATGCACAATCGCGGCGGTTCTATTTCGGCCGTATTGCAGTCCGCATTGTGAAAGCTGGACAGTTCTTAGTATCAGGATTTTGAGAGCGCATCGAAGTGGGTTACTCTGCTGCTGAGCTTCACTCTCATTGCTCAATATGGCAGTCATACACCAGACACACCTGTCTACATGGAAAGCGTCCTGCAGACATTCCACCGGACAAACAACACTTTTCTTGAGTTCTGTACGTCGAAGGCTATGCAGGCTCAAGCAAATCGCCAGGATCAGGAGCCCAGGGAACTAATGGCAGATTAGCGTGCTAAAGCAGTCCACCATAGAACCATCGCTAATCGCCATCGGCTGGCTTATCAACAGAGGGTTGAAAGGTCTGATCGGCAGGCAGATTTGATACAGAGTGAGAACCTCTCCAACTTCACCAAGACGCACTACATGACTCACTTTCCCTCCCACGTACTGCGTTTTGGATCTATATCGATGTATTCAACCGAGATCGGTGAACTAGCACATAAGGATCAGTTTAAAGATGGCTACCACAGGTAAAACAAGAATGAAGCCACCCGACATCTATTGGGGCACTCAGGCTGCCCGCATGCTCTAGGAATAAGGTTACAGACAATAGAAGTACTTTCGCAAGTTGAAGCTGTGATGGTGGTAGCAGATAGTGGGATCGAAATGCGGACTGTTTCAATGGGCCGGACACCTCGCCGGGTTCTTAAATGCCGTATGAAGAACACCAGCAGTCTGACCGAATTATGCACACCCCTCAATATCCATTATTCCCACAGGAGGCAGGGGATCCTGTGTTTTATCAGGCAGCCTGCTGTGAATGACCGGCCGTTGCTTGCGGACCCGGCTGAACTATGGTTACTTCGTGTAGAAGGATTTGCTCAGCTTCAAAGCCCTTTTCCTGACTTTCAGGAAACTGACAGGTTCCAGATCCACCGGCCCTGCTGCGCTGGAAGAAAAGGCATTCCACAACTGTGCCTCTAGAAATGATTGGGTGTGGGTCCAGACTGGTGGGGAACCGAACTATGGGGATTTAGGAGGATGTGTGGTGGCTCGGTTGCTAGCTGTTTGCAAGATAAGCAATATTCTAACTGAGACCGCAGCTCTCCATCACCTGGCATTAGTTCACATACTCGATCCGATCAAAGGTGGCAGAGTTCACATTCCGAGCGGACATGTTCGAGTCGGGAATTGGATCAAAGGTTGAGATATGTCAATACTAAGAATAGGGCCAGTGATTGGACAGGCGCAGGTTATTCCTAGCGGTGAGAAGCCATGGATAGTGAATCACAGGATTCATCTGAGAATGTTTAATGAAATGTAGTAAATTATTCTATCCAATTATGTATAGTATTTATTCGGCTGCATTGCAAGCTGGCACTTAAGGTGGCAGTTCGCATATTAAGGCTTGAGGGCGGCTTCCACTTGGCCTCAGGAGTACTACACAATCTGCCGGCATTTAAGGGAATGTTTTAAATAAGTTGATTTGTTCTGCATGAATATACAACCAAGTTGAAGCCGTACGCTTAAGGTGGCAGTGCTCATATTCAGTGTCCAGCCTCAACTCGGCCTGGGGAGTATTTCACGATCCGTGGCCATTTAAGAGAATGTTTTAATTTAAATAAGTTAAATTGTTCCACACGAATATCCGGCCAGGTTGAGGCTGTACACTTAAGCGGGGAGTTCCTATATTGGGTGTCCGGCTTCGATTCAGCCGCAGGAGTAATACATGATTTGCGAGCAGTGAAGGGAATGTTTTAAATAGGATGAATTGTTCCGTATGAATATATGGCCCCGTTGAAGCTGTACACTTATAGTGGCAGTGCCCATATTGCGTGTCCGGCTTCCCACAGCCGCCGGAGTACTACATGATCTATGGGAATTTAAGGGAAAGCTGTAAATGTGTTGAATTGAATAGGGGGCCGAGATGAAGCCACCAACTTAAGGCAGATATTCCCATAGAAAGTGTTCGGCTTCAACTGGGCCGCCTGAGTTCTGCGCGTGATTAATTTGGAACTCTGCTCCCCTGGAGAGAGGGAAGCCAACCAAAGTAGAGGGTCGGCATCGCGGCCGCGCTGGGCATCTTGTGAACAGTAAGGGAATTATGAAAGTGACAGTACGGTGTAGACTAAGAAAATAGCGATATAAGATGTCAGCGGACAGAAGCAGACAGAAGCGGACGGATCTAGGTCAGCAGAGGTGGGAGGGTAGCAGAGATGGCCGCTGGATGCACACAACCCCAAGGACTAGGTAGGAGGCCAGTAGACGAGAGCATAAGGGACCAGATACAAGGGGGGGTAGTACGAGGGGTGGGGGCCGCAACAATGGTGTCGGATGCTGTTGAGGGAAAGTGGGGCCTCAGGGTGCAACTGACGCAAGGGATGAAAGGCAAAGAAGGCACGGGCGATCCGGGCCGACCAGACCGCAAGAGCCCCGGTATTTGCCCTGAAGCAGGCTCTGTCCGTCCGGAGAAACAATCTTTTTTTGCTGATATACCTCCTCAGCATGGCGTGCTTCTACAGACTCAAAGGAAGTTTTCAGAGCATTAATCTATGCGAGAAGGTCTTTTACTTTTGCACCGAAGCCATCCTCAAGACTTTTGAGTTCTTTTGCATGCCTAGCAATCATCTTATCATTTGTATCCCTTATCCTTACCCCAGATTCCTCCGCCAGGGCTGTAAACCTTGCCTCAGCATCCTTACAATGGGCCTGTAGGTCCTCGTTCTCTATATAATTTGTTAGCCTCGGATCTGCTATGGTCTAATATGCGATAAAACCTCAGTGCTTCTTGAATGATAGTAATCCTTGTTTTAAGGTCTGCCGGCTCAGACTCCAACTCGTCAGTAGGTGTCTTGGCATCACCATTGGTGGTAGGGTACCCGCCACCTTTGGAAAGTTGTTCTGAAAGCACCTTGTTCTTTTCCTCCAAGTCAGACACTTTGGCTTTTAACGCTTCTAACTCCTTTGAAGAAGTGGTACTCGATGCACTGAGAGTCCCACTGGGTCCCGTTGCTCTCAAACTTAAAGTCGAAGTGCTGGGCCGAGTAGAAAGATGGGAGATTCCAGTAGTTCCCCTTGCAGCCCGGGAGATAGGCCGTCAGGCGGCGGACGGCAGCCTAGGGGAGATAGCATTCTCCCGCAGCGTGGAAGAAGCTGAAGCGCGCCCAGCAGTTGCGCTATTAGATAGCGCGGACATCGAAGGGCGTGGCCGATGTGAAGGTGCTGTAGGTGTGGTTGTAGAGGTAGCGGCCCTTCTCACATTGCTAGCGGTACATGCAGTGCTTCCTGCAGATGACCGGCGATCAGCGGTAGAACTAGTCGAACTGCTTGAACTGGATGCCGTTCCCTTCTTCTCGGGTGAGCGAGTAGCATTTGCAGCAGGAGAAGCGATTGCCGGTAGCCGTTCTCGAGCCAGCAGCTGGAGCATTGTTGGTAGTACTGTTAGTCAATCCAGAAACGGTCCTACGTGTTGCAGTATTGCTAGCAGTGCCAGTGGCCCCATTGATTCCGAAGGTAAATCTCTGTGGTGGTCTTGATAAACTTGTGGTTCAAGTCCTCCGAGGCGGAAGACGAGAGGCCGGAGCAGCAGAGCCCGATCCAGTCCCAGGAGGACGCCCAGCCGTTCCCGTCATAGTTGGTTTCTTCATTGCCTCCTTCTGCTCTTCCCGATGGGTCTCCTTAACTGGGTCAGGATCTGCTGTAGAAGATACCTCCTCCACACAGGAGTGATGGGCACACCCAAGCCCTGCGGGGAAGTTGGAGCTAGTACCTCTTCAGGAGAGTCTGACATATTTGATTGTCCTTAATAAATAAAAATTTAAAAAACCGACAAAGTTTCATATAAAAAAATAATAGATAGATACTAGCAGCAACAATATTAAGATCAAGAAAAAGGAGGAAGAAAGGAGGAAGGTGAGTGAGAAGAACTTTCTTTTGGTGTGAGTACGAGTGGTCACACTAAAGTGTTGGGTTGGCGCCATTTGTGTAACCGGATGGGGGAGAACGGACGGAGGGTTAAGCCTGGTCCAGTTAGAGATCTTTGGCTTGGCTCGAGTCTCTCACTTGTGACTGGTCTCTCTTCTATCCTACCCTTCTCCTTTTCCATTTCCTCCATCCTTCTTCTCCTCCTATCTGCTTCCTCTCCTCATTCTGATCCTCATCCGGCCACTGTTTTCACGTATTAACTGCCTCTGCCAATTCCGCTGTTTGAGAGACTCCTCGTCACCCTGTTTAATTTGATTTGGTTAATTGTAGTGGTTGTACTACTCGAGTACTCAGGAAGCTACCGATTTAGAAAAGGTCATCGGTGCTAGAATTTCTCAAACATTTCCTTTGTCCCCCCCTCCCCTTCTTTCCACCCTCCCCGCCTTTCTACCCTCCCCTCCTTTCCACCCTCCACTTCTTTTTCTACTTCTACATCCCTAAATAGAATTATCTACTCGTACTGGTATCAGTGCTGGGCCCATTTTTTCTTTCTATTTTCCCTTTTTTCTCCTTTCCAACCGACTTGTGTTACTAGATTAGAACCGCGCTTCTTTTTGTCGTCTGGTACGGAGAAAAACACGGATACAAATTCTACCATTGGGGTATCTGGGTCTATAAAGGCTACGGTATATTATACCTATCTCTCTGAAAATATGTATTACATATCAAAGGAGTGTTGCCTGCTAACTACCCATCAATTGCTTAGATGGCAACCGGGATAGTGTACACTGAGGTTGATAGAAGTGCAGATCGAAAGGTAGAGGTCCCTAGGGTTAAAAGGGCTTTGAGGGACTAAGTTACAACAATCTCTGGGACGTGTGTGAGAACTCTAGCAGATCAGATCACTTATGGAAATGAAGATTGTCGGTCCGTACTCATATTGATGTACAAAATGAACAACGATGTTTTCCCCTTACAGAAGGAGGTTGACGACGCACAGGGCGAACAAATGGTGTCAATAACAGAATTTACCGAAATGAAGAATACATCGATAAAAGCATTGACCGAAATGATGGCTGCATTGACCGAAACAACGAAAGCGTTGACCAAAGAGGTAAACATGCTCCGTCCACTGGGAGAGAATGCTATCGAGATGGGCAAGAGATTCTTTGCTACCTATCATAGTCAGAAGCATCAAAGGAAACATGACAACAGGACCAGAATCCTGGCGGAAATTTTGCTGCCGATGGTGGCTATGGAGGTTTGGATGGTAGACTTTTTAAGAACGGGTTAATAGAATATGAGCATACCTCCAGAGCCCTGCACGGGTTGTCCTTGTTAGAGGCCGAGTCTCTTTTCACTATATTTTTTTTTCCTTTGGGTCCAAGACTAGAATGGCAATACACCCAAATACACAACCTCCTCGAATATGCAGTTCACTCCTGCGGACTCGGTATTTGGGGGGTTGTATATATTCTGGTGTTCCGCGATTGCACTATTTGTATTTCTAACTAGGGCTACTATTAGGATCCAGAAACTTCATTTCGGCTATGAACATTTGCGCCCCAGCCATCACGGACTTCTTAGCCTGCTGGAGCCAGGCTTTGGAAATCGCTTTTCTTAAGTTGGTTAAGTGGATTAAGAAGGCAACCGACCACGAGGTACAAAATTTCAATAACGACGACCAAGATAGCCACCCCCATGGCTTGTTCAAGATCTTGGATTGCTAGCTGTAAGCTTCTTTGAAGCTCTTTTTCGTTTCCATTGTTGCTCCTTTTGTGCATGAAACTTGTGTCTATGATTTCGGTGACTTGGGGGTTTTCAGGACATCGTTGCATAATTCGTATAGCTGTGCTTGGGGTTGTGACAGGTTTATTCCTGTCTAATGAAAATACAATAGGACCGGCGGTAGACCGGCTAACACTGGTGCTAAGGGAGGCTTCAAGGGACCGGTAGCTAGAAGGATAATCGTTGAAGGACAGATTGGCCTCAGGGATTGCCGTTCAACCAATTGTATTCTCAGACTGAAGGTCTGTCATTGTCTGCTGTCTCCTGCTAGTAGCCAGGAGCCTGGTTTTAAATACAGAACCCAAGAGCGATAGCCTTCCTGCAATCACGGTCATTACCAGTAGCTCCACACATACTGGCATCCTGTAATCCTGCAAGACCAAAGAAAGAAACATCACTCAGCCTCCACGAGTGCTACATGACCATTCGATACCTGGAATCCTAAATATAAACTTCCAGCAAAGCAAACTAAATATAGCAATACGGTAGCATAGCCTATCTGACTCAGAGACAGTGGCGGAGCTGAAATCAAATCAAATAAACAAAATATAAATCAACTAAATATAGGAGATCCTGCACTGCCCGCTCCTATGTACCCTTACCGGAACATGTACTCATGTTACAGGGGTTAATGGAGCAGGGATACTGTACTTATGCTTCCTTACCATTCCTTCATTCTTTCCTCCGAGCATCCACATGATTACTAGACTTTTTCATTTTCTTTCTTTTTCTCTGTATTTGAACCAATTGTAGGAGCCTGTATTGGGTTTCTAGCCCAAGGTGCAGCTGTTAGTGTTCGTTATGGGGCCTCTGGGGCCCCGAAAAATGCAGGCTCAGGGCCCAATTCCCCGCCCCACGCCGCTGAACGGCCCCGGGCGGGACATCCTTTTTTAGCGTTCCCTCCCCCAGCCCCCGGCCGCGCCCGTTCCCCAGGCGGGTCCCATTTAAAACAGGTGGGGAGAAACGGGGCCCCGTCCAGCGTATGAGCGGGGACTCGCCCTCGACGGGGGCGGGGCCTGCCGAGTGAAAATCGGCCCGGCCCCGCCCTGTAACGAACGCTAGAAGCTGTGCTACTAATAGGATTCTCAGGAGTACAATGGGGTGAATAGGAATTTCTGGCAACGGGATCAGGGATCTAATATTACCATTGACGTTGGTGGGGGTGTCAACACCACCTTATTGTAACACCAAGCTTTTATTCCCCTCCACCAGACATGTCAAGATATAAGTTCACACAAGCAGGAAAACAACGTCGCACCGAAGCACCGCGGAAGTGCAGCACGGTACTTGCGTCCAATAATTATCGGATATTTCCCCACTCAATGCAAAACAATGTGGTCAGATAATTACCGCGTAATTTGCATTAGCCAGGCATTGACAAAAAATCAGGCCGGTACCTGCATTCTCCATGTGAAAGCCCCGGGCCCACCCAACCCAAAAACCTAACCCATTAACCCCCCCAGTGGGAAACCCCGTGGGCCCATTTAAGGTAACTTCCATTCGTGAAACTAATGCCTCCGGTGTCTGTGGGATCTATTAACATATCATACCACACCCGTATTATCCACTCAAGCCTGATAGAATGCCAGCACAAGCAGAGTAAGCAGAATGACTTCGTTTGTAAACACAGTGCTCCAGTCGCCACCCGTCTCTCCTGCTGCTATTGCAGCATCTTACATTGGTCACCACGATGCCCTTTGGATTACAATCGAAATTAGTCTACTTACTGTGATGTGGTCGTCTGCGATCACCTTTTGGATACTATTGCCAAAGGTGGGGCGTCGTATGCTTCACAGGTGGTCACTTGGAGGCTTCTTCCTTGCACTACAGGTCGGTGATTTGGGGGCAGAAACGTAAGCCTCAAAAAGGCACGAGATGGGATGGGTCTCTCCCGTGATTCTGGTATAATCGCTTTGCTTTTGCTCATCTTCTGAGCATTGGATTTGTTTGTTTTCACGAGGCTACATCGCTGCTTAAAACCCTTATTTATCTAGATACGCTGGGACAAACAGAAACCTGACTCGGAAGAGTAAATAATGATATAATATTAATCTTATACTTAATGCACCCTAATTTATTACACCAGCAAACCAAAACTAACCACCGTACCGCATTACCAAGACTAAGGCAGTGTAAAGCCTCCCTTTGTCAACTTCTGAAACACGCCCTTAGAATCATACTTCTTAGAAACCTTCACTAATTCTTTCACCTGTGCGTCTCCATAGGTAGCAATAACCTTCTGATCAATACCAGCGTCGTTGAGGAACAAGTACAGCTCGAACCGGCCCTTCGCCTTCGCCATGTCCACGACCCGTTTCATGAAGCTAATGGAGAGTGGGAGTGTGACCTGGTCACCAGACGGGGGCGCCCCGGTGTTTGTCAAGCAGAGCCATCTTTGGGCCTTCTCCGCCACACCCAATGTGTTTCTGCCCCGGGCCTTGCCGTGAGCCACAGTTGATGCGGCGATGGACTGGAAAGAGAAGGTAATGTAGAACCTGGGGATAGAGAAGATGGTTGTGTTAATGACATAGGTCTTTTGAAAGAGGGCGGTGATATCGTGATAGAAGTCCGAGGCGACACCAATGCTTAGGGTTTGGAACTCATATTTGGGCAATCTGGTAGTTATTAGAATTTTGAAACCTTTTTGGATCATTGGCATGAAACGAGAATACTCACCGAAGAGGAGGTTCAAGAGCAGCATCGTCTTCACCGCCAGCCTCTATCGCCATTTCTGGCAAACTTCTCTGCTTGCTGCTATCGCTCTTGGGCCGGCCCTAAAGATAGCATCCATGGATGCCGGCTTCTGGCCACTAGTGTGAAAAACTGTCATTATGAAGCCTGTCGAATGGAACTGCGGAACATAAGAAAGGCTAGGGATAACCGCCGCATCAGGGTCACTCAATTGGCCATTTGTCTGATACTCGGCGATAGCATCAGTGACATTGTTATTCTGCAGAGATAAGAAAAACGTGTTCCCGCCCCAGACTTTTCCATTGGGGTTCGGGATGGCAAACAAGTCGAACAGAGTCCCAATTCCAAGATTATTGCTCCCGCCTTTGAGCGCTTAAAACAAGTCCTTATTCTCCGTAGCAGATGCCGTGACAATGCTCCCATCTGCGGTAACAACTTCGAAGCTAGCGACGGTGTCACATTCCATTCTGTGACTGGTTGAGATGTAACAGTTTCCTGTGCGAGTAGTTAGGCCGCCGACGCCGACACTAGGCACTCTACAACCAACACCAGCGAGGTTGTAAGGTTCTAGGAATTTGTAAACGCTAACCCATCTATTCCCCGGGCCAACAGAGACAAGATCCTATAATTTTGAGAGCGCTAAGGTGGTGAGGTTCTGAAGAGAAATGAGGATTTCGTCGGAGGTGCTTGCACTCCCAAGGAAGGCGGTATGGCCGCCTGAAGGCATGGCGAATGGCATGGAGAAGAAATTGATGATTTTAATCAACTTTGCTATATCCTGTGCTGAAGTCGGCACGAAGATTGCTTGTGCGGGCAGCGGTGCTCTCAGAGACCTATTGCGATTCCTCTGCGTTAGTACCATGCTTGCTAACGCGCCGATAAACAATTCAGATAGGGAGTGGTCGAGCTCACCAATTAATACTCATACTAGCATTATACCCAGCCAAGGGCTGCCCGGTCTACTATGCGAGTGCTTTGCCGTCTTAACCATACACCCGATGAAATTGGGCGGGTGACAAACAGGGGTATTTGGTGGGCAAAACGTGAATTATCAAGGTTAGGATTACGAAAGAATTACTGGTAATTAATCCCTGTTCGTCATAGGCCCAGTTTCGTCATCGGGCCAGTAGAAACTGTATCATACCACCAGCCTGCCCCTGGCCTGACCTCTCTCCGATTTGCTGAACCTTGTGTTTAAGTCCTTCATGTAGGCAATCAGTATACTATACCGGTTTCGTGGTGTTGTTGGTTATCACACCAGTCTAACACACTGGTGGTCCCCGGTTCAAGCCCGGGCGAAATCACTTGTCTTTTTTCTCTCATAATCCTTTTTTCCATCATCTGGCATAATGCCATTGTTTACGTACTTAGATACTAGGCATATTTTAGTCCACGAACAACTCCTGACAATAGAGCGTTTTGGCCACCCTTCCGGGGGAGAAATTTTGAGCTCAAAATTTGACTTAAGCTAAGATATATAGAGTAAGGATTGGCGGGTGGCTAAGGTGATTCTTTACCTTGCGGTAGGCAGAGCCAATTTGATTTATCTCCTAGCCAACCCCGTTTAGAATGTTGAGCATTAGCCTATTTTAGTAACCTGGAGCAAATATACACGGCCGTTCTGGCTTCCATAATGGCAATGCTGAACAGTACTGTTTCCGCGGTATTCTGAGCACTACACCACTTCTGAAGCACAACGTTTGTCCTATCACGATTACCCAAATAGACTAGTGTTAGTATCTAGCGCTGGCCATGATTACAAGGTAAGGGATAGGTTATTGCCGGTGTGACAACGTACTCCCTCTTCGGTTTAGCATTCTACTAGCTTATTCCCCAGAGCTCAAAATTTGAACTACTCGAATATAGTTGAAGATAATCGGTTATACTCGACGATGCTGGAGCGATGGCCATGATTAATCGCTCGACCAGGCCCCTGTTTCATTGATCATTCGATCATAGCCGAGCATACCCCGCATTATACGCTCGATTATGATCGTGTCCATCACTTGTAGCAGCTCATAATTCTCGTCGAAAGACATGCTGATGGTATGTGGGGGAACTTGTCTGAAGGTATTGAGCGTAGTTGTGACCACCTCCGGGCTCATAACTTGCTGGGGGACGCACGATCAAGGCCAGAATCGAAGTACAAAGTGATGGGACTGACTAAGGAACGAACGTGAGGAATAGTTATTTTCTTGCTTGTTCGCCTATAGACACGCCTGAGACAGCCCAACTTATAGCTATACGCAACATGAATGTGACAAAACTCTGGATCGAAGTACTGCTATCAACAGAGAAAGTTGTGTGAAGAAAGAATAAAGGATATCAGAACGAGTACATATAATTCGGTGACACACCCTTCTGATAATTGAGGGCTGAGGAGAGTCATTTAAATACAAAGATCAATGCCAACAATTCCTTCAGTTTCCTTAACATCACACCATTTCCTTACATTCTCACGGCATGTCGGGGTCCTATCCCCTCTGCCCCTCATTTCTTCACCACTTTAACATCTCATCTTGCAGTGTGACTCCGGCGAACCATCCGATATCCTTCTAGTATGTTCTAAGTTATTGGTAAGAGCGGGGTAGGAGGTATGATGTCTGTTGGAAATAGTGAAATGGTCACCTGCTATACCTAAGGCTTAAGTGAACGAAAAGCCAAACCATAGAGAGCTTAATTCTATCTGAGGGACCGGAGGGCCAGCTATTTATGCTGCGCAACAGGAACACATATCCAAGGTAACAAAAAGAAGACGACAGAAATCTGATGCGCTTAGAGTTACACCAATGATCAACTAATTTAGTGAAAATAAATGAAAAATCCAAAGCGAATGAGTTGAGCTTAAATTCTGATGGCATTGAAGTGAAACTAGTATGAACTAGGAAGTGTTGTCGTACTCGAGAACGTAGAGAGTGCATATCCGAAAGTATAATTGCAACAATGTCCGATTGCCAGCAACGGAGTGAGTGCCGGTGATCAACAACAGAATGTAACATCAATATGACCGCGGTTATTTCCTAGATGCTTAGGCCCAGGGGACCAAGCAACTGGTTGAACACCCCCGGATCTGCTATCACACTGAAGTGACATTTTTGAAAGTCCCTATTAGAAATGCCTCATTGGGCATACTGAGTCCCTCCCTCATTTCCTTTGTTTTCCTTGCCTTTCCTCTTTTCCCAAACCGTCCGGCAACTCCTTAATCGCTTCAACACAAATTATGCTTGTTCACATATGCCGGTAAGCTAGGCTTCACTCGAGAAAAATCATTTCGTCTGATCACTAGATCAATTCTCAAGTCCTCAATTTTCAACAACCACCGCCGTACCTCATCCAGACTTCCCGGATCCTGCCGATCGTGTCCTCCCTTTGCTTTCTTTTCCTTCCTCTTTTGTTATCATACAACTCAACCAGTTCGATACATATCACGCTCATTGACTCCAACCACTTCATTTCACTCTACGGAAATCCTTTTATCCGATCACTACCACAATTTTGAAACCTGCCATTTTCAATGATTGCCCACCATCCCGCCTCACCCCGCCACCCCGAATACTCCTAGCCATTCTTTCTTCTTCTTTTCCTTCTTTTCCTTTTCTCTAGCTATCACCCAACTCCTTAACTAGTTCGATTAAAATTACTCTGTCACTTCATTGACGTTACTTCATGCTGCTGAAATCCTTTAGTCTGATCACTGCCTCAATTTTCGAACCCTCTATTTTGAACAGTCCCCACGTCCCACGTCCCACGTCCCCCTGGCCTCCCGATTCCATCCTACATCTATTTTCTTTCCACATATTTTCTCCAGCAGCCACCAAACTCCTTAACAGCTTCAAGGCAAATTATTCTCGTCTGCTCCTTACCCCCACTTCCAACTCCTCTATTTTCAACAGTCCCCTGCCTTCCCACCCACTCCCGCTGTCCCTGCTATCTATCAGGAATCGTCCCAGCCATCCCATGGCATGGTCTGTAGTGCTGCACCTACCTGGGGAAAGCCCTCTCTCACACTATAGGGCCCGCCGTCTTAGCCAATGAGGCCTCTCCTGCGATTGTACTGCCCTCGACAAACTGCTGGAGGCAGTCCAGTCCCATCTGTGGCTCATAGCAGCCCTCTGACAGGGCCCCCATACCATCCAGAGAACAGCATCTCCACGAAAAAGATTTTATTCTCTTAATAAAACCTCTATCCATCCCCAAGCCACGGAAATATATCCCCCGGGCCATTGGAAACATCCCCAAGAAAAAGGCCTGCTCTATAGAATATTTTTTAAGACCTCCCGAGATTCCAAACAATCCCATTGGCTAATCTGGCCATTGCATATGCTTTAGGTTGCATGACCAACCACGGGCCGTCTGGTTTTCAACAACACCCACTAGTGTGCGCGCTATTCTTGATATTAGAGCGTTTTGGCCACCCCTCGGAAGTGAAAATTTGAGTTCCAATTTTGACCTCTCAGCAATAAGCTAGTAGAATGCTAAACCGAAGAGGCAGTACGTTGTCACACCGGAAATAACCTATCCCTTACCTTGTAATCATGGCCAGCGCTAGATACTAACACTACCGGTAGTCTATTTGGGTAATCGTGATAGGAAAAACGTTGTGCGTCAGAAGTGGTGTAGTGCTCAGAATACCGCGGAGACGGTACTGTTCAGCATTGCCATGATGGAAGCCAGAACGGCCGTGTATATTTGCTCCGGGTTACTAAAATAGGCTAATGCTCAACATTCTAAATGGGGTTGGCTAGGAGATAAATCAAATTGGCTCTGCCTACCGCAAGGTAAAGAATCACCTTAGCCACCCGCCAATCCTTACTCTATATATCTTAGCTTAAGTCAAATCGTGAGCTCAAAATTTCTCCCCCGGAAGGGTGGCCAAAACGCTCCATTGTCAGGAGTTGTTCGTGGACTAAAATATGCCTAGTATCTAAGTATGTAACAATGGCATTATGCTAGATGATGGAAAAAAAGGATTTTGAGAGAAAAAAGACAAGTGATTTCGCCCGGGCTCGAACCGGGGACCACCAGTGTGTTAGACTGGTGTGATAACCAACTACATCACGAAACCACATAACATCTTTGGTGAGCACAGTAAGGGTGTTGGTCTAGAGTGAAAAACTTTCCCTTCACATTAATGCACAGGACCCCAACTTTGGGAGAACAAATGTC
>Ga0307513_10001562_pt1 | contig 32853 bp, 32 predicted proteins | sample 15_EM_MG_FD_202174 | JGI IMG/M metagenome (GOLD analysis project Ga0307513, IMG submission 202174) | Populus trichocarpa ectomycorrhiza microbial communities from riparian zone in the Pacific Northwest, United States - 15_EM | ecosystem: Host-associated > Plants > Roots > Unclassified | place... | reverse complement strand
CGACCCTCAGCTGTGCGGTCAGCGGTCGACGATCCGGTCGAACTGCGTGGTGGTGTGCCGCAGATGGGCCACCAGCTCCTCGCCGACCTTCGGCTCCGGGGCGTCCGAGGGCACGAAGAGGATCGAGACCTGCATGTGCGGCGGCTCGGCGAACCAGCGCTGCTTGCCGCCCCAGACGAACGGGGCGAGGTTCCGGTTGACGGTGGCGAGGCCGGCCCGGGCGACGCCCTTGGCGCGCGGCATGACGCCGTGCAGCGCCTTGGGGGCCTCCAGGCCCACTCCGTGCGACGTACCGCCCGCCACGACCACCAGATAGCCGTCCGAGGCGGCCTTCTGCTGCCGGTAGCCGAAGCGGTCGCCCTTGGCCACGTGTGTGACGTCCAGGACCGCGCCGCGGTACTCCGTGGCCTCGTGGTCCCCCAGCCACAGCCGGGTGCCGATACGGGCGCGGAAGCGGGTCTGCGGGAACTGCTGCTGAAGCCGTCCGAGGTCCTCGGCCTTGAGATGGCTGACGAACATGGTGTGCAGGGGGAGCCGGGCCGCGCGCAGCCGGTCCATCCAGCCGATGACCTCCTCCACGGCGTCCGAACCGTCGGTGCGGTCCAGCGGCAGGTGGATCGCGAAGCCTTCGAGACGTACGTCCTCTATGGCGGCGTGCAGTTGGGGCAGCTCCTGCTCGGTCACACCGTGGCGCTTCATGGAGGACATGACCTCGATGACGACACGGGCGCCGACGAGGCCGTGCACCCCGTCCACCGACGACACCGAGCGGATGACGCGATCGGGCAGCGGTACGGGCTCCTCGCCCCGTCTGAAGGGCGTCAGCACCAGCAGGTCGCCGCTGAACCAGTCCTTGGTCCGCGCGGCCTCGTACGTCGTGCCGACGGCCAGGACGTCCGAGCCCAGCCGCGTGGCCTCCTCCGCCAGCCGCTCGTGCCCGAAGCCGTAGCCGTTGCCCTTGCAGACCGGGACGAGCCCCGGGAACTGCTCGGACACGTGCTTGTGGTGCGCACGCCAGCGCGCGGTGTCGACGTAGAGCGTGAGCGCCATGGCCGGGACCTGGAACCTTTCTCGTGGCTGCGATCTATTCAGACTATTCAGAGGTACGAACGGAAGTTCCGGGACGTCAGCGGCGCGACATGTAGATGTCGAGCGCCTTGTGGAGCAGCTTGTTGAGCGGGAAGTCCCACTCGCCGAGATACTCGGCAGCCTGCCCACCTGTGCCGACCTTGAACTGGATCAGGCCGAAGAGGTGGTCCGTCTCGTCCAGCGAGTCCGAGATGCCGCGCAGGTCGTAGACGGTGGCGCCCAGTGCGTAGGCGTCGCGCAGCATCCGCCACTGCATGGCGTTCGAGGGACGGACCTCACGGCCGATGTTGTCCGAGGCGCCGTACGAGTACCAGACGTGTCCGCCGACGATCAGCATCGTCGCCGCCGACAGGTTCACTCCGTTGTGGCGCGCGAAGTAGAGCCGCATACGGTTGGGGTCCTCGGTGTTGAGGGCCGTCCACATGCGCTGGAAGTACGACAGCGGGCGGGGCCGGAAGTGGTCGCGCACCGCCGTGATCTCGTAAAGCCGCTGCCACTCCTCCAGGTCGTGGTAACCGCCCTGGACGACCTCGACACCGGACTTCTCGGCCTTCTTGATGTTGCGGCGCCACAGCTGGTTGAAGTTCTGGTGGACCTCCTCCAGCGAACGGTTCGCCAGCGGCACCTGGTAGACGTAGCGAGGCTGTACGTCGCCGAAGCCGGCTCCGCCGTCCTCGCCCTGCTGCCAGCCCATGCGGCGCAGCTTGTCGGCGACCTCGAAGGCGCGCGGTTCGATGAAGTCGGCCTCGATGTCGCGCAGCCGCTTCACGTCCGGGCTCTGGATGCCCGCCTTGATGGAGGGGGCGTCCCAGCGCCGGATGATCACCGGCGGGCCCATCTTCACGGAGAAGGCGCCCTGCTGCTTGAGGTGCGCCAGCATCGGCTGGATCCAGTCGTCGAGATTCGGCGCGAACCAGTTGATGACCGGGCCCTCGGGCAGATACGCGAGATACCGCTTGATCTTGGGCAGCTGGCGGTACAGCACGAGACCCGCGCCGACGATCTCGCCCGTCCGGTCGTCGAACCACCCGAGGTTCTCGGAGCGCCACTCCGCCTTGACGTCTGCCCAGGCCGGAACCTGCATGTGGCTCGCCGACGGCAGGCTCTGGATGTACGCCAGATGCTGCTCTCGGCTGATCGTCCTCAGGGTCAGGCTCATTCGGGGCGCTCCTCGGGCTGGGGTGTCCCCATGGGTACAGGGGCTCCGGCTCTCGCGCCGAAGCCTACTGCGCCCTGCGAGCGCCTCGTCTGGCCGTATGGCCGTATGGCACCGGTGCCCCGGCCCTGCGTCGGCCGGGGCACGGGGGACAGTCCGCGTCAGCCGATCACGCCGCCGAAGAGGCCGCCGTGCGCCATGCCGAGGAAGAAGCCGATCGCTGCGGCGCCGAGGCCCAGGATCAGCCCGAAGCGTTCACGGGTCGTCTCCGAGACGAACTGTCCGTACGCGCCGGTGAGGATCCCCACCAGGCCGGTCCAGGAACTGAGCAGATGCAGACTGTGGAACATCGCCGTGACGAAGGCCGTCACCCCGAGCACCAGGGTCACAGCGAGCAGGCTGTCCTGGAGGGGATGGGGCTTGCCGTCGGTGGCGAAGAGGGATCCGGCGGTGTTGGGTCGCAATGCCTGTGCCATGTGGCACCTCCTGCGGAAGGCGGCGCATCGTAGCGCCATACACACCCGATGTGTACAGATTGACGGTGACCGGGGGCTGATTTCAACCGGAAGCCGCTGTGCGGGTACTCTGTACCGTCTGCACCGGTGTCTGCCCAGGCCATGACGAGGAATCCCTTCCGGGAACTCCGATTGTCAGTGGTCGCAGCTACCGTTGCGTACGCATCAACAACCCTCCTGCCACGGAACGACCGTGGCCGCTGAGTCCAAAGGAGGTGGGTTCCACATGCGTCACTACGAAGTGATGGTCATCCTCGACCCCGAGCTGGAGGAGCGCGCTGTCGCCCCTCTGATCGAGAACTTCCTCTCCGTCGTCCGTGAGGGCAACGGCAAGGTGGAGAAGGTCGACACCTGGGGCCGTCGTCGTCTCTCGTACGAGATCAAGAAGAAGCCCGAGGGCATCTACTCGGTCATCGATCTGCAGGCTGAGCCCGCGATCGTCAAGGAGCTCGACCGCCAGATGAACCTGAACGAGTCGGTCCTCCGGACCAAGGTCCTCCGCCCCGAGACCCACTGAGCCTCCCGCTCAGCTGGTCCCGGGATTTCGAGTAGCAGCACCAAAAGCAGCCAGCAGCAAACCCGCCGAGAGGTTCCCCTATGGCAGGCGAGACCGTCATCACGGTCGTCGGCAATCTTGTCGACGACCCCGAGCTGCGCTTCACCCCCTCCGGTGCGGCGGTCGCGAAGTTCCGTGTCGCGTCCACCCCCCGCACCTTCGACCGACAGACGAACGAGTGGAAGGACGGCGAGAGCCTGTTCCTGACCTGCTCGGTCTGGCGTCAGGCGGCGGAGAACGTGGCCGAGTCGCTCCAGCGAGGCATGCGCGTCATCGTGCAGGGCCGGCTGAAGCAGCGGTCCTACGAGACCACGCAGGGCGAGAAGCGCACGGTCTACGAGCTGGACGTCGACGAGGTCGGCGCCAGCCTGCGCAGTGCCACGGCCAAGGTCACCAAGACCGCCGGCGGCGCCGGCCGTGGTGGCCAGGGTGGTTACGGCGGCGGTGGCGGTGGCGGCCAGCAGGGCGGCGGCTGGGGTGGAAACTCCGGCGGTGCTCCGCAGGGCGGCGGCGCTCCGGCCGACGACCCCTGGGCGACCGGCGCTCCCGCCGGTGGCAACCAGGGCGGCGGTGGCGGTGGCGGCTGGGGTGGAAACTCCGGCGGCGCCAGCGGCGGTGGCGGTGGCGGCGGCTACTCGGACGAGCCCCCCTTCTAGGCCTTCGGGCCGAGGGCGGGTCGTACCCACACTTCTTGATCACACAGGAGAAACACCATGGCGAAGCCGCCTGTGCGCAAGCCTAAGAAGAAGGTCTGCGCTTTCTGCAAGGACAAGGTCCAGTACGTGGACTACAAGGACACGAACATGCTGCGGAAGTTCATTTCCGACCGCGGCAAGATCCGTGCCCGCCGCGTGACCGGCAACTGCACGCAGCACCAGCGTGACGTCGCCACGGCCGTCAAGAACAGCCGTGAGATGGCGCTGCTGCCCTACACGTCCACCGCGCGATAAGGGAAGGGTGACCGACTAATGAAGATCATCCTCACCCACGAGGTCTCCGGCCTCGGCACCGCGGGCGATGTCGTCGACGTCAAGGACGGCTACGCTCGCAACTACCTGATCCCGCGGAACTTCGCGATCCGCTGGACCAAGGGTGGCGAGAAGGACGTCGAGCAGATTCGTCGCGCTCGCAAGATCCACGAGATCCAGACCATCGAGCAGGCCAACGACATCAAGGCCCGCCTCGAAGGCGTCAAGGTCCGTCTGGCCGTCCGCTCCGGCGACGCGGGTCGTCTCTTCGGTTCCGTCACCCCGGCCGACATCGCCACGGCGATCAAGGCTTCCGGTGGCCCCGAGGTCGACAAGCGCCGCATCGAGCTGGGCTCCCCGATCAAGACGCTCGGCGCCCACGAGACGTCGGTGCGTCTGCACCCCGAGGTTGCCGCCAAGGTCAACATCGAGGTCGTCGCTGCCTAAGGGCCGCGCTCACTGAAGCAGTTGTGGGGCCGCAACCACAGGGATGCGGCCCTTCTGCGTGCCCTGGTTGCGTGAGCAAGCCGAGCACACCGATGTTTCACGTGAAACAGCAGGAACTGGTCGATGTTTCACGTGAAACAAGGGAGACGGAGTAGAGCGTGGTTCAGCGCGCTCGGCGCTCTCCGTGAGTTCAGCGGGTGGCGCCCGTGACCATCCAGCGGCCCGAGCGGGCTCGCAGCCACAAGGTCAGCATGCGGACGGTCATCATGAGCGTCATCGCTCCCCAGAGGGCGGTGAGGCCGCCGCCGAGAGTCGGCACGAGCAGGGCCACCGGTATGAAGGCGGCAAGCGTGACCAGCATCGCCCCGGCCAGATAGGGGCCGTCGCCCGCACCCATCAGTACGCCGTCGAGGACGAAGACGATCCCGCAGATCGGTTGGGACAACGCGACCACGAGCAGGGCCGGCAACGCGGCGTCCTTGACCACGGAGTCACTGGTGAACAGCGACATGAACAAGGGACGGCTGACGATCACCAGCAGACCGAGCACGACTCCGGTGGCGATGCCCCACTCGACCATGCGGCGGGAGGCTTCGCGTGCGCCCTGGGTGTCGTTCGCGCCGAGGTAGCGCCCGATGATGGCCTGCCCGGCGATGGCGATCGCGTCGAGCGCGAAAGCGAGCAGGCTCCACAAGGACAGAATGATCTGGTGTGCGGCGACGTCCGCGTCCCCGAGCCGTGCGGCGACGGCCGTGGCGATCATCAGGATCGCCCTCAGGGAAAGGGTGCGGACCAGGAGCGGTGCGCCCGCCTGGGCGGAGGCCCGTATCCCCCTGATGTCGGGGCGCAGCGAGGCGCCGTGCCGACGGGCGCCGCGGACGACGACCGTCAGATAGGCCGCCGCCATGCCCCACTGCGCGATGACGGTGCCCCACGCGGAGCCGGCGATGCCGAGGTCCGCGCCGTAGACGAGGCCCGCGTTCAGGGCGGCGTTGGCGACGAAGCCCGCTACGGCCACGTACAGCGGGGTTCTGGTGTCCTGGAGGCCGCGCAGAACGCCGGTGGAGGCGAGGACGACGAGCATGGCCGGGATGCCGAGCGCCGAGATCCGCAGATAGGTGACCGCGTACGGGGCAGCGGTGTCCGAGGCGCCGAAGAGGTCCACGAGTGCGGGTGCCGAGGGCAGGACGACGGCGATGACGGCTGCGCCGAGCAGCAGGGCGAGCCAGATGCCGTCCACACCCTGGCGGATGGCGGCTTGGAGATCGCCCGCACCGACGCGTCGGGCGACGGCGGCCGTGGTGGCGTACGCGAGGAAGACGAAGACGCTGACGGCTGTGGTGAGGAGGACAGAGGCGATGCCGAGTCCGGCCAGTTGAGCTGTGCCGAGATGGCCGATGATCGCGCTGTCGGCCATGACGAAGAGAGGCTCGGCGACGAGTGCGCCGAAGGCGGGAACGGCCAGTGCGACGATCTCTCGGTCGTGCCGGCGCCGGGTCGCCCTGGGTGCAGCTGGAGCCTGTGTCATGACCACCAATCTAATCTTCCACAGGTAAGAGATGCAATGTGCTTGTGACTATTACCTCTCCTCTTGAGGTGTGTGCTGCCGTGTGCCGCTTGTGGAGATCTTGGCCCAATGGGGAAACTTTTTCTTCTGCACAGCCGGTGGATGGGAAACACGCTGGTCAGAGGTGGTTTGTCGGAAGTCGCGAAAGCTTGTTCACAGGGCTGTCCACCGGGTCGTGCACAGGTTTTGCCGAGTTCTCCACAGCATCCGGGCCGTCGTCCACATGGCCTGTGGATAACCAGATTGGCTGACGGTGCCGACGGGCCTACGGTGGTGCGGCGCCCGCTCCTTCCCCCGGCCTCGGAAACGTCACAAAACCGACGCGCCGGAACCGGAGTTGGGCCTCTTATTTGTCAGTGCCGTGCCGTAGAACAGAGAAGCACGGCGAGGTCCGCTCGGCGGACGGGAGGAGGTGGCTCGGTGAGTATTTCCGAGCCCTTGGACGACCCGTGGGCCGACAGCGGTCCCAGTGATCGTCTGCCCGCCTCCCGGCAGCGCCGCGAAGGGGGCCGGGGCCGCGACGAACAGCACGACCGCGGTCGCGAGAACGGCGCGTGGGAGAGCGAGGGCACGTCCTTCGAGCGGGTACCACCGCAGGACCTCGACGCCGAACAGTCCGTTCTCGGCGGCATGCTCCTGTCCAAGGACGCCATCGCCGACGTCGTCGAGGTCCTGAAGGGCCATGACTTCTACCGGCCCGCGCACGAGATCGTCTACGGGGCGATCCTCGACCTCTACGCGAAGGGCGAGCCGGCCGACCCCATCACGGTCGCGGCCGAACTCACCAGACGGGGCGAGATCACCAAGGTGGGCGGCGCCCCCTATCTGCACGCGCTGGTGCAGACGGTGCCGACAGCGGCGAACGCCGAGTACTACGCGGAGATCGTGCACGAGCGCGCGGTCCTGCGGCGGCTGGTCGAGGCCGGAACCCGCATCACCCAGATGGGATACGCGGCCGACGGAGACGTCGACGAGATCGTCAACAGCGCCCAGGCCGAGATCTACGCGGTCACCGAGCAGCGCACCACCGAGGACTATCTGCCGCTCGGCGACATCATGGAGGGCGCGCTCGACGAGATCGAGGCGATCGGCTCGCGTTCGGGGGAGATGACCGGTGTGCCCACCGGGTTCACCGACCTCGACCAGCTCACCAACGGGCTGCATCCCGGCCAGATGATCATCATCGCGGCTCGTCCCGCCATGGGTAAGTCGACGCTGGCGCTGGACTTCGCTCGCGCCTGTTCGATCAAGCACAACATGCCCAGCGTGATCTTCTCCCTCGAAATGGGCCGCAACGAGATCGCCATGCGTCTGCTGTCCGCGGAGGCACGCGTGGCCCTTCACCACATGCGCTCCGGCACGTTGACCGACGACGACTGGACCCGGCTCGCCCGCCGGATGCCGGACGTGTCGGCCGCGCCGCTGTACATCGACGACTCCCCGAACCTGTCGATGATGGAGATCCGCGCCAAGTGCCGCCGCCTCAAGCAGCGCGCGGACCTGAAACTCGTGGTCATCGACTACCTCCAGCTGATGCAGTCCGGCGGCAAGCGTTCCGAGAGCCGCCAGCAGGAGGTCTCCGACATGTCGCGAAACCTGAAGCTCCTGGCCAAGGAGCTGGAGCTGCCGGTGATCGCGCTCTCGCAGCTGAACCGTGGTCCCGAGCAGCGCACGGACAAGAAGCCCATGGTCTCCGACCTGCGTGAGTCCGGCTCGATCGAGCAGGACGCGGACATGGTGATCCTGCTGCACCGCGAGGACGCGTACGAGAAGGAGTCACCGCGCGCGGGCGAGGCGGACATCATCGTCGGCAAGCACCGAAACGGCCCGACGGCGACGATCACGGTCGCCTTCCAGGGCCACTATTCGCGCTTCGTGGACATGGCCCAGACGTAGGACCGGGTCCGCGGCAGAGGGGAAATGCGCTCGACGCAACGCGGCCCGGCCGATGAACTTGCCCCATGACAACACCTCAGGACGAACTTCTTCCCGGTACGCGGCGGGCGTTGCTGCACCGGATCGCTGTTGCCCAGAGTGAAGGGCGGGCGCCGTCGTTGGTCGCGGCGGTGGTGCGGGGCGGGGAGACGGTGTGGACGGGGGCGCGGAGTTCGGTGGAGGGCCAGGTGCCCGATGCCGACGTGCAGTACCGGATCGGTTCGATCACCAAGACCTTCACCGCCGTACTGGTGATGCGGCTGCGCGACGAGGGGCTGCTCGATCTCGTCGACCCGCTGGAGAAGCATCTGCCGGGTACCGGTGCGGGGGAGGCCAGCATCGCCGAACTGCTCACGCACACCGGTGGGTTGGCGGCCGAGTCGCCCGCGCCCTGGTGGGAGCGGACGCCCGGATCGCTGCGGCCCGAGCTGGCCGACGTACTCGGGGAGCGGCCATTGCTGCATCCCGTGGGCCGGCGTCACCACTACTCGAACCCCGGTTACAGCGTCCTCGGCGCGCTGGTCGAGGAGATGCGCGGCGCTCCGTGGGAGGACGTGCTGCGGCGTGAGGTGCTCGAACCCCTGGGGCTGGAGCGGACCAGTGGGCAGCCGCAGGCCCCGCACGCGGGCGGGTGGGCGGTGCATCCCTGGGCGGACGTGCTGCTGCCGGAGCCGGCCGAGGACCTCGGGCGGATGGCGCCGGCCGGTCAGCTCTGGTCCACCGCAGGGGACTTGGCGCGCTTCGCGGTCTTCCTCGCCAAGGGGGACGACCGGGTGCTGAGCGCCGCGTCCGTTGCTGAGATGCGTACGCCGGCTGCTCCGCCCGAGGAGGCGGACGTGGCCGCAGGTGCGGCGTACGGCCTCGGTATGCAGGTCCAGTACCGGGACGGCCGGTTGCTGGTGGGGCACGGCGGCTCGCTGCCCGGCTTCCTGGCGAGCCTCACCATCGGCGTGGCGGACGACCTCGCGGCTGTCGTCCTGGCCAACTGCACCTCCGGTCCGCCGGTGTCCGCGGTCGCCGCCGACCTCGTGAGGATCGTCGCGGAGGCCGAGCCTCGGATTCCCGAGCCGTGGCGACCGTTGCCCGAAGTCGACAGCTCCGTACTGGAGTTGGCGGGCCAGTGGTACTGGGGGACCACCCCCTATGCCCTGCGACTGACGGTCGACGGGGGTGTCTCGCTGGGGCCCTTGACCGGTATCGGCCGCCGCTCGCGCTTCAGGGCGAACGGCGACGGAACCTGGACGGGGCTCGACGGCTACTTCGCCGGAGAGCTTCTGCGGGCCGTACGGCGGCCGAACGGGACCGTGGACCACCTGGACCTCGGGTCGTTCGTCTTCGTGCGTCAGCCGTACGAGGAGGGGGCTTCTGTGCCGGGTGGGGTGGATCCGGAGGGGTGGCGCGGGATCCGGTAGGCGCCCGCTGCGGGAAAGCGTCATGTTTCACGTGAAACATGACGCTTTCCCGGTCGAAGGGAGGCTTGTGGGGGAGCTTGGCGGCGTCGGCCGCCAGGCCGGGGTGCTCAGAGCTGGAGTTTGAAGCCCACGTGCGAAGGCGTGAAACCGAGCCGTTCGTAGAAACGGTGGGCTTCTGTGCGAGTGATGTCCGACGTCAGCTGAACCAGCTGACAGTTCTCGCGGCGTGACGTGTCGATCGCCCACTCGATGAGCTGCGTGCCCAGGCCGCTGCCGCGTTCGGCCGCGTGGACCCGCACGCCCTCGATGATCGACCGGGTCGCGCCCTTGCGGGACAGCCCGGGAACGATCGTGAGCTGCAGCGTGCCGACCACGTGACCCTCGCGGACCGCGACGACCACGTGCTGGTTCGGGTCTGCGGCCAGACGGTCCAGCGCGGTGTAGTACGGGGTCAGGTCGTCCGGCGATTCGCGCTGCGCGCCCAGCGGGTCGTCGGCGAGCATGCCGACGACCGCGGGAACGTCCTCCGTCGTCACGGGCCGTATCTCAAGATCTCCCATGGCCGCAGCCTATGCGGGCAGGTTCCCTCTCGCCGCGGGTCCTCAGCCCGCCGCCACCGTCAGTGGCGCGAACCGTCGCGTCCAGTCACCCGGCAGTTCCGAGATCCCGTACGTCATCACCGCGTTGAAGCTCAGGGGTGCCAGCCCGCGCTCCTTCACCCACGCCAGCAGTTCCTCGTGCCGTACGTCGATGTCCGTTCGCAGCGGGCGGTCGGTGCGGGCGGCGAGTGAGGCGAGGAGCGCCTTCGCCGTCTCCGTGTCGCGGGCGATCAGCGGGCCGACGACCTGGGTGTCAGCGGTCGGCCAGGCCGCCGTGTAGCCGATGATCCGGCCCTCCTCCTCGGCGACGCGCAGCTGGTCGGCGAAGGCGGGCAGCCGCGTGATGATGTGCGTGCGGTCTGTACCGAACACCTCCTCGTCCAGTCGGATGGTCCTGGCGAGATCCTCGGCCGTGGCCGCGCGTGTGCCGACTGCGGACTCCGGCCCGTGCGGTGTGAAGCGCCCGCGCACCATCTCGGCCTTGCCGGTCACCTTGAAGCCGAGTTCCTCATAGAGCGGACGGCCGTACGGTGTCGCGTGCAGCGTCAGCGGCGTCGTGCCCATCATGGCGATGACGTACTGCATCAGCCGCCGTCCGATGCCCTGACGGGCGTGCCGCTCGGCGACCAGCACCATGCCGATGGCGCCCAAGTCGGGGTTTCCGTACGGCCCGTACTCGGTGACGACGCATGCGGCGACCAGTCCGCCGCCGGGGTCGTCGATGCCGTAGCCCTTGCCGGCCGTGAGGAGGAGGCCCCACTTGTGCTCTTCGCGGGGCCAGCCCCGGTCCTCGGACAGGTCGGCGCAGGCGATGAGATCGCGGTGCGTCAGACGGCGGATGGGCAGATCAGCGGGGGAAGGAGTCGGCACGCAGGTCAGGCTGTCCGACCGGTGCCCCTGGCGTCCACCTGTTTGCGGTCGGACGCACGTTCTTTTGGCCATGTCGTGCCGGTCCGTACAGCGCATGGACAGATGTTTCACGTGAAACGCTGGGCATCGGTCATCGGGCGACAGGTCCTAGTCTCGGCACACATGACGCGACTGCATCTCTTCGACCTCGACGGAACGCTGCTGCATGGCTCGGCCGCCCCTGTCGAGATATCCCGGCAGCTGGGGCTCGACCGCGAAATAGCCGAGTTGGAGCGGGACTTCGTGATGGGACGGGTCGAGCCGGCGGAGTATGCCCGGCGGGTGCGTCTCCTCTGGGCGGAGCTGACCGAGGCGCATGTCGACGCGGCCTTCGTGGGAGCGCCGTGGCTACTGCGGATCAGGGAGACCTGGGCCGAGATCAGGGACCGAGGGGAGTACTGCGCGGTCGTCTCTCTGTCGCCGTCGTTCTTCGTCGAACGGCTGACGGGGTGGGGCGCGCATGCGGCGCACGGTTCACGCTTCCCCGCGGTGCCCTTCACGGAGCCGCTGGATCCCACCGGCATCCTGACGCCTGCGGCCAAGGTGGAGATCGCGGACCGGCTGTGCGGGCAGTTCGGTCTGACCCGGGCCGACTGTGTCGCGTACGGTGATTCGCTCTCCGACGTGGCCCTCTTCGGGGTGGTGCCGGTCTCTGTCGCGGTCAACGCGGACCGTCATCTGACGGGTCTCGCGACTCATACCTACGCGGGGCGGGATTTGTGGGATGCCTATGAATTGGTGCGCGGCGCCCGGTAATTGAGGGAATTGATGGTTCGCCCCTTGCTCCTTCACGGCGAAGAAGGGCGGGACTTGTGTGCGCGGCGACGGCCGGTATGGTCGACTCCGGTTCTTGTCCTCATCGGGGGACGTATCCCGCACAGGCGGCGGGAGCAGGGCAATGCAGCCTAACGGGACGGAGAGATCGAAGACTCGCATTTCCGGTTACACGGTGGAGGCGTTCGTCCATGGTGGGACGCTGCGGTGAGAGCACTGCGGTGATTGTCACACTCCGGCCTTACTTGTCCGTACGGGACGGTAATCCAGGTTGAATGTGGCCGCATTGGACAGAGGCCGACCGGGGAAAAGCAAGCCGTCAGCGGGGGAACGCGGGCACATTCCGACCGAGGAAGTGCGCAGACCGACCGAAAGATGTTCGAGGCGAGGCAGACCATGGACGCTCCGACCACCACGTCCGCCGACAACGGCACTTCCGGCGGCAGCGGCGGGGGCGGCTGGTTCAAGCCGCGCAAACAGCCGGAGGCGCCCGCGGGCGGCGAGCAGGAGGCGACGGAAGGCAGTCGGCTGGCCGCGCTGCGTCCCGTGGGCAGGCCCGGTACGGGCGGCGCCCCGAGCCCCTCGGCCGTGGCCGAGCCCGTGCCGGAGCAGGAACGAATACCCGAGCAGTCGACCCCCGAGCCCCCGGCGGCCCCTCCGACTCCCGCGCCCCTGCCCCTGCCTCCCCTGCCCCTCGCCCCCGCGTCACCGCTCCCCGCGCCTTTCGCTCCCGTGCCATCGGCCACCGAAGCCCCGACGCCCCCGCCCTTCGCCCCGCGGCTCCAGACATCAGTACCCCCGGCATCAGCACCCCCGGCTGCCGCTGCGCCGGCTCCCGTACCCGAGCCCGCTCCCCTCGCCCCGCCCGTCCATCCCCGTCCGGAGCCGGTCCCCGTGGCCACCCCCTCCGAGCCCCTCCGGGAGGCGTCCTCGGATGCGGTGCTCATCCGGCGGACCATGGCCGTGGTCGGTCCTGTCGCCGACAAGACCACCTCGTACTTCTACGCGCTCCTCTTCGTCCGCCATCCCGAACTGCGCTCACTGTTCCCGGCCGCGATGGACACCCAGCGGGACCGGCTGCTCAAGGCACTGCTCACCGCCGCCGAGCACATCGACAACACCGAGGTCCTCGTCGCGTATCTGCAGAACCTCGGCCGGGGCCACCGCAAGTACGGCACCCGGCCCGAGCACTACCCGGCGGTCGGCGAGTGCCTCATCGGCTCGCTGAGCCGGTACGCCGCCGAGATCTGGAACCCGGAGACCGAGGCGGCCTGGGTACGGGCGTACACGACGATGTCGCAGGTGATGATCGACGCGGCGGCCGTCGACGAACTGCGCGCTCCGGCCTGGTGGTACGGGGAGGTGGTCTCGCACGACCTCAGGACCCCGGACATAGCTGTCCTCACCGTCCGGCCCGACCAGCCGTACCCGTTCCTCGCCGGGCAGTACACGAGCCTGGAGACGCCCTGGTGGCCCCGCATCTGGCGGCACTACTCCTTCGCCTCGGCGCCCCGCTCCGACGGTCTGCTGTCGTTCCACGTCAAGGCGGTGCCCGCGGGCTGGGTCTCCAACGCGCTGGTGCACCGCGCCCGGCCCGGCGACATCGTCCGGCTCGGCCCGCCCGCCGGCACGATGACCGTCGACCACACCACAAACAGCGGCCTGCTCTGTCTGGGCGGGGGCACCGGCATCGCGCCCATCAAGGCGCTGGTCGAGGATGTCGCCGAACACGGTGACCGGCGGCGGGTCGAGGTGTTCTACGGCGCCCGTACGGATGTCGACCTCTACGACATCGACACCATGCTGCGCCTCCAGCAGAACCACCCCTGGCTCGCCGTACGTGCGGTCATCGACGAGCAGGCGCATCTCCAGCTCCCCGACGCCGTACGGGAGTACGGGCCCTGGTACGAGTACGACGCCTATCTCTCGGGCCCGCCCGGGATGATCCGCAGTGGTGTGGACGCGCTGCGGCGCGCCGGGATCCCGGCGGAGCGGATCCGTCACGACTCGGTGGAGGAACTGGTCGCCACCGGGAACTGACCCGCGTGCGCGCTGTCAGCCCAGGTCGGGTGCGTGCATCGCTCGTACGCCCTCGATGTTCCCGTCCAGATAGTGGCGCAGCGACAGCGGCACGAGGTGGACGGAGGCGATGCCGACCCGGGTGAAGGGGATACGGACGATCTCGTACTCGCCGCAGGGCTCGTCGACTTCGGGGCCGTGGCGCAGCGAGGGGTTCATGGACTCCAGCCGGCAGACGAAGAAGTGCTGCACCTTCACGCCCGTGGCGCCGCCGTCCGCGCCGATGTGCTCGACGGTGTCCACGAAGCAGGGCACCACGTCGGCGATCTTGGCGCCCAGTTCCTCGTGCACTTCACGGTGCAGGGCGTCGACGACGGTTGTGTCGTCCGGTTCGACCCCGCCGCCCGGAGTGAGCCAGTAGGGATCGACCCCCGGTTTGGTCCGCTTGATGAGGATCAGGTCATTGCCATCGAGCAGGATGGCGCGTGCGGTGCGCTTGACCACGGGTCGGACGGTCATGGGAGAAATGTGGCCCGACATGTTCCACGTGAAACATGTCGGCTCCCCATGAAGCGTTCTCGGCTGCGCAAAGGCGCTCGACCCGCACGAACGAAATGCCTGTTTCACGTGAAACATCGCAGAGGTCCGCAGAGATCCGCAGAGGGATCACCGAGATCCATGGAGGCTCAGCCCCAGTCGGCGGCTGCGCGCTGGAGCCACTCGTGCGCCCGCGCGATATGGGGCATCGCCAGCGTGCCGGTGCGGACCACCAGGAAGTACGTCCGCAGTGGGGGCACCGCCGGATCGAGCAGGGCAACCACCTCGCCGCGCTCCAGCGCGGGCGCGCACAGATAGCGGGGCAGTACCGCGAGCCCCGCGCCGGCGGCGGCGCACGTGAGCACCGCGCGCAGATCGGGCACGATGACGGTTCCCGAGGCCGCCGGGCGGGAGTCGAAGACGGAGGCCCAGTAGCGGGCGATGAAGGGCAGCGACTCGTGGACCTCCACCACAGGGAGGTTCTCCAGGACGGACGCCCCCTTGCGGCGCAGTTTCCCGGGGCCGAAGTGGCCGACCCAGCGCGGCGCGGCGACCAGGACGTGCTCCTCGTCGCAGAGCGCAGTCGCTGTCAGCAGGGAGCCGCGCGGACGGGCCGTACTGATGGCCAGATCGTGATGCCCGGCGGACAGCCCCTCCAGGGTTTCCTCGGCATTGCCGAACGAGACACGCAGCGCGAAGCCCTGGCCGTCGTCCCCGGTCAGTTCCGTCAGTGCGGGAAGCGCGCGCTCCGCGGTGAACTCCGGTGGCCCGGCCAGATGCAGTGTGCGTACGGAGGAGTCCTCGTCGAGCCCGGTCTCGGTGATCTCCACGAGCGCGTCGAGATGCGGCGCGGCCTTGTGCGCGAGTTCGTCGCCGATGGTCGTGGGGGTCACGCCACGGGCCTGGCGCAGGAACAGAGGGCGCCCCAGCTGTCGCTCCAGGGTGCGGATCTGCGAGGTGACGGCGGGCTGTGAGAGGCCGAGCAGGGCGGCGGCACGGGTGAAGGAGCCGGCGCGGTGGACGGTCACGAAGGTGCGCAGCAAGGCCAGGTCCATGGCGCGCCCTCCCCTTCTCTGCCTTTCTCCCGGCCCCCCGGCCGCGCCCAACTATAAATAAGTCGATAGGTCTCTGTCGCTACAGTGATTGGACACTGACACAGAGTCAACTAGCCTTGCTTGCGCGGTTCTTCGCGCGCGGAACCGCGGCGGTCCGAGCCACGAGGGGGGAGGCTCGGACCGCCGTGCGGGCAGCGGAGCACCTCTCCGACCCGCGCCGAGTGGTCAGTTCGCCGACTCCTCCAGCGCACGCAGCACATCCGCGACCAGGTCCTCCGGGTCCTCGGCGCCGACCGAGAAGCGAACGAAGCCCTCAGGCACGGCGTCCCCGCCCCACCGGCCGCGTCGCTCGGCCGTGGACCGCACCCCGCCGAAGCTCGTCGCGTCGTCCACGAGCCGCAGCGCGCCGAGAAAACGGTCGGCACGCGCGCGCGTGGGCAGCACGAAGGAAACCACACACCCATAGCGCCGCATCTGCCGCGAAGCGATCGTGTACGAGGGGTCCTCCGGAAGCCCCGGATAGCGCAGACCGGTCACCTCGGGCCGGCCGCGCAGGGCCTCGGCGAGGGCCAGCGCCGTGGCGTCCTGCCGGTCGACGCGCAAGGGGAGCGTGGCGATCGACCGGTGCGCGAGCCAGGCCTCCATGGGCCCGGGAATCGCCCCGACGATCTTGCGCCATCGCCGTACGGCGGCCATCGCGGAGGCGTCCGCCCCGGTGACGTAACCGAGCAGCACGTCGCCGTGCCCGGTGAGCTGCTTGGTTCCGCTGGCCACGGAGAAGTCGGCACCGAGTTCCAGCGGGCGCTGGCCGAGCGGTGTCGCCAGGGTGTTGTCGACGGCCACGAGACAGCCACGCGCGTGTGCCGCCTCGGCCAGCCGGCGTACGTCGCACACGTCGAGTCCGGGGTTCGACGGGGTCTCGATCCACAGCAGCCGCGCACCGTCGAGAACGTCCAGCTGGGCGTCGCCGCCCGTCGGAGCGGTGCGCACCTCGATGCCGTACGCCTCCAGTTGGGCCCGCACCAGGGGCAGCGCCTGGTAGCCGTCGCCGGGCAGGACGACCGCGTCCCCGGTGCGCAGCTGGGAGAAGAGCACCGACGACACGGCGGCCATGCCGGAGGCGAAGACGAGCGTCTCGACGCCGTCCCGCCCTGGAGCCTCCAGCTCGCCGATGGCGCGCTCCAGCAGCGTCCAGGTGGGGTTCTCGTCGCGACCGTAGGTGTACGGGCCGGTGGGGTCGCCCGGCAGGTGGTAGTGGGCCGCGAACACCGGACCGGGGAGGGCCGGTTCGTACTTGACCGGCTCGGGCAGCCCTGCCCGCACCGCGCGCGTGCCGTCACCCGTACCCGGGTTCGCACGTGCGCCCGAATCCTCGTCCGCAGCCGGATCGCTCATGCCGCCCGTCCCTCCACTTCCGCCTGTACCGCGGCGAGCAGGCCCGCACTCGCCGCCTCCACCATCTCAAGGCACTCCTCGAAGCCGTCCATACCCCCGTAGTACGGGTCCGGGACGTCGAGATCAGCGCCTGCGGCCGGATCGTACGAGCGCAACAGGCGCACCTTTCCCGCGTCCTCCTCGGTGGGCGCGAGACTGCGCAGCGCCTTGAGATGGCCCGCGTCGAGCGCGATGACCAGGTCGAGGCGGGCGAACCAAGCGGCCCGGAACTGACGGGCCGCGTGGTCGCCTTCGTAGCCGGCCGCCGCCAGCACGGAGACCGTGCGCGGGTCCGCGCCGTCGCCCTCGTGCCAGCCGCCTGTGCCGGCGCTGTCGACCTCGACCAGGCCGGCCAGCCCGGCCTCCTCCACGCGCGCGCGGAAGACCGACTCCGCCATCGGGGAGCGGCATATGTTGCCGGTGCAGACGAAGCAGACACGGTAGGTCATCGGGAGTCCTCAGTCCTCGTCGGGCAGGACGATGTGCAGCGCCCAGGAGACGATCGAGATGATCAGGCCGCCCAGAACGGCGGTCCAGAAGCCGTCCACATGGAAGCTCAGGTCGAACTTGTCGGCCAGCCACGAGGTGAGCAGCAGCATCAGGGCGTTGACCACCAGGGTGATCAGGCCGAGCGTGAGGATGAACAGCGGGAAGGTGAGCACTTGCAGGATCGGCTTGACCAGGAAGTTCACCAGGCCGAACAGGAGCGCGACGACAAGCAGTGTGCCGATCTTCTTGCCCGTGTTGTCACCGGTCAGGGTGATCTTGTCGAGCACCCACACGGCCACGCCGAGAGCGCCCGCGTTGGCGATCGTCTTGACTACGAAATTCTTCATGTGTCTGATCGTTGCAGACGAGATCGGTTACGAGTGTGGGCGAGGGCGATGAAGGCATTCCGGTTGGATGAACTGGAGGCGGAACGTGCCGCCAACGACGGCGCCTACCTGCAGTTCCTGCACGAACGGAACATGTCGGTCGGCCTGTACGCACTGGACGCGGGCGAGCACGACCCGCAGCAGCCCCACAGCCAGGACGAGGTGTACTTCGTGGTCAGCGGACGCGCCGCGATCACGGTCGGCATGGAGACGACCCAGGTGGCGCGTGGCAGCGTCGTGTACGTGCCTGCCGGGGTGGCCCACAAGTTCCACCACATCAGTGAGGATCTGCGGGTCATGGTGATCTTCTCTCCGCCCGAGAGGTGACCCGCGGCCTCAGGGTTCCCTAGGGGTTCGATCAGGGGAGGACAAGGGATGCGAGGCCCCCGCCGGGCCCCTCTCCGGCCCTAGCATCGAAGGCGGAACATCGAATGTCCCGGCACGAGCGAAGGGCACAGGCCCCGGCGGATGCGACGGGCGGAGAAGTAAGGAAAAGGGCGATGCGAGAGATCTTCGCGGGAATGCCGTGGTGGGTGAAGTGGGTCGCGGTGCCGGTCATCGCCCTCGTCGTGTTCGGCGGGCTGATAGCGACCGTCGTCGGCTTCGTCATCGGCCTGCTCTTCAAGGCGCTGGTCTTCGTCGCCCTGGTCGGCGGACTCATCTACGTCGTACGGAAGTTCATGTCGAGTTCGTCGTCGCGCAGCGACTGGTGACCGCCGAGGGGTGATCGGGGTACGGGAGCGGGACGGCGCGGGCGCCGGTAACAGGATTCGCCGGTTCCCTCGGGCGGGGGAAGTTTCCCGTACGGGCCGTCTGCGCGCGGTGACAGGCGGTTAGAGTCCGGAATTCGACGCGGGGACGGCCCCCGCGGACGGCGCATCCCCTCCTTCCGTGTCTCTCCGCACGGCAGCCCCCTCGCCTTCGAGAGTGACCCTCGTCATGGTCGACACCGCACCCGCGGAACCACAGGCTCCACCCGTACAGCGCCGGCCCGAGCAACGGGCCGCGCCTTCCCTGGGGACGCGCGTCCGGCCCACCGAGAGACCCGCGCCGGCACCCGTGCCCGCGCTTGTACCGGCACCTGTCCCCGGGCTCGTACCGCCCGCCGAACCGCACTCCACGGCGACCCTCATCGGCTCCGTACAGCGGGCGATGCGGCTGCTGGAGTCCGTCGCCGCGCATGAGCACGGCGCTCCCGCCAAACAACTGGCCCGCGAGACCGGCCTCGCTCTCCCGACCGCCTACCACCTGCTGCGGACGCTCGTCTTCGAAGGCTATCTGCGGCGCGAGAAAGGGCTGTTCTTCCTCGGTGAGGCGGCCGAGCGGCTGGGCAGCAGCGGTGCACGGCAGAAACGGCGCAGCACGGTGGTGGACGCACTCGCGCACTGGCGGGACGCGATCGGTGTACCCGTGTACTACGCGGTGTACCGAGACGGCGAGGTCGAGGTCATGTGCGTCTCCGACACCCCGGCCAACCCGGCGGTCGAGGAGTGGGCGGACTTCCGCGAAACCGGGCACGCGCACGCCGTCGGACAGTGCCTGCTCTCGCAGTTGGACGAGCAGGACCGCCGGGACCATCTCGAACGTCACCCCGTGCAGGCGGTCACCCCCTACACGGTGCGTGACAGTCACGCGCTGCTGCGCCGCCTCGACCGGATGCGGCGGATGGAACTGGTCGTGGAGCGGCAGGAGTACGCGCTGGGGACGGTCTGCGCCGCGATTCCGATCACCATCGGTTCCACAGCCGCCACTTTGGCCATTTCTCTACCTTCCAGCCAGGCAGATCGACTGCTAATCGCGGCACAGCAGTTGCAAACAGAGGTCGGAAGACTGCTCGGGTCCCTTGCGATCTCTATCAGTATCTGAAAACTCACTCCTTGTGATTCACCGTGTACTTTCAGCAAGATGCGAGCAGTATCAGAGCGATGATTCCAGGCCAGTTCACGGCAAGTGACGGGGTAGGCGATGCGCGAGTCGGTGCAGGCAGAAGTCATGATGAGCTTTCTTGTCTCGGAGGAGCTCTCCTTCCGCATTCCGGTGGAGCTGCGCTACGAGACCTGTGATCCCTATGCCGTCCGGCTGACCTTCCATTTGCCTGGCGACGCCCCCGTGACCTGGGCCTTCGGGCGCGAGCTGCTGATCGACGGCGTGGGGCGGCCCTGCGGGGACGGAGATGTGCGGATCTCGCCCGCCGACACGGATGTTCTGGGCGAGGTGCTGATCCGGCTTCAGGTCGGCGGCGACCAGGCGCTGTTCCGCTCCGGTGCGGCGCCGCTGGTGGCGTTCCTCGACCGCACGGACAAGCTTGTGCCGCTGGGGCAGGAGCGTTCCCTCGCCGACTTCGACGCCCACCTCGACGAGGCGTTGGTCCGCATTCTGGCGGAGGAACAGAGCGCCGGCTGAGCGGATCGGCGACGGAGTCCCCGGCAGTGGCGTAACGCTTCTCCTCCGCGCCGGGAGGAGAAGCGCGCCCGGCCTTCGTCAGTGCTTGCGGCGACGGCCCTTCCCGGCGCGGGCCGGGGCCGACTGGGCCGCCGCCCCTGCTCCCGCCCCCGCTGTCGCGGGAGTTCCGGGCCCGGCGCCTGTTGCCGCTCCCGCAGCCAGGGACGCCGTGCCCGGGCGGTCGGCGGAGACCATCAGGGCCGCCAGGAGCGTCGTCACCGGCACGGACGCGACCAGGCCGATCGAGCCCACCAGGGTCCGTACGATCTCCTCCGCGACGAGTTCGCTGTTGGCGACCGTCCCGACGCTGCTCTGGGCGATCGAGAAGAGCAGCAGCAGCGGCAACGCGGCGCCCGCGTAGGCGAGGACGAGGGTGTTGACGACGGACGCGATGTGGTCGCGGCCGATGCGGATGCCGGCGCGGTACAGCCCACGCCACCCCATCGTCGGATTGGCCGCGTGGAGTTCCCAGACCGCCGATGTCTGCGTCACCGTCACATCGTCGAGGACACCCAGCGAACCGATGATGACGCCCGCGAGCAGCAGGCCACTCATGTCGATGGACGGATACAGGCCATGGATCAGGCCCGTGTTGTCGTCCGTGTTGCCGGTGAGCGCGGCCCAGCCGATGAACCCCGAGCCGAGGATGCCGATCAGTACCAGCGAGATCAGGGTGCCGAGCACCGCCACGGACGTCCGGGCCGAGAGGCCGTGGCACATGTAGAGCGCGATCAGCATGATGGCGCTGGCTCCGATGACCGCCACGACCAGCGGATTCGAGCCCTGGAGGATCGCCGGCAGGATGAAGAAGGTCAGCACCATGAAGCTGACGGCCAGTGCGACCAGCGCCATCACACCGCGCAGACGGCCGACGACCACGACCGCGAGCGCGAAGATGCCGGCCAGCAGAGCCATGGGGAGCCTGCGGTTCACGTCGGTGACCGAGTACTGCAGGTCCCTCGGCGCGGAGGGCTCGTAGGCGACCACGACCTTCTCGCCCTGGTGCAACTGCCGTGACTGGTCCGGCTGGACGATCTCCGTGAACGTACGGCCCTTGTCGTCACCGGTGTCGACCCGGATCGTCGCCCTCTTGCAGTCGCCGGTCGCCTGCTGCTGGGCCGAGGAGCCCTCGGCGGTGGACGTGTCGCCGGTCGGGGTGTCCCCCGAGGCGTTGACGGACTTGCAGTCCACCGCGACGACCTTGGTGACCGTCGCCTCCTGGGTCTGCCGGTCGAAGCCGACGCCGGTGCGCTCGTGCGCCGGGGCGCCTCCGGGCCACAGCACCGCGAGCCCGACCACGACCGCAGCGGCGAACGGGATCAGAATCGCCCCGATGATCTTCCGCAGATGGATGGAGACAGGGGCGGCCGGACCATGACTGTGACTGTGACCGTGCGAGGAACCGTGGTGGTCGTCGGGTCCGTGGGAGTCACCGGACCCTGACCCGGACTCGTGTACGTGACCGTCCCCATGCTCGCCACCCGGTCCGGCCCCGTGTCCGCCACCTTGTCCAGGGCCATGGCCACCACCGGAACCGCCGCCGGGCCCGCCACCGGGGCCGTTCCCGTGCCCATGGTCGGTGCCCTGTCCCGGGCCGGAGCCGTGATCGTGCCCACCGCCTGCCCCGGGGCCAGGGCCTCGCCCGCCACCGGATACGGGAAGCGGGCCGAACTGACCGGTCCCGGGCCCCTCGGCTCCGTACCCGGGGCCTTGACCGCCCGGGCCCGTTCGGCCGCCTTGACCCGCCCCCGCTCCGGGCCCGTAGCCGCGATCGATCCGCTGACCGGGCCCGTGTCCGGGACCGCCGCTCGGTCCGGCCGCCCCGTCGGCGCCGCCCGTTCCGGCTCTCGTTCCGGGCGCACCACTGGGGCCACCAGGGCCGTCGCCCAGCCGGAACCTGCGCTGCGGGCCGGTGCTCTCGCCGTTCCCGCTGCCCGGCCCGGAAGCGCGCCCGGCACCGCTTCCGCGCGGTGGCTCGGAGGGCGAGTACGGGGGTCCTTGCGTCGTGGTCACCGCCCGATCATCGCAAGAACGACAGGGGCCCTCTGTTCACCTCGCCCAAATTGACGCTAGCGTGGAGGCACCTTTGCACACGCGGGAGCTCGGAGCACCGGGCTGAGAGGGCGCTGACCTCCGTCTTTGCGATGTTTCACGTGGAACATGTGGAACGAGTGATGTTTCACATGAAACATCGGCAGACGGAAGCCGCTGCGTCGACCGCTGAACCTGTTACCGGGTAATGCCGGCGTAGGGAGTAGGTCTCATGACCATCAAGGACGCACGCACGCCTGCCTCCAGCCAGGACGAACAGCCCACCCAGGGCGAACAGTCCCAGGAGGCCGGGAAGTCCATCGGCTGGCACAAGGGGTATGTCGGCGGCTCGCGCCCCGACCTGCGGGTGCCGGTCCGTCAGGTGCACCTCACCAACGGGAAGTCGGTCACGCTGTACGACACCTCGGGCCCGTACACCGACCCGCTGGTCGACACCGACGTCCGCAGGGGGCTGGCGCCGCTGCGCGACAACTGGATCATCGCCCGCGGCGACACCGAGGAGTACGCGGGCCGTCCCGTCCGTCCTGAGGACGACGGGATCAAGCACACCTCGCCGCGCGGCGGGCTCAGGAACCTCGACGCGGTGTTCCCGGGACGGCCCCGGCAGCCGCGCCGGAGCCGGACCGGACAGGCGGTGACGCAACTCGCGTACGCCCGCCGCGGGGAGATCACGCCCGAGATGGAGTTCGTGGCCGTCCGGGAGAACGTCGACCCCGAGGTGGTCCGTGAGGAGATCGCCGCCGGGCGTGCGGTACTGCCCGCCAACGTCAACCACCCGGAGATCGAGCCGATGATCATCGGCAAGCGGTTCCTGGTGAAGGTCAACGCCAACATCGGCAACTCCGCGGTCACCTCCTCCATCGAGGAGGAGGTCGAGAAGATGACCTGGGCGACGCGCTGGGGCGCCGACACGGTCATGGACCTGTCCACCGGCCGCAACATCCACACCACCCGCGAATGGGTGCTGCGCAACTCCCCCGTTCCCATCGGCACGGTGCCGCTCTATCAGGCGTTGGAGAAGGTGGACGGCCGCGCCGAGGAGCTGACCTGGGAGATCTACAAGGACACGGTGATCGAACAGGCCGAGCAGGGCGTGGACTACATGACGGTCCACGCGGGGGTCCGCCTGCCGTTCGTGCCGCTCACCGCCAACCGCAAGACGGGAATCGTCTCGCGCGGCGGCTCGATCATGGCGGCCTGGTGCCTGGCACACCACCAGGAGTCGTTCCTGTACGAGAACTTCGAGGAACTCTGCGAGATCCTCGCCGCGTACGACGTCACGTACTCGCTCGGCGACGGCCTGCGGCCGGGCTCGATCGCGGACGCCAACGACGAGGCGCAGTTCGCGGAGTTGCGGACGCTCGGGGAACTCAACACGATCGCGAAGCGTTTCAATGTTCAGACCATGATCGAAGGCCCGGGACATGTCCCGATGCACAAGATCAAGGAGAACATCGACCTTCAGCAGGAGATCTGTGATGAAGCTCCGTTCTATACGCTCGGCCCGCTGACGACGGACGTCGCGCCGGCGTACGACCACATCACTTCCGGCATCGGTGCCGCGATGATCGCCTGGTGGGGCACGGCCATGCTCTGCTATGTCACGCCCAAGGAGCACTTGGGCCTGCCCAATCGTGACGACGTCAAGACCGGCGTCATCACCTACAAGATCGCCGCCCACGCAGCCGACCTCGCCAAGGGGCACCCAGGTGCGCAGGAATGGGATGACGCGCTCTCCGACGCCCGTTTCGAGTTCCGGTGGGAGGACCAGTTCAACCTGGCCCTCGACCCGGACACAGCACGCGAGTTCCACGACGAGACCCTGCCGGCCGAGCCCGCCAAGACGGCCCACTTCTGCTCGATGTGCGGGCCGAAGTTCTGCAGCATGAAGATCTCGCACGACATCCGCCGGGAGCACGGCAGTACACCGGTGGAGATCGAGCAGGGCATGGCACAGAAGTCGAAGGAGTTCGCGGCGGCGGGCAACCGGGTCTATCTGCCGATCGCGGACTGACACCGGCTTCCGTGCGAGCTGTAACGGAAGGGACAAGAACGCCCGTTTCTTGATCGTTCTGTCTAACCTCCGTGTCATGGGCGGAATCGACGTGGCCAACGGAGTGGTGGGAGCCGTACTCGGCATGGTGTTCGCCACGCTGTTCCAACAGCCGTTGCAGGATGCCTGGTTCCGGCTGCGGAGGCGGTCGGTCAGTGCGGTGCGTGGGCTGCGGCAGCGGGAGGAGAGCGGTACCGCCTGGCGGACGTTCTCGCTCGGGCCGCTGCACACCTCCGCGCTGATCGTCGAAGGGGACGGTGACGTGCCGATCGCCCCCGAGGACGTGCACATACATGTGCTCGACCAGGAGGTCACGCTCCCCGAGGACATGGCCGGCTGGCGGGACGAGATCGAGGTGGAGAACGAGCGGCTGCGGGCTGAGGGGCGGACACCCGTGTGGAACGGCCCCCGGTACGCGGTCGAGTCGTTCGACATCTCCCGGACGGCCCTGGCCGAGCATCCGGAGGTCCACCTGCGGCTGCGGCCGACCGACTACTACACGTTCCTCGCCACCCAGCAGCTCGACCGTCGGCTGCCGGACGGCACGACACCTCGTACCCGTCACCTCGACCCGGACGACCCACTGGTCGCGCCCGCGTTCCTCCAGTGCAGCTTCGGGGTGAACATCGCCGTGGTGACGGCCGACGACATGCTGGTCGTCAGCCGGCGCAGCACCCGGGTCCGGACGGGCCAGGGGCTGTGGAACTCGTCCGTCAACGAAGGGATGTCACGTCACATAGATTCCGCCGGCCGAAGTGCGCCGGAATTGCACGCGGTGGCCCGCCGGGGCATGCGCGAGGAGCTCTCGCTGGAGCCCCATGAGTACTCCCTCGTGCTGCTGGCCTTCGTGGTCGACGTGGAGCGGCGGCAGTGGAGTGCCCACTTCCACGCCCGGCTGAAGGACATCACCCGCGAAGGGCTGCAAGCCCGGCTGAGCCGTGGCGCGGCCGACCGCTGGGAGCATCAGACGATCGACTACGTGCCGTTCCGCCCGGGAGATGTCGCCCGGTACATGCTGCACGCCGACCGGATCCACCGGTGGGCACCGGTCGCCCCGGCCCTGTACCACCTGGCCCTGGTCCATGTGCACGGCCGTACGCCTGTGGAGCGCGCGGAAGCCCAGGTGGTCAGACGGCTCCAGTAGCCGCCCGTTCCACCTGAGTCCTGGGTCACGCGCCCGGACCGGTCGCTCACTCCGGCGGGTGGTCCGGGCCTCCGAAGTCCGGGCTGCTGAAGTCCGGGCTCGTGAAGCTCGGGCGGCGGCTTGTCGACGAGCCTTCGTCGGGGCTGCTGAAGCCGGGCCGGTTGTAGCCGAGTTGGGGCATGCGGCCGGTGGTGGGCTCCGGGGCCGGCTTGCGGTTCATGGCCGCTGTACCGGGGTCGGCGAGGGCCTCGCGGAGGAACGGCAGGATGCCGCGCTCCAGCAGGGCCTCGCGCCAGGCTTCCCTGGCCTGCGCGACCTCCCCGGTCAGTTCGCCGTACGCCCCGGCCTCCTCCGGGTCCGGGCTGTTGCGCAGGGCGGTGAGCAGCAGACCGACCGCGGCGACGAGTATCGCCACCGCGGTCACCGCACCGAACACCCATCCGGTGGTGAGCATGGTCTGGGCGAAGGCCGGCTCGGGGTCGAGCATCTTGAGGATGTAGCCCACGAGCAGGAAGATCGCCGCGGCCGTGCCGGCGAGGACGGGAGCCAGGACCGCGACGACGGCGACGGCGCCCGCCCCGGCGGTCTCGCCGGCGACCTCGCCCATGCCGGTGGCGAACCCCATCGCGCTCGGGCCCGACTCGGTGGAGCCGGACTCGCGGACGGACGACGGGGTGGACGGCGCCGGGTGGCGCAGTTCGTCGCGGACCTTCACGTAGTGCTGGTATTCGGCCGCCGCGGCGACCGTGATGAGCGCCGTGGCGTTGAGTGCCATGGTGCGCAGTTGTTCGGGGTTCAGCCGCTGACCGACGGCGGCCAGCTCCGGGCGGTGTGGGGCGGAGCGCAGCGCCTCATCGAGGATCCGCTCGTATTCCTGGCGGTCCTCGTTCAGCAGGTGCTGCGGAACGCTGTTCATGTGCATCCCCCGATGCTCCGTGTAGGGCTTGGGACTCGGCATGCTGACGAGCCGTCGGGCAGAAACGGAGGGGAGCCTGCTACGGATAAGCCGATGGTAGAGCGGCGACGGCGCGCGGTGACAGGGGGTTTGAAGAAATTGCCGTGTGACTGTCCCCCGCCCGATGCGGTTCACCGCCGGGGGACGCCTGTTCCGGGAACGCCCGGATATCCGTCAGAGATCCAGCGGAAGTTCCTGGACCAGCAGTTTTCCGGCCATGGTCACGCCGCCGTCCATCGCGATGGCGAGTCCGTCGGCGTAGACATGCGGATGTTCGATGTTCGGACCGGAGTTGTCCTCGCCGTCGTCCTCGGTGCCGACATCGCCCACCAGATACGGGATGGGGCTGTGGCCGTGAACGATGCGGGTGCCGCCGTACGTATCGAGAAGGGAGCGTACGGCCTCGGCACCGCCCTCGTCGCGGAAGGAGAAGCGCTTGGTGAACTTGCGGAACAGATCCCACACCTCGTCCGCGTCGTTGCGCGTGATCGTCTCGCGGACGGTGTCGTTGACCGCCTCGATCGAGTCGCCGTAGTCGAGGTAGGCGGTGGTGTCCGAGTGCACGAGCAGGTGGCCGTCGACCTCCTCGATCGCGTCGAGGCGGGCCATCCACTGGAGATGGTGGTCCTGCAGCCGGTCCATGTCGGTCTTCTGGCCGCCGTTGAGCAGCCAGGCCGCCTGGAAGGTGGCCGTGCCCGCGCCCGAGTTGACGGGGGTGTCACCGAACCGCTTGGCGCCCAGCAGCAGCAGCTCGTGGTTGCCCATGAGGGCCTTGCAGTAGCCGCCGGCCGCGGCGGCCTCGGCGGACAGCCGCATCACCAGGTCGATGACGCCGATGCCGTCCGGGCCGCGGTCGGTGAAGTCGCCGAGGAACCAGAGCCGGGCGGTGCCCGCGGACCAGTTGCACTCGTCGTCGATCAGACCCTGTTCCCGGAGGGCGTCCACCAGTTCGTCGATGTAGCCGTGGACGTCACCGACGACGAACAGCGGCCCCGGGCCGTCGGTGGCCGCGTCGGCCGGGTCGACGGTCACCTGAAGCGTGTCACCGCGGTTGATGACGGGCAGATCGCGCTCCGTCGGCGTGTACCCGTCGGGGTACTCCTCCAGGTCCGTCAGGGTCTGAGCGCCCTCCGCGGTCTCCTGGACCTCGGTGTCGGCCGCCCCGGCGGGGATGTCACCGGTGGCCGTACCGTCGGCGTACGGACCGGTCTCATGGACGTACGCGGGCACCCGGAAGTCGCGCAACGTCGCCGTCCGCGTCACCTCGGGTCCCTGACCGGCCCCCTGAGTCATCGACCCCTCCACCATCGCGCCGCATCTGCACCGCATCGGACTGCCTGGTCGCAGCGGCCCGCGGTGTCGTGGGCCCATCATAGGAATGCGGATCGCGCCATGTGATGACCCAGGGGTGGTGAATCGGCGAAGGAGCCCAGTTCACCGCGGCTTTCGCCCCGATTCGGAGGGGCTTTCCCTTACGGGACCGCCCCGGACTCCCCTGCTTCGTACTTTGCTCCACCCCTCGGACACCGACGCTTCGTACGATCATGACACCGGCGCCAGTGAACCGTACCGAGACCGGTGCCCGCATTCCTGAACGGGGCCGGGCTCCCGCTTCCCCTACGGGGCCGACCCCTCGTACGGCCCCGCTCTCCGGGAGCCCGCCCCGCACAAGCCCACGTTCCCCGCCCCTCCTCACCGCCCCCGGATCACCCTTCCTCGGGCGACCGCGGCGGACTGACCGTCGTACGCGGCGGACGGCGCTGCGAGGACGTCCGCACGATCAGTTCCGTCGGTATCACCTGCTCGACCGGCAGGTCCGAATCGACGTTCTCGATGGCGTCGATCAGGAGCTGGACCACCGCCGTGCCGATGCGGCGCGGCTTCAGGGAGAGCGTGGTGATCGGCGGCTCCGTGGTGGCGTACACCGTGGACTCGCTGCAGCAGACCAGCAGCAGGTCGTCCGGGACGCGCAGGCCGTAGCGGCGGGCCGCGGCCAGCAGGTCGGTGCCGTTCGGGTCGAACAGGCCGTAGACGGCGTCCGGACGGTCCGGACGGGCCAGCAGCCGGTCGGCGGCCACGGCGCCCGCGCACGGATCGTGCGCCGGGTAGGCCTCGTACACCGGGTCCTGGCCCACCCGCTCGCACCAGCGCAGGTACGCCGTGGTGGAGAGGTTGGTGTACGTGTCGGTGGAGGTCCCCGTCAGGAGGCCGATGCGGCGGGCGCCGGCGGCGGCCAGGTGGTCGAGGATCCCCAGGACCGCCGCCTCGTGGTCGTTGTCGACCCACGCGGTGACCGGGAGCGAGCCCGCCGGGCGGCCGTCGGAGACGACCGGCAGCCCCTGCCGGACGAGTTCGGTGACCACCGGGTCCTGGTCGGACGGGTCGATCACGACCGTGCCGTCCAGGGCGACGTTCGACCACACGTCGTGGCGCGAGGTCGCGGGGAGGATGACCAGGGCGTAGCCCCGGGCGAGCGCGGCCGAGGTGGCGGCTCTCGCCATCTCCGCGAAGTAGGCGAACTCGGTGAAGGTGAAAGGTTCATCCCCGTACGTCGTCACGGTCAGGCCGATCAGTCCTGACTTGCCGGTACGGAGGGTTCGGGCCGCGGCCGACGGGCGATAGCCCAGCCGGTCGGCGACCTCACGGACATGGCGTCGGGTGGCGTCCGGGAGCCGGCCCTTTCCGTTGAGGGCGTCGGAGACGGTCGTGATCGAGACCCCGGCGGCGGCGGCCACGTCTCTGATGCCTGCCCGTCCCGGCCGACTGCCTCGTCGGGTTGTCTCCGCGCGGCTCACCTGGTGCTTCCCTGCTGCTGTCATGGCGAGCCGATAGTAGGGCTCATGCGGTGGGGTAGTGCGGACGCATATGCAGTCGTTGACAGGCACGTTTCTGCATGGTCAAAACTCATCAACTACCTTAGAAAGAAAGTCAGTTGAACGATACAACGCCCCTACGTGACTTGTCGGCGCGCGTAGGCCTGCCAAGTGACCGATGTTTCGAAGAGGTCTCAACTCACCTCTACGAGGGATGCGCGCCACGGCGTGAGCCACCGGCGCGTGCCGAAAGGTGTGGTGCGCCCCCTCATTCGTACAACTTTGTACGGTGGTACCCCTGATGCCTGTGTGACAGGTGGGGTTGGGAGCGCTCCGGGCCCGGCGTGCGCGATGGACGGGTTCCGGACACGACCGACCCGTACGCAGCGGCGCCGAATCCTCATAAGGTGAGGAGCATTGGTACCCGGAACCGGCGGCGGGTGGCCGTGCCGAGCCGGTGGTGGTCACGAGGAGGACTGCGGTGAGCGAGACGAGCCCCAAGCTGCGTGCCGAGCTGGAGGGTATCCCCACCTACAAGCCGGGCAGGCCGGCTGCGGCCGACGGTCCGGTGGCCTACAAGCTGTCCTCGAACGAGAACCCGTATCCGCCGCTGCCCGGCGTGCTGGAGACCGTGACGGCCGCGGCCGGGGCCTTCAACCGCTACCCGGACATGGCCTGTACGGGGCTCATGAACGAGCTGGCCGAACGTTTCGCCGTACCGGTCACCCACCTCGCCACCGGCACCGGTTCGGTCGGCGTCGCGCAGCAGCTGGTCCAGTCGACCAGTGGGCCCGGCGACGAGGTGATCTACGCCTGGCGGTCCTTCGAGGCCTATCCGATCATCACGCAGGTCAGCGGCGCCACGTCGGTCAAGGTCCCGTTGACGCCGGGGGACGTGCACGACCTCGACGCGATGGCGGACGCGATCACCGACCGGACCCGGCTGATCTTCGTCTGCAACCCCAACAACCCGACGGGGACGGCCGTACGGCGGGCCGAGCTGGAGCGGTTCCTGGACCGGGTGCCCAGCGATGTGCTGGTCGTACTGGACGAGGCGTACAAGGAGTTCGTGCGGGACATCGAGGTGCCGGACGGGGTCGTCCTCTACCGCGACCGGCCGAACGTCTGTGTGCTGCGGACCTTCTCCAAGGCGTACGGCCTCGCCGGGCTCCGGGTCGGGTTCGCGATCGCGCACGAGCCGGTGGCGGCGGCGTTGCGCAAGACGGCGGTGCCGTTCGGGGTGAGCCAGCTCGCACAGGACGCGGCGGTGGCCTCGCTGCGGGCCGAGGACGCGCTGCTCGGCCGGGTCGGTTCGCTGGTGTCCGAGCGCACCCGGGTGGTCGACGGGCTGCGCGGCCAGGGCTGGACGGTGCCCGACACCCAGGCGAACTTCGTGTGGCTGCGGCTGGGGGAGCGCACGGTGGACTTCGCGGCGGTGTGCGAGCGGGCCGGGGTGGTCGTGCGGCCGTTCCCGGGCGAGGGGGTCCGGGTGACGGTCGGCGAGACCGAGGCGAACGACATCTTCCTGAAGGTGGCGGAGGGCTTCCGCAAGGAGATCTAGGGCACATTCGGATGCCGTTTCAGCTGGTCAGAGCTGGTGAGGGGGGTCGCTGCCGAGCGGGCGGGGACCCCCTTTCATCTACCGAGGAAACGGTGCTGCATAATTGCTTGTGAATGTGAACGCTTTCACAAGCGTAGCTAAGGAGCGGCACCGTGGACCTGGACCTGGCTCTGGCGCCGGAGACTCTGGCGCGATGGCAGTTCGGCATCACCACCGTCTACCACTTCCTGTTCGTCCCGCTGACGATCTCCCTGGCCGCGCTCACCGCCGGCCTGCAGACCGCCTGGGTGCGCACGGAGAAGGAGAAGTACCTCAAGGCCACCAAGTTCTGGGGCAAGCTCTTCCTGATCAACATCGCGATGGGTGTCGTCACCGGCATCGTGCAGGAGTTCCAGTTCGGCATGAACTGGTCCGACTACTCGCGCTTCGTCGGCGATGTCTTCGGCGCCCCGCTCGCCTTCGAGGCGCTGATCGCCTTCTTCTTCGAGTCCACCTTCATCGGCCTGTGGATCTTCGGCTGGGACAAGCTGCCGAAGCGGATCCATCTGGCCTGCATCTGGATGGTCTCGATCGGCACGATCCTGTCGGCGTACTTCATCCTCGCGGCGAACTCCTGGATGCAGCACCCCGTCGGCTACCGGATCAACGAGCAGAAGGGGCGCGCCGAACTCACCGACTTCTGGCTGGTCCTCACCCAGAACACCGCGCTGACCCAGGTCTTCCACACCCTCTCCGCGGCCTTCCTCACGGGTGGCGCCTTCATGGTCGGCATCGCCGCCTTCCATCTGACGCGCAAGAAGCACATCCAGGTGATGAAGACCTCGCTGCGGCTCGGCCTGGTCACCGTCGTCATCGGCGGTCTGCTCACCGCGATCAGCGGCGACACCCTCGGCAAGGTCATGTTCAAGCAGCAGCCGATGAAGATGGCCGCCGCCGAGGCCCTGTGGGACGGCGAGGCGCCCGCGCCCTTCTCCGTCTTCGCCTACGGGGACGTGGACAAGGGCCACAACAAGGTCGCCATCGAGATCCCGGGCCTGCTGTCCTTCCTCGCCAACGACGACTTCAGCTCGTACGTCCCGGGCATCAACGACGTGAACAAGGCCGAGCAGGAGAAGTTCGGGCCGGGCGACTACCGGCCCAACATCCCGGTCGCCTACTGGGGCTTCCGCTGGATGATCGGCTTCGGCATGACGTCCTTCGCGATCGGCCTGGCCGGACTCTGGCTGACCCGCAAGAAGTTCATGCTCCCGCAGCATCTGCGGGTCGGCGACGACGAGGTGCCCAACCTCTCGCTGCTCCCTGGCAAGGTGCTCGGCCCGACGCTCACCAAGTGGTACTGGCGCATCGCCATCCTCACCCTGGGCTTCCCGCTGATCGCCAGTTCCTGGGGCTGGATCTTCACCGAGATGGGCCGTCAGCCCTGGGTCGTCTACGGCATCTTCCAGACCCGGGACGCGGTCTCCCCCGGGGTCTCGCAGGGCGAGATCATCACCTCGATGATCGTCTTCACCTCGCTCTACGCGATTCTCGCCGTCATCGAGGTCAAGCTCCTCGTGAAGTACGTCAAGGCCGGACCGCCCGAACTGACCGAGGCCGACCTCAACCCGCCCACGAAGATCGGCGGCGACCCACAGGACGCCGACAAGCCGATGGCCTTCTCCTACTAGGCCCAGGGAGCTGGAATCGCCATGCAACTTCACGACGTCTGGTTCGTCCTCATCGCCGTCCTGTGGACCGGCTACTTCTTCCTGGAGGGCTTCGACTTCGGGGTCGGCGTCCTCACCAAGCTGCTCGCCCGCGACCGGGCGGAGAAGCGGGTCCTCATCAACACCATCGGACCCGTCTGGGACGGCAACGAGGTGTGGCTGCTCTCGGCGGGCGGCGCGACCTTCGCCGCCTTCCCCGAGTGGTACGCCACCCTCTTCTCCGGCTTCTATCTGCCGCTGCTGCTCATCCTGGTCTGCCTGATCGTGCGGGGCGTCGCCT
>Ga0307513_10001561_pt1 | contig 32854 bp, 34 predicted proteins | sample 15_EM_MG_FD_202174 | JGI IMG/M metagenome (GOLD analysis project Ga0307513, IMG submission 202174) | Populus trichocarpa ectomycorrhiza microbial communities from riparian zone in the Pacific Northwest, United States - 15_EM | ecosystem: Host-associated > Plants > Roots > Unclassified | place... | reverse complement strand
CTTAGCGCTGACTGTCAACGATGGAAGCGATCGTAAGTCCTTCGAAAGGGACTGTCGGGTTCCACGCGATTTTGTACCATCCAAGCGCTTGAAAGCGGATGGGAGCTGACTCGGGTTTTTCCTGATGCTGGGGGAGGCGGGTGCCGCGAAACACAACGGAAGCCGTATTGGCAACTTCTGGGTTGGGGTCAGCCATTCCGCCCTTGGGGGATTCGAGTTCTGGAGTGAGCGTATGATGTGATGAGGCTGCAACGCCGAGGCCTTGAGGATGGAACCCATATAAGTCGGTCGTTCGCGTTAGTGGTTGTCAAAGCCGAGGTGTAATCGACCATTCCCGGTCGTGTGCGTCATATCATCTACGATTCCGGAACTTCTGCCGCTCGTTCAATGCTAAGACGCACCCCCGCGAATACAGTAGAACCCAAATCAAAACTCTCGAGATATCGTCGTGTCAAGTCTGGTCTGGGGGAGACGGCGGACGAGTTCCATCCCGCATCGTGAGTCGGCAATCGGGTTCGACAAGCCAACAAAACGTCATAAGGTCCCGGAACTATCTAATACTGTTCTTCCTTCCTGTCCATATGGTCGAGGGGGATTACTCCCCTTGCTGATTCTCGCGTGAATGACCGCGGCATCGCGAGAGGTTGGAGGTGAGTGACCTGCCGTCCAGTAAGAGATAGTGGCTGTGAGACTAGCCAGTGGATAAGCGCCTATGGTTCGAACCCTCCCCCAACGACCGCCAATGATGGATTTGCCCTCCCGCGAGGGTGAAAAACCTCAATCGCAAGAGCCAATGGTTGTCCGGATAGATCCGAAGTGGTGCGCCCAGCCCATTGCATGGCTGTGGTAGCTGACGTCCGATCCAGCCTCCAATCTGCTCTCAAGGAATTCTTCGACCCACTGTGGACCAACGACCCGCGCGCCGACTTCTTCGCCGTGTACCGCAAAGAATCTGAAGAATTCGACCGGGATTACGCCAGAAAGTATGACGAGGACTTGAACACGTCTCTCATTTTCGTCAGTCGTCCGATCCATATCATCTATACAGAACCCTGACTCCGGAGTGTGTCCAGGCCGGTCTGTTCTCTGCAGTCAGCTCAGCATTCATCATCGATGTCCAATCAAAGCTACAACCGGACCCAAACGACGCGACCGCCGCCTACATGCGGATCCTGATTCACACCATGAACAACTCCCTCTTCCCCGAAGCGGACCCCAACGCAATCACCTGGACCGGACCTCCCCCCGAAATCGTCACCGTCCAATGTCTGCTCTACGCGAGTCTCGCAACCTCACTCTTCGCCGCGTTCCTGGCGATGCTTGGGAAGCAGTGGGTCAATCGATATCTCCGGAACCACGGTGGTTCTGCTGGGGATAAGAGCCGGGATAGACAGCGGAAGTTGGACGGATTCGGGAAGTGGAACTTTTACCTCGCCATCGAGGGTCTCCCTGTGATGCTTCAGCTCGCATTACTGCTACTAGGGTGCGCGCTATCACGATATCTGTGGGTGATCAGCCGCACCGTCGCTGCGGTCACCATCGCATTCACGCTTTTCGGGATCACCTCCTACCTGTTTTTCACTCTCGCAGCAACAATGTACTACAACTGCCCATATCAGACACCTCTTTCCATCCTCACCCGGGCTGCCTTCAGATACCTGACGTGTAGTGATGCTGCGTTCGCCCGCTCAGTGAGATCGGCTATCACATCCCTCCCTTCCACCAACAACCTTGGACGGAATCTCAAGCATCTTCGTTCCGGGGTTCGTGGTGCACTGGAGAGCTTTCGTTGCATTCCAGCTGTAGTACAGGACGCAGAACACATACCAGCCGCCGCTATTGTGGTATTGCCCACCCGGATTTTCGAGGCCATTTTGATCGACTGGGAGGCCTGCAAGGCAGACGCACGCTGTATCTCATGGGTACTCCATTCCACGACAGATCCCGATATAATTCTTTCCACCGTCCGGTTCGCTGCAGACACAACCTGGTACCCAGAGATCGCAGGAGCCCTGTCACCTCATATTCTTGCGGACCTCTTCTTCGACTGCCTGTTGGATGGGAGAGTAATTCCTGGCAAGGAGGAGCATGTAATTTCAATCGGGATGGCACTGGCGTCGGTTCTCAGCATCCAACTCACCATGGAACCCAAGAACAAGGGACTCAGGGACCTCTGCGAACGTATCAGTGACGGCGGTGAATTGGTACCCATATGGGACTTCGGAATACAATCTAGGTCAAATTTGGCACTGATTGTTACGGTCCTCAAATTCATCGCGGAAACTGTGCCCTGCACCCCACCCTGGGAATCCCGAACAGTGTGGCATGGTGGGAGTATACCCAGATGTTTACCCACCACGCATAAGCTCTGGCTGAGCAAGATGATACTCCAGACCTTCTGGCGGTGGAGACTCGTTGAGGATCTGCCCATCACCCTCCCACTCCTCCCGATGAACCATCTCTGTGAGAGATTGATGGCAGATGGTGACCAAATGCTTGTTATTCTCAAAACAAACTGTTTCCTCATAATGGCCATTTCTCTGGGACTCCAAATCGACGTTCATGATTTATATATCCCCCACAATAAGTGTGTACTCTCCCCCACCTTTCCCATGGAGTTCGCTCATCCAGGGGTAGTGATGCATTGCAGATGTCATTTAACCTTTTCCATCAGCAGTTACGAACGTCGATTCGAGAGATGAAAGTTGCCCCATACTATCCAGTTGCGGTCCTATGTGCAGCGGGTCATCTTGACCCGTTTCAAGTCACGGAAAACGTAGAATTGGGCTTTTCATGGATTGCCGAAATTCTCAACTCAGGATACCCAGAGGATGACCGCTATTGGATGGCCAGCAGCGTGGTGCAACTACTGGGGAACCACTTTCAGCAGGAGGACCCAGTACGGCAATTACATGTCGTGCAACCCACTGAGGTACCTCCTCTCTTGGACTTCTTGTTGCTGTGCGAGAAGTTCTACGACACAGAACCTTATGCCACAAAACCCTCACACCCGGGGTTTATTGCCTTCTACATTCTATCAACCTCTCGTGAATACACTGATTTCGGCCCAACAATCCTCCATGTTTTCTCATTGACACTCCTACCAACCCACCCTCTACAATCGCGAATTTTGGCTCTGGCAGCCTTCCATATGCTCATGCCCGGCTGGTTCTCGACACAGATGGAGAATGCCTTGTACAAGAACCTCGATAGCCTTCTTCAAGCAGTCGGGGACCCGTTCCAGTTCCCACAGCTACCCAAATCTGGCGAGGCGGGTCCAGAGTGGAGACCCGATTATAAGCCAATGAACTCCGTGGTCGTCCTGATTGAGTTCGCGTCGTCGGATCTGTGGCGGAACCACCTTCGCCACTCGAACTTCACCTCCTGCGAAGAGGCCCTGTCCACAGAAGAAGGGAGAAGCACTGCTATCCACTGTATGTTTGACACAGCGTACTTCATTTGGCGTGCATTCCTTCACACACCTGCCAAGATCGTCGCAGCCATCAGGCGCCTTGAAGAGCTTCAGTGTTTGAACACAGCTGAAGTTGTCATCATGTGGGCCTGGACCGTTGGTGTCATGGACCCGGTGGATCATGATGGTTGGGAGTTGATAGGGGGTGAGACACTCCGGTTCTATCAAACTCATGGAATCGGCCGCTTTACCACCTTGAAACGGCATATCATCAACACGACCACGGAGTCCAAACACCTTTGGTCTCTCAGGAAGCACTACGAGGGTTCTCTGTGTCGAATAGGAGTTCCGTTCACGCGACCACCGCTGGGACAACTCAGCCCCAGCGATTGGTCCGATCTTTGTGTTTCTCGGGTTTGTCAATTGAGGAGGTTGCACCACCTGTTCGGGTATGACCCCACGACGTGGAAGGAGGCGGTTGCAGCTGGGGAGGCGGTCGCAGTTGAGGAGGTAGACGAAGAAATGGACGTCTCGCCGGGGCACCCTGTCCCATTCGTGGACTGGGCGTGCGATTATCCGTAGAATTATAGCGAGTGCGGCGTTCGGTTTGCATTTGTAGCCACGATCGAATGAATTTGTGGTGGTTGGCCGAAAATATTGTCCCGCATCCTTATCTCCGGGCATGCAGAACTTACGACGAGAAGCAAACGCGCCCGAGGGAGGCAGGGCGGAAACCGTGTGTGGGTAAGAATTTTCTCATGGGAATGCCAAACCTGGTCAACGAACGGGGGGGGGGGGAGGGTCCAATCACCGACCTACAACGAAATACGTCTACATTCCTTCTTAGACTAGGCTTGACACGACGATGTATCGAGAATTTTAATTCGAATCCCATTGTATTTGTGGCGGCGTGTCTTAGTACTACATGTACATTTTTATCGGAATCGTGGAGGATCGGGGACGGTCAGTTACACTTTTTCTCCGACCCCTGCCAGAAACCGACCGATATGGGTTCCACCTTCGGGGCCCCAACGTTGCGGTTTCACCGCCCTCCCGAGCTCGTGTCCCAAAACTTGAATCCTGCAAGGGCGGGATAGCCAGCCCTAACCCAGGAGTTGACGGTATGGTTTTCATTGAGTTTCGTGGCAGCCGCCCTCAGGCATCGCCATTCCCCACCGATCCTCTCGGAAGACATCGAGACGAACCTACGATCCAAACCGACACGTAAACTTCCCCTCGTGATGGCGGTTAAGTGGAATAGGCGGACTTGAAGGCTCCAAACACAGATGAATTGAACACTCCCGGACGGGTGAGGTTTTGGTATTTTTTGCGCAGCGCTCGCGTGTTCGTTTAGCCCACGGTAGCTCCTCAGGCACGCCGATGGAGGGTATATTGCGCGTGGATCTTGGGCGAAGTTGTGTTTGCAACCTCCACCTGAATGAGATGGATTGTCGGTCGCTCAGCGGGGCATTCGGTCGTTAGGGCAATCCCCCGTTCCCTTGAATGAATCGCCGCAGTATCGTGGTTGGTTCGCGTTCGAAATAAGCACGCCCGAGCGATGGAATGCACGTCTTGGACCACTCCACCCTCGGTCAACTTTGTGGTGGCCGGTTCCTTGTTGGACTCCCGCAAGATCCTCTCCCTCGACACGCAACATCCAGAGTCAATTCCGGTGATCCCTAGAAAAAGCTTCTGTGCAGATCAGCGTGGATCCTGGTGGCTCTTCTAAGGGGAGGTCCGTTGGACTCACCACGGTTTCACAGATCAAGAAAATCTCCAGCTCATGTCAAACCCGACCGCTGAAACTGGCCAGCAAACCGCCTTTGAGCGGGCGTTTGGGTTGGGAGAGGTATTAGATGTTCGGTCCCACTGTCGATGGCGAGGGGGTGACTAGGTTGCCAACCAGATGATTCTCGTCGATGGGAACGCCGGAATGTCCCCGCAATCGTAGCGACGAAGAATTCCCACGGCCGCTACTTCGCTCGGAGCTGTCGGCCCGGTGCGGGGCAAGAGGAGACCACGTAATACATCGATCCGTTCCTCCGTCGAAAGACGCTTTCTCCCCACCTCCAGCTCCCCGATAACCCCAGACTGACCGGGCCTCATATTTTGGAATACAGGCTGTAACATAGGCTACCTGGCTACGTAAGTTCGGACTCGTCATTCCCCACCGCTGCTGAAGATGACCACGGGCTCACAGCATGCAATACTCGCAGCGTCTCAAGGGTAGTGCAATGGTGTGGCGGCGGAGTTTGGCACCCGCTTCGGTGATCCTGAGTCCGACCTACCTTTATCTTTGCGAGTAAAAGAGTAGTGAACCCGGGAATATATGGATATTGCTTCTGCGCCGCACGCCTTCCCACTTTCCCGTAATGTCAGTGGTCAGGAACTCCTTCTGGTCATTCTCCTCTTCTTGCGCTTCTAGGGTCGGAGGGACGTCAAGGGAGGACCTATCGGGGGCGAAATTCAGTTTATGGGGATCCGTGCGTCGGACGCGACGATCGGGTATGCTTCGGTGAGGCGGAGATTTCGGCCGCCGGACCTCCAAAGCCAACCCAGTGTCCGTATTCGCGGACTGCCGGAGCGTCCTCCCCACTTATATTCAGGGGTCCCCTCGCCGTCTGTCCTCCGTCTCCCACCGGGTATATTTGACCATGCCATCTTCGACGCGGTAATCCAAGAGATGCAAAGAATATTGGCTCGTCTCTAAACCGTCGGTTCCACCTGCCCAAAATGTTTTTCAGCCGGTGTCAAATTTGATATACCCCAGTTCCCCCACGCACCATCCCCACCCTGTCGGTTGGTTGCCTCCATACTATTCCAGCCGCAGACGTGGAAGCGGGCAGTTTAACCAGGACTATTTCTTGCGTCGCGAGGTTCGAGTCACCATGGGGAGTTACACTCGACGAACCGGAGAGCAGACCGTTAGTGCGAGGGGCTGACGCCAAACGGGGGTCACGCTTGCGAGAGGACAGGTAGTTCGATTACCAATATCAGGGAACGCAACCTTACACGGTTTGGTGGATGGATTATGAACTACTAATGCCGGTATCCATTAACCGGTCAGATTGTAAGGGCGAACGGGGGGATGTGCCGATGAGAACGGGATGCACCTCTATGACCGTTCAGCCGACGGAGGGGCGGGCCGCGGTTAGACTCCCACAAGCCGTATTGCCATGCCACAAAAATCCGTGGCGTAACGAGCGGCGTAAAAGAAACCGTACCTATCGCATTACCGGACTTCCTCCTTCGTAGCACACCCCAACCGTGTGCCAGATCCGGGGTCTGGAACAGCGGCGTGAAGTTCTGCCTGGGATCGAGCCGCGGCTCCGACGAGGAGAGAGCACAGCTAGGGCGAGCAGAGAAGGGCCAGGCCTTCAGCTTCAGGTCCGAGCGGGGAGTGACACAGATCCTCGCGTGTGGCAAATGAGTCGGGGTGGATGGGGGAGTTAGTGAGACTGTCAGTGCTACTCGCGGCGATTACGCTCCTTAAGTTGTGTTTCTCGTGCGCCGCTTCAACTCGGAGGGAGTTTGAGAAAGGAAACCCCAGTGTCGATTTGAGATGCTTCTTCCCCCAGTCGCACACGATTATGCGTAACGTGATCCGGGAGGCACTCGAGGTTGTTTCCTGACGGTTGAACCGAGCGATAGAGAAGAACTGAGAGGCGTTGTAAACTCAGGGATGGGCCGATTGCGCTGGATGGATGTGTGAGTCGAAACTTGCTATCCGTGAAGTGGGGTCCTAGACCAGGTAGGGGGTAAAGCCATCCAAGCCGTAGGCATCGCTGAAGAATCTGTTGGAGTAGCGGACAAGCCCCGACTGGGACGGAACCCGGTCCTGGAGAGGGATCAACTGAAGAAAGAGGAGGATGTGGTACACCTTCGTTCCAAAGATCTGCAGGAAGCTGTCGAACAGTGCCGTTTGGAAGGTTACGGTACCCGTACGAGTGTGGGGATCCGCTCCCATCCGGTTGATGGCGGGGGAACTCCCAACGTACGAACTGGGGAGCAGTACACAGTTGCTTCAATTTTTACAAATGGATATTTGCTTCCGCTATGCCGTTATGCGTCGTTCTGAACCGTGTTTTGCACCACAAAGGTTTTTTCCGTTCGCTGGTAGTGACCATGCCGCCCAAAAAGATGATGCTGCGGGACTGATAGTAGGTAAGCGCCTTCGGCTTGCACCCTCTCCCCATCACCACCTATGTCGGACTCGTCCTCCAGTGAGGGCGAAAACCCTCAACCGCAAGAGCCAACAGTTGTCCAGATAGACCCAAAGTGGTGCGCCCAGCCCATTGCATTAGTGTGGCGGCAAGTCGTAACTGACGTCCGATCCAGTCTCCAATCCGCCCTCAAGGAATTCTTCGACCCACTAAGGACCAACGACTCACGCGCCGACTTCTTCGCCGTGTACCGTAAAGAATCAGAAGAATTTGACCGGGATTACGCCAGAAAGTATGACGAGGACTTGAACACATCCCTCATTTTCGTCAGTCGTCCGATTCTTATCATCCGTACAGAACACTGACTCCGGAGTGTGTCCAGGCCGGTCTGTTCTCTGCAGTCAGCTCAGCGTTCATCATCGATGTCCAATCAAAGCTACAACCGGACCCGAACGACGCGACTGCCGCCTACATGCGGATTCTGATCCACACCATGAACAACTCCCTCTTCCCCGACGCGGACCCCAGCGCAGTCACCTGGACCGGACCTCCTCCCGAAATCGTCACCGTCCAATGTCTACTCTACGCGAGTCTCGCCACCTCACTCTTCGCCGCATTCCTGGCGATGCTTGGGAAGCAGTGGGTCAATCGATATCTCCGGAACCACGGAGGTTCTGCTGCGGACAAGAGCCGGGACAGACAACGGAAGCTGGACGGATTCGAAAAGTGGTACTTTTACCTCGCCATCGAGGGCCTCCCGTTAATACTTCAGCTTGCGTTGCTGTTACTCGGGTGCGCGCTGTCACGATATCTGTGGACGACCAGCCGCACCGTCGCCGGGGTCGTCATCGCCTTCACGGTTTCCGGGATCACCTCCTACCTGTTTTTTACTCTCGCAGCAACACTGTACTACAACTGCCCATATCAGACACCTCTTTCCATCCTCACCCGGGCTGCCATCAGATACCTGACGCGTAGCGACGCTGCGTTCGCCCGCTCAGTGCGATTGGCTATCGCATCCCTCCCTTCCACCAACAACCTTAGACGGAATCTCAAGCATCTTCGTTCCGGGGTTCGTGGTGCACTGGAGAGCTTTCGTTGCATTCCAGCTGTAGTACAGGACGCAGAACACATACCAGTCGCCGCTATTGTGGTATCGCCCACCCGGATTTTCGAGGCCATTTTGATCGACTGGGAGGATTGCGAGGCGGACGCACGTTGTATCTCATGGGTACTCCATTCTACGACAGATCCCGATGTAATACTTTCCACCGTCCGGTTCGCTGCGGATACAATTTTGTACCCGGAGATCGCAGGAGCCCTGTCACCTCATATTCTTGTGGACCTCTTCTTCGCCTGTGTGTTGGACGGAAAAGTAATTCCTGGTCAGGAGGAACATGCAGCTTCAATTGGGATGGCACTGGCGTCAGTTCTCAGCATCCAACTCACCGTTGAACCTGAAAATAGAGACCTCATGGGCCTCTGTGGACGTATCAGCAACGACGGTAAATTGGTACCCCCTGACGATTTAATATCTCCATCCAACCCAACGTTTATACTTGTCGTTACGGTCCTCAAATTCGTTGCACAAGCTGTACCCTACGCCCCGCCCTGGGAATCCGAAATATGGTGGGGAAAGTCAAACATACCCAAGCATTTATCCACCTCCCATAAGCTCTGGCTGAGCAGGATAATACTTCAAACTTTCTGGCGGTGGAGGTGTGTTCAGGGTCTCCCCCTTGCCCTCCCACTCCCCTCGGCGCAGGACCTCTGTGAGAGATTGATGGCAGATGGGGACCAAACGCTCGTCATTCTTAAAACAAACTGTTTCCTCGTCATGGCCATTTCTCTGGGACTCCAAGTTGACATTCATGATTTATATGCCCCCCACAATAAGTGTGTACTCTCCCCCACCTACCCTCTGGAGTTTACTCATCAAGGGGTAGTGACGCATTGCAGACATCATTCAACCTTTTTCATCAGCAATTACAGATGTCGATTCGAGAGCAGAAAATTGACTTATACGATCTAGACTCGGTCTTGTGTGCATTGTGTTACCTCGACCCGTTTCAGGTTGTGGACATGGCGCCAGCCTTTTTATGGATCACCGAAATTCTCAACTCCGAATACGAAGAGGGTCATCGTTATCAGATGGCTAGCAAGGTGGTGCGAATGTCGGGGAACTATGTTCACCAGGAGGGCCCGGTGCATCTACACGTTGTACAACCTACTGAGGTACCCCCTCTCTTGGACTTCCTATTGCTGTGCGAGAAGTTCTGTGACACAGAACCATATGCCACAGAATTCCCACATCCAGGGTCTATTGCCCTCCACATTCTGTCATCCACTCCGGAGTATGCTGATTTCAACCCAAAAATTCTCCCTGTTCTCTCATCGACACTCCTACCAACCCACCCCCTACGATCGCGGGGTTTGGCTCTGAAGGTCTTCTATAGACTCATGCCCGGGTGGTTTTCCACACAGGTGGAGAAAGTCTTGCACAATAACCTGAATAAGCTTCTTCAAGCAGTTGGGGACCCGTTCCAGTTTCCACAGATACCCAATCCTAAAGAGTTGGGTTCAGAGCGAAGACCCGATCGTGAGCCCATGAGCTCCGTGATCGTCCTGATCGAGTTTGCATCATCGGATCTGTGGCGGAACCACCTTCGGCACTCGAACTTCACCTCTTGCGATGAGGTCCTGTCCACAGAAGAAGGAAGAAGGAGTGCTATCCACTGCATGTTCCATACGGCACAGTTCATTTGGCGAGCGTTCCTCCACACACCTGCAAAGATCATCACAGCCATCAAGCGCCTTGAAGAGCTTCAGTGTTTGAACACAGCTGAAGTCGTCATCATGTGGGCCTGGACCGTTGGTGTCATGGAAGCGACAGACCACGATGGTTGGAAGTTGATCGAGGATGATACGCTCCGATTCTATCAAACCCACGGAATAGAACGCTTAGCCACCCTGAAACGACATATCGCCAACACCACCATGGAAACTGAACACCTCATGTTTCTCGTGATGCATTATGGGGGTTCTCCATGTCGAATGTGGAGCGTTAAACGGCCCGCTCCGTTCGCGCGACCACCATGGCGGCCGTACGGCCCCATGGACAAGAGAGATATTCGCATTTCTCGTGTTTGTCAGTTGAGGAGGTTGTATCACCTATTCGGGTATGACCCTGCGACATAGAGGGAGGAAGTTGCGGCTGAAGGGATAGTTGTAGTTGAGGAGGTGGACGAAGAAATGGATGTGTCACCGGGTTATCCCGTCCCATTCGTGGACCGGGCATGCGATTATCCATAGGATTGTAGCGAGTGCGACGTTCGATTTATAGTTATAACCACAATCGTATGAATTCATGATGGCCACGCATTCCTATCCCCAAACACATAGATGTCCGAAGGAAACAAGGTGGAAACCGTGTGTAGACTAAGAATTCTCCCATAGGAATGGCAAACCTAGTCAACGAACGGGAGATGGGATAAAATCGTGTTTTGCTGGTCACAGCGAGGAGCTGAAGGCCGTTCGGTGGGTTGAACGATGGGGTGGTGTCGAGTTCAGATCTGGATTCGAAGAGGGAGCATTGGTCTGCGCTCCTTGTACTACCCGTGGAACAGTTACACGATACACTTAGATGCAAACCTGATTCATACGCCATACGGCATTGCGTGGATTTCCCTACAACAGGGCGCGTCAGCCACTAACGTTCCGTTGTGTGATGCATCGACTAACTCCGTCGCTTCAGAAAAGATGTAGGGTTTCGCAACACTTGCGCGTTTCTCAACTCTCGGTGTCAGACCCCAGCTGTATCGTCCACCGTAGGTCCACTTCCTCCCGCGTGAAACCCTGCTGACATCTAACCGAGCGACCGACGAGACCGGTGGCACATCAAATTCCTACATGGGTTAGATAGAATTAGTCGAGAGTAAACGTAGTGAATTCTCAGCCCGTTACCATTTGTGTCTGTCACGATCCTCGGCAGGAGGTCAGACGGCCGTCGTCGATTATTGGCAACTGATAACGGTTCCGGTTGAAAAAAAAAAACGACCCCGAGTGATTCGGAACGAGTCAATCGTTGATTCGGTGGCGAGATACCTTTCGCGCGTTTACGGAGGAACGCACCACCCAAAGACGGATATCCACCGACTGGTCAAGTCGTAGTCCCAATGATGGAGCACAACTAGGGCGAGCAGAGAAGGCTCAGTCTCGAGCGGGTGGTGGCCCATGTGGCAGATTGGTTGGGGGAGGATGAGGGATTTAGCGAGACTGCCAGCGCTGCTCGTAACAATCACGCTCCTTGTGCTTCTCGTGCGCCGCTTTGATCCAGAAGGAGTTCGAGAAAAGTTGAAGCCTTAATGTCCGCTTGGGATGTTTTTCCCCTAGTCGCACACGGTGATGGATAGTGTGATCTGGGATGCATTCGAGGTTGTTTCTGGTAGTTGAAACGAGCCGGGGAGGACTAGGAAGCATTGTAAACTGTCTGCACTGTCTGCGATGACAGATGGCCCTGGGGGACGCGCGTGTGAGTCGAAACTCGGTATTCGTGAAGTGGGTTCTTAGAGCAGACTGGTATGAAGCCATCTAGGCCAGACGCCTCGCTGACGAATTCGGAGGGTGGCGGACAAGCCGCGACCGGGGGCGCAACCCAGTCATCATAGGGGGGATTGACCAAAAAATCAAAGAACGCGGTCTTCGTTTCAAAGATCCACAGATTGAAACGATCGAACAGTGCGAACTAGCCAGTTGCTTCCTCCCCCCGACAAATGGATCGTTTCTTTCACTACGCCGTTATGCGTCATTTTGGGCTGGGTTTTGCGCCACTAAAGCTTTCCCCATTCGCGGGTGATCCCGCCGTCCAGTAAGATAGTGACCGCGAGACCAGCTGGGTAAGCGCCTTTGATTTGAGCCTTCCCGCCCACGACCACCAACGATGGACTCGCCCTCCCGCAAGGGTGAAAACCCTCAACCGCAAGAGCCAACGGTTGTCCAGATATATCCAAAGTGGTGCGCCCAACCCGTTGCGTTGCTATGGTGATCAACCGTAACCAGCCTTCACTCCGCCCTCAAGGAATTCTTCGATCCCAACGACTCGCGTGCCGACTTCTTCGCCGTGTACCGCAAAGAATCTGAAGAATTCGACCGGGATTACGCCAGAAAGTATGACGAGGACTTGAACACATCCCTCATTTTCGTCAGTCACCCGGTTCATACCCTCTGTACTGAAGTCTGATTTCGGAGTGTGCCCAGGCCGGTCTGTTCTCTGCAGTCAGCTCAGCGTTCATAATCGATGTTCAATCAAAGTTACAACCAGATCCGAACGACGCGACCGCCGCCTACATGCGGATCCTGATTCACACCATGAACAACTCCCTCTTTCCCGACGCAGACCCCAGCGCAATCATCTGGACAGGACCTCCCCCCGAAACCGTCACTGTCCAATGTCTACTCTACGCGAGTCTCGCCACCTCACTCTTCGCCGCGTTCCTGGCGATGCTTGGAAAGCAGTGGGTCAATCGATATCTCCGGAACCACGGAAGTTCTGCTGGAGACAAGAGCCGGGACAGACAGCGGAAGTTGGATGGATTTGAGAAGTGGTACTTCTACCTCGCCATCGAGGGCCTCCCTGTGATGCTTCAGCTCGCGTTACTGTTACTTGGGTCCGCGCTGTCGCGATATCTGTGGGCGACCAGTCGCACCGTTGCCGGGGTCGTCATCGCATTCACGCTTTTCGGGATCACCTCCTACCTGTTTTTCACTCTCGCAGCAACACTGTACTACAATTGTCCATACCAGACACCTCTTTCCATCCTCACCCGGACTGCCATCAAATACCTGACACGTAGTGACGCTGGATTCGCTCGCTCGCTGCGATCGGTTATCGCACCTCTCCCTTTCACCAAAAACCTTAGACGGAATCTCAAGCATCTTCGTTCCGGAGTTCGCAACGCACTGGAGAACTTTTGTCGCGTTTCAGCTGTATTACAGGAAGCAGAGCACATACCAGTCGCCGCTGTCGTGGCATCACCCACCCGGATATTCGAGGACAATTCGATCGACTGGGAGGCCTGCAAGGTGGACGCACGTTGTATCTCATGGGTACTTCATTCGATGACAGATCCCGACGTAATACTTTCCACCGTCCGGTTCGCTGCGGACACAATCTGGTACCCGGAGACCGCGGGAGCCCTGTCACCCCACATTCTTGCGGACCTCTTCTTTGACTGTCTGTTGGATGGAAGAGTGGTTCCTGGCAAGGAGGAGCATGCAATTTCAATCGGGATGGCGCTGGCGTCGGTTCTCAGCATCCAACTCATCATTGCACCTGAAGATAGGGACCTCAGGGACCTCTGCGAACGTATCAGCGACAACAGCGAATTGGTACCCTCGTGGAACCTCGTACTCCAATCCGAGCCGACGTTGAAATTGATTCTTATGGTCCTCAAATTTGTTGCCCAAGCCGTGCCCCACGCCCCACCCTGGGAATCCCGGATATGGTGGAATGTCCCGAGTATACCCGAACATCTATCCACCTCCCATAAGCTCTGGCTGAGTAGGGTGATGCTCCAGACTTTCTGGCGGTGGAGGTGCGTTCAGGATCTCCCCATCGTCTTCCCGGCCTTCCCGGTGGACCATATCTGCGAGAGATTGATGGCAGATGGGGACCAAATACTCGTCACTCTAAAAACAAGCTGTTTCCTCATTATGGCCATTTCTCTGGGACTCCAAGTTGGCGTTCGCGATTTATATGCCCCCCACAATAAGTGTGTATTCTCCTCCACCTTTCCCCCGGAGTTCACTCATCAAAGAGTAGTAACGCATTGCAGACGTCATTCAACCTTTTCCATCAGCAGCTACAGACATCGATCCGAGAGGGGAAAGCCAGTCAATGCCATCTAGTCCCAGTCCTACGCGCATTGGGTCATCTCGACCCATTTCAAGTTGTGGACGCAGCGCCAGGCTTTTTATGGATCACCGAAATTCTCAACTCGGGGTGCCCAGAGGACACGCGCCATCTGATGGCCGGTCCGGTAGTGCAACTGTTGGGGAAGCATCTTCATCAGGAGGTCCTGGTGTGTTCACAGGTACGGCCTACTGAGGTGCCTCCCCTCTTGGACTTCTTGTCACTGTACGAGAAGTTCTGCACCACAACGTTCTGCACCCTCGAGTCCCAACCACATCCAGGGTCCATTGCCCTCCGTATTCTGTCGGACGTTCGGGAATGCGCTGATTTCGGCCCAACTATTCTCCCTGTTCTCTCATTGACACTCCTACCAACCCACCCTCTACAATCGCGAAGTTTGGCTCTCAAGGCCTTCCATAGACTCATGCCCTGGTGGTTTTCGACGCAGGTGCAGAACGTCCTGTACAAGGACCTCGATAAGCTTCTTCAAGCAGTCGATGACCCGTTCCAGCTCGGTTCAGCTCCACCTCGCCAGGATTGCGTTTCCCCGAAGAGACCCTATCGTGAGGCCATGTACTCCATGGTTGTCCTGATTGAGTTCGCGTCATCAAATCTGTGGCGAAACCACCTTCGCCGCTCGAACTTCACCTCCTGTGAAGAGGTCCTGTCTACAGAAGAAGGGAGAAGGACTGCTATCCGCTGCATGCTTCATACGGCGCAGTTCATTTGGCAAGCGTTTCTTCACGCACCCGCCAAGATCATTGCAACCATCAGGCGCCTTGAAGAGCTCCAGTGTTTGAACACAGCTGAAGTCGTGATCATGTGGGCCTGGACCGCTGGTGTCGTGGACGCGGTGGATCATGATGGTTGGGGGTTGGTTGGAGATGATACATTCCGGTTCTATCAAACTCACGGAATGGGATGCTTGGCTGCCCTGAAACGACATATCACCGACACGACCATGGAGTCCAAACACCTCAGGTTTCTCAGGACGCACTACGAGGGTTCTCCGTGTCGAATGGGGAGCGTCAAACGACCTATTCCGTTCTCGCGAGAGTCACATACAGAACCCAGACCCACGGACTGGACCGATCTTCGTGTTTCTCGGGTTTGCCAGTTGAGGAGGTTGTGTCACCTATTTTGGTATGATCTTGCGACGTGGAAGGAGAAGGTCGCGGCTGAGGAGGGGGTTGTAGTTGAAGAGGTAGATGAAAAAATGGACGTGTCGCCAGGATACCCTGTCCCGTTCGTGAACTGGGCGTGCGATTATCCGTAGGATTACAGTGAGTGCGACGTTCTATTTACACTTTATAAGTCTCCAAACCATCGGTTCAACATACTTAAAAGCGCCTTTTCGCCGGGATCAAGTTCAATGTACTCCAATCCCCCCACACATAATTCCCATACCGTTACACCCGCTGACATAGTGGAAACGGCTGGCGTGATCAGGGCTGTTTCTTGTATCGTGAGGTTCGAGTCACCATGGTGAGCTACATTCGACGAGTCGGCACGCAACGACCGGAGCTCCGCCCCGTGCTTATCGTCTTTGAATTCGAGGGATCTGTCCAAATGAACAAGGCAAGATCTATCATCACCACCGGGTCGTCTTTATTGTCAGTCGCGAACGGGTTTTGAATACACGGGGAAGGAATAAACAGGAAGAACGAAAGCTACCTAAACGGAGAAAGCGTGCAGATAGGGTTTTACACCTATAAATACAAAGGTTACGAATACAGTAGTATATTTAGTGGTTGAAACAGCGCAGAGGAAAGGATAAATTAAACTTGGTCGTGAGGTTCTCATCTTTGAATCGTCACCTGGACCGATCCCCTCATGAGGGCCACTCGGGGTTGGGTAACGGCCACAGTTCTCATCGCAGGTGCGCAGTCGCGAAGTCTACCCGTAGCGTTGTCCAGTTGCAATGGAGACGGTCGGAGTTTCTTGTTCCTCGCACTCCACCTCCGTTCGTTCGGCTTCACAGGGGATTGTGACCGTGACCCCGAATGAGAGAGCCCCATCATGGAATGCAAAGATGAAAGAGGTTGAATTGCCGGCAATTCTTGGAACGTTTGGTTCATGGCTGGCGCGTTTGTCGAAAGCGGAGTGGGTAATCCACCAACTTCCAGCATCGAAAATCGAGTGGTTTCGGAGTTGTTTGACATTGAGTATGAGGCGGTGGGGTGGAAATAAAATGAGGAGTCGGCCGTCCTCGAGCGCGTGACTGGTCGTGAGGGGTTGAGCGGACTGAGAGAGTCTGGAACAGAGACTGTGGATGTGGCTCTACGTTTTGATGTAGTTTTCGTTCTTGCGGTGACGGGTAAAGGGAGAATAAGCTCTCTGAGCTTCGAGGTCTTCTCTGGCCAGGCGATGTAAGAACTCGGAGAGTATGGAAAGAGGCCTTTGGAGGAACTGCGTTGCAGGGCGTGAGAGGGGTTCGACCGTGTCATCAGAAGAAAAGAGGCAAACCTTAAACCGGACGATGGCAAGGGGGACGCAAGCAACATCCCTTTCGTGAACTTTTGGTTCCTCCCCGGGAGGATTCTGGACGGAATTATGCTTATTATAGCCTGGCTGACCCTCCTGTACTCCTCTACCGCATCCTCGCCGAAGCCCAAGAATATGAAGAAGATGATTGAGGACACAGGAATCGTCCACCAGGACAACAACATGAGGGCACGCGACTGTCGGCTCATTAACATCCAGACGTAGACTTCGGGACTGTTCCAACCCGAATGGACGTGCTCCCAGCTGACCCAGGGGCGGAGACCGTGGATAGAATATTCCCAGATCGTGAGTGGTGTCAAAACCGTGACCCAGAGCACGAGAGTTGCTGACATCGCAATGAGTCGCACATATCGGCTAGTCGACATAGGGGAGCTGGAAACCTGCAGAACGCTTGAGAAGACGACGCGCATCTGCACGAAATGGTATAGCGCGATTCCTGATGAAGTGTCAGGCGGATGCTGCGGATAGGTGTCGAATCCACGCACCGGCATACACCAAGGTCCCAAGAGATAGTAGTAGAGGCGGGAGCCAGACGATGAAAATACCGGGGATCGAAGCGTATGTAGTTGGTTGGCAGCCGATGTACTGGACAATGGTGTACCTGCGATCTTGGACGATGTAGTCTAGAGAGTCGGGTTAATCTTTCAGATGCCCTCGGGAAAGGAGAGTCGGATGGCTTACGAAGAGCCATGAAGATTATCGGAACCCCCCAGCAAAACCCAAGGTCAAACATAGCGATTCTTCTGCGGCCTTTGTGATCCAACCCGACGCTTTGGTTCCCTCCAATCAAAGCGAGGTGCTTGCATATGCAGAGTGTACACGCTGGTAACGCGGTCGAAGCTCCAATAATAAGTTTTGCGGCTGTACGACGAACGAGATCGAGGTATAAGCAAGACGCATCGTGCGTTCAAAACGAGGCACTCACAGATATCACACCATACGGGTACGCCATCCCAGACGTTGTCGGACCAGACCAGGCTGTTCGCTCCATACACGACGTTCAAGGTGAAAAGCCACGCAATCAAAGAGAGAGTCGGGACGCTTCCAGCGCGCCAATGCCAGCAGAGGGGGACCAGAACGAGGAAGGCGGCGACGAAGGCACCAGCCGGGAGGATTGGGTAGCGCATGGCGCGTGTGCAGAAGAGGAATATAGGGGATTAGGGATGCTCCCCATATTAAGTATCTCGTTGGGCACTTTGGGTGAGCGAGAATACAATGAGTCTTTCGGACTCCGAAAAAGGAAAACAATGGCTCGGGCCTTGGATTACATAAGCGTCATTCATCGGCTAATCAAACCCGCCTCCCGCGCGCTTCAATTCCCCGGGCGGCTTCTGTCAACACATCCCCAAATAACCGTTTCGTTCCGTCCTGTCCCCCCTCAACGGAATCAAGGATACGTGGATACGATGTATTTCTGTATTCAAGTGGAGCTCCTGCACCTTGCGAGACCGCAACACGTGGTCCATGCTCGCGAAGACATCAAAGTAGGAAGCCTTGCAGTTTTGGTAGAGTTCTGGGTGCGCTGCGGAAGCTTTGAATTTGAACTTTCCGATATCACACCCCGCGTTAGAATGGGCCTCGCAACCTGGGAGACAATTTGGTCCACCTCGCATGCCCTGAACTTACAGAAAAGCTGGATCCTCCGGCTTGGGTTTCGCCGAACAAGGGGGAGAAGAAATCTCAGGGATACGAGTGTAGGATTGACCGCCTCTGCGCCAGAACAAGGAAAATGGATCACGCGAGCACGACGTACTGAGGGTGCAATATGGTAACGTCTAAAAGTGAGTAGGCAGGCTGTCGTACAATCGCGAAATGTTTCTGACGTGAATGGGATCGGCAGTGCCCAGGTTGGTCATAGCCTAATCACATTTGCAACGAAATTTCACCGAGATAATGCCGCTTCTAGCCGTCAGTAGCGAGTGCGCTCAACATTTCGCGATGATGGATTGTTCGTTGGCCTGAGGAGACAATGTTCGTGGCAGCAAGTCGTGCTGGTCGGGGTGACAATTAGTTACCATTTTTGGACGATTGTTTGGCGACCAGCCTGGGGACCAAACAAATCAATCAATGACGCCCATAACACCTCCCGACGCCGAGGCACTCGACCCGTTCCATTGTCCCTCCTGTAGGCCAGGCTAAGGGTAGACAGGATTGTGCCATTTGTGGACATAACGTTCGAGTGCCCATAATCAAACACTACGATACGTAACGCGCCAGCGTACTTGTAAAGGTTCAGACCCTAACGCGGCTCGGTCCTTGACCTCTCTGGCAGCGAGCAGCCTCTCGCTAACCAATTATAATCCTTCCTGACGGTATCTCGTACAGTTACGCTGGTGGATATTGATGTAGCCGGAAAGCACGTCCATAATCATAACATCGCTATCACGCCGAGCGCTCAAGTAGAAAGACTTTCTGCCCACGTGGCTCAGAGAATGGAAGTCGAGGCGGGACGCAGGCATAAAGGTGGTTTTGTAATCTCCGTGCTTGGTGAATCATTGGGGCTTACAAGAGCGGTCGCTGTTGCCCCTCACGATTGTCGATTGTTGTAACCAACAAAAGGTACAAAACCACAATACAACAAATTACCTAGCATATACGTGAGAGAAAGCATGACACAAGCGGAATACGAGAAGACCGGGACACGGAAAGAGAGTGACATGAAAATAAATGTGAGTGTCGCATACGATAAATAAAAACGAATTCCACCAACGACCCACGACTTCAAATCAAGGGTTATAAATGGTCCTGCCACGAACCTCACGAGAGAAAGCGGCAATGGCCGGCGTGGAAGTTTTCTTCTCCACTCCCCTACTCTTTTTCTTTCCTCTCCGCCTCTCAGTTTTCACCTTCTTGCTACCATGAATCGCCTCTTCCGCGAAGCGCTCCATGAGCCGAATGCGCAACTTCTCCTCAATCCTGGAAATTTCGAATTCCTGAGCGTAATCATCGAGGTCGAATTGCCTCGGAGGGCTAGGCGGATAGTAGGTGTAATCTCCCCACGGCCACGGATTCCTCGTCTCAACACCGTTCGCATCGACCTCAGTCTCGAATTTTGTGGCGTCGAGTAGAGAAAGGGAAGTTGGCTCAACCTCCCATTGCGTCTCTGCGTCCCCGACCGTGATAACCGGACTCGTGGAAGAATTGTAAGAGGTCGAAGGGGAGCTGGATCCAGCATCAACTGTTTGGTTGGCAAATGTTGAAGTTTCGTAGTCGAGGTTTAGGTATTCGGAGGCGAAAGTCATGGCTGCTTCCCCGAACAGTTCATCCGGATCTACAAGCTTCCCGACAGTTACTGGGGCATATAAGGCTTGTGAGACGTAGTGAGATTCTGTGGTGAAGTCGTGACCGCGTTGGGGCAGAGGGTGTCCGCCATCGGTACCGTTCTCCATGGAATCCTGGTCAATGGTCGGCGGTGGATGAAGGTCTTCTTCATCGTCGTTATCAATGTTCTCCAACCACCGCTGAAAATAGGGTGGCAGGGTGGAAGTAACTGATGGGAGTTTGGGGCGAGCTGATAAGGGACGGTTCGTCAGTAAACGCTCAGTAGATCTCTTGAAATTGGTAAGTATCTCACCATCCGCAGCACCCCGCTCATCGCGGTCAACTTCGTTGTATTGTCCAGGTGATCGTGGTTTCGGTGTTTTGGTGTGGAGGTATCGGTTGCAGGCATCTTCAAGGGTCCTTAATGGGGAGTGTGTATCGCCAGCGACATGGTGGAAAGAATCGTCGTGATGGGAAATAGAAAATATTGTCGGCATTGGGGCGATAGGAAAGAGGAACAAATGCGGTGGGTGTAGCGATGTGAAAGCGAGAGCAGCAGAGAGGCAAGTGAGGTGGAGGGGGCCGGGTGGAGGGGAGGAGGGAATCCAACTCTGGGTTTCACGCACCGCACGCCGGTGGTTTAAGTAACGCGCAGAGGCGCGCGGGAAAGATGATGAGAAACGATCGAGGCGCCGGAAACAAATTCGGTAAGATTGGGCAAGGTCAAAGCAGAACCCGATGGCCTAAATGGTCAACGTTTCAGGTGGCCACGTTGTAGGCGATATTCCCAAATGGTCGATGACATGGCGTCCTACAGCCATGCCCGCCCCCGCATATGCACTCCGGCCTACAAGTTAAGTACGTGCTTTGTGACTACATGCGGCTTGTCAGTGATCTTGGGTTTTGTCCGGCCGTGTTGACAAATTAAGGCCACGGTCCTTGGTGCATGTGGGAATTGAACATGGTGGCCCCGTACATGGAGTCCGGACCCTCATCCACCGAGCTCTGTGTTCGGTAAGTAAACGCGGGTGGGTGTATGGGCGTGCCTCACCCTCTTTTGCCAATCCCGAGACACGCACAGTGACCATCCACCGGCCGACACCGCCTGGGAACGTTCGCGTCTTCCGGACACGAGTTGCAATGCCCTACTACAACACTGGCAGGGGGACTGGCCAGGAGACACCTGCCACAGGTGTCTCGATGCTGTAGTACTCTCCTTCACTTGCACTTCTACCGGCTCGGCGAACGCGTACTATGGTCCCATTTCAGCTGGGTTCTGCATGCTTAGACCATCGCTTACCAGCACATACAACGGAATCACGTCTTCTCTAAAATGCTGCTAGAGCCCAATGCAGCCCCTCGACGCCAGGGAAGTGGGTGACGTCATCATCAACCGACCCGATGAGTCCCCCGCCCTCTCCATTCGAGAGTGAAATTGTTAGATATGACATGTAAACCAACGCAAGAGCCATCAAAGCGCTTTGTAGCCTCGAATAGAATGGGTATCTTCCTTTGGATGGCGCCGTGACCGCTAATCCATGCCATGGTAGAGTTGGTCCAGCTGCCGTGCCCCGCCGCCATGCCATTGCACCACCCCTAAGACGTTACATACTGTGTGTTCTGTGGCCAACGTCTTCCGCGGTGACGGGAAACAGTGTCCGACCTTGCGCGGCCAGATAGTTGACGTCACCGCTTGTGTTCCAAAATCTGGGGGCCGGTCAGTCTGGGGTGAGCCGATTTGCAGCCACTCTGACCGTTAGAGTAACCATCGAGCATTCAGAAATGGGGAGAAAGTGCCTTCCGATGGAGTAGCGGATCGACGTATGACGTGGTCAACAACTGCGGACCCGCGCCGATAGCTCCGAAGTAGCGGTCGTGGGAATTTGTGGCCGCCACGACGAAAATCTCAGTCTGACCATCCCCCCGCCATCGTCGGTGGGACTGAACATCTAATACCTCTCTCAACACAGACACCGGTCTACTGGACAACCTCAGCGGTCGGGTTTGGTGAGCCTCTTCTTGGAAGGGCTGCCTGGATCCACGCTGATCTACACAGAAGCCTTTTCTAGGGATCGCCGGGATTGACTCTGGACGCGAATCTGCGCGTTGAGGGAGAGGATTTTGCAGGAGTCAAGTGAGGAATCGATCACTGTAAAGCTGGCCGAAGACAACGTCCTGCAAGGCGCGCGTCCCATCACTCAGGCGTGTTCGTGTAGAACGCGAGTTAATCACCATCATAGATTCGAGTTTGGATATATGGGCTCATGGGGGCGAAGGGGCTGCACATTTGAGGCCTTAAAGGTGAAACTCATACTTGTCGGTTATTAATGGTCAGAATAGAAGTGTAACCGACCGCCCCCAATCATCTATGATTCCAAGGAAAATATACATGTGATTGTAAGACACGCCGTTCCAAGGGCTGTAAAAATATTGCAAACAATATATACGCGGAATTACAATCGATTATAATCAAAGAGAGCTGTGGTACCCCGCCAGCGTCTTCGATTATAATATCTTTTTTTCTGATATGGTAGAATGCGAATCAAGGCTCCCGATACGCCATCGTGTCAAGCCCAGTCTAAGAAGAAACTGTGGACGTGTTCCATTGTAGGTCGGTGGTCGGGTTCAACAGACGAACAACGCGTCGTAAGGTCCCACAACCTGTCCGAGACACGTTTCCTCCAGTCCTGTCCATCCGGGCGACGCGGATGCTGTCTCTTGGTGATCTTTGCGTGAACGACCGCGGCGTTCTGAGAGAGGTTGGAGAACGGTTCTTCCTCCGTGATGCATTCGAGTATCGACATCGCGAACGAGTATGTGTCAGAACGCGTCGCTGGGGAGCCATCGTTGCCTTCATGGAGCTCGGGGACTGAAAACCTGACAACATCTCCGGACTAGACCGACCCTGTCACCGCGTTCGTGGTGATGTCCTTCACGACCCTTGCGATTCCGAAGTCACAGATCTGCGGTTCACCCTTACCAGCAGTGTGGTCAGCTCGTGGTCTATGAACCGAACGTGAACGCAGAGCTCACCTCGTCGGGAACAAACACATTTTTCTGCGTCCCTTCAGTCAACGGGCCTTCACAGGAGGCGTGAAGAACTTACGCATTTGACTGTGGAAAAGGTTAAATCGGGTACGCTGGACAAATTATTGTCGGACTTACCGCTCCCGTGCACGATGCCCCGCGAGTGGAGGTAACCCAACCCGACGGCGGAGCCACGCAACTAGATGACAAGTGAGACTCCAGCTCTTCGTACGAGCGATGACGTGGCCTACCAGATAGTCTTTATTCGCCTGAGGATTGCTCTTGACGTAGACAAGCAGATTTCCGTTTTCGCACCACGGTGATACCTAAGGAACTTGAATCAGCCTAGTGTCTTCCCTGGTGAAATCTTCCACTCACCATATAGAGGCGTGATCCGATGGTGATTGTCCCGCAGTACCTTCCTCCGGAGAATTGGTTCCTCCCTGGATTCCCAACTTCTCCGTCCAGTCGCTTGGTTGGGGCTGCTTCGACTTTGACTGGCCGACTCTCTTGTATCCCATGTTCCGTGGTACGACATGGTGACGGTTCGCCAACCAGAAGCTTCTGAATATCGGTCATCCGGTGTCATCGTCTGCACTGTGGACGCAATGAGAGTACTTGCATTATGGCCGGACCCTGTCACGGCGCTAGGGACCTCTTGATCCCCTCCCTCCCTCTGAGGGATCCCTTCAGTGCTCCTACGGTCAAGAGGGTCTACTCCCTGAGTATCAGGTGAAGAAGCCGGGGCAGGCTGGATGGCCGGACGCGTGGAGATCCTTCTCATGACGAAGTGCGCAATGCGAGAGCTCGAGAGAAGGTTGATGGTTCAGATGTACCGTAGACGAGTGCTATATATACGGGCAATCAGCCATGGCCTACGAATAAGACGAGTAACGTGTCGACAATAGTAATGACCATGGGTAAACTACACCAATACCACGGTCATGACCAACGGCGTAAAAAGCACGGACTGGGAGGTCGATACACGGTGAGCCCTTACTTACTAGAGTGATTCAGAACCGGCTCTGCGCCACAAAACCCCTTGTTCCGCCACGTGGAAAATGGAACCTGGCGGGTCCGGAGCTTCGCTTTCTACCATCCAAATCAACCCCCCTGAAGCACTATTGTAAGCCACCAACTTGAACAAAAAGAGAGAATAAGACACGCGTCCAAGGCTCACCCGATCCATGAGGCGAACAGGTCTGATATACCAGCCGATCCGTGCTCAGGTGGCCATGTCGCAACCGTAGATGAACGTTGGGCCCTGAAAATCCCGACACGGGTCTACTTACCCGTCCGTGCGAGTTCCGAAGGGGTCCAGGTATATTGGTTGCGGAACGCGATTGGGCTGTGAGGAATGTCACTGTGAGATAGCACGGTCGGCAGGGAGGGTCACGGAGAACTGAGCTTGAGAAACTTAATGGAGCTCTTTCGAACTTGTCGAATGACGCGTTCAGTGGAAGAGCCACCTGAACCCACGCTGATCTGCGCAGAAGTAGTTTCTAAGGATCGTCAGAATCGACTCCGAACAGTGCAAGGTTGTGTGTCGAGGGAAGAGGTTCCGCGGGAGTCCAATAAGGAAACGATCACTGCAAAGCGCAAAGCTGGCCAAGAACGAAGTACTCCAAGTCGTGCGTTCCATCACCGAGATTCGGGCATGCCCATGCCAAACGTAAGTCTACCAGAACCCTGCGGCGATTTCTTGGAGGGGACGGAGGTTTGCCCTAACGACCGAATGTCCCACCAAGCAATCGATATTTTATCTCGATCAGGTGGGAGCCCCACACGCAACTTCGTCCAAGGTCCGCGCGTAACGCACTCCCTGTGGGTACACCTGAAACTCACCATTGACTTTGGACGTCGGGGACGAGTTCTTTGGACTTTTGAAGGTTGCGAGTGAGCTCAATACCAAGATCTTCGTGCACTCTCCTCTCGGGAGGAGTCTCTCCTGACTCCGAGGATGGCCGGTCCCATGAACGGATGGCGATATACCAAGGAGGACTTCGTTCAAAACCCCCAAGCTCATAGACAGACTGAGGGAGGTCGGGAAGTATAACGCGACTGCCTGCCTCCCGCCCCGTTTGGCATCGGCTCAGGGGGTCCAATGGCGACCCAACCCCCGGCCACTAGACCTCTGATGCACCTGGGGTCACGCCACGCCCGGAACTGAACTGTCACTGAAACGACAGTATATCCGTGGAACCATACAAAAGGACGCTTGCAGAACGCGACGGTGACTCACTACTCACGAAGCCGCTGGTTGCGGCTACCTCTCTTCCATGAGTTTGTACCAGGTGTTGGTGATGCTCGGCGAACATATACAATTCCATTGTGTGCAACAAATAAGCAATGGGGGGTACGTACATGAAAAAGAAGTGAAGATAGGATCGTCGGCATACGTATACACCGTTCTGTTCTCGCATCGCGAGTTAGAACTCTCTCATGTACCAGAATGCCGTGGCGTCACTTAAGCAAGAAAGGATATCCTCTATACCGGGTCGTGCGTTGCGATCTTCCAGCCAGCATAGCTCGATGATTCTCCACAGCTCGTCGTTGAAGCCGAGGCGTGTTGCCCCATCCGGTTTCTTCGGTCGACCCCCCTCAGTGATCGCATTGATGACGAGAATATCCGAATCAATTTCAACGTAGGGGCGGTGTCCGCATAGAACCTAGGGTACTGTTGGTTAACTGTGTAAAACCACGGATCGGGCCGCATGAACACCCACCTCGTAGATGACCATCCCAAGAGCGTAGCAATCGGACTGCTTAGTCGGTCTATTGTCTTCTGATTCCGGCATCCCGAACCTCTCCGGATCCAACAGTTCAGGGCTCATCCACCGGTATGTTCCTCCTTCAGTGAACGACATCAGTGTGTCATTCGAGATCAATGACACTTGGGATGTCGCGGCAGATGCATAAGTCACAATGCCGGTGATGGTTGTAAGGCCAAAGTCGGCAATGCACGCTCGCCGGTTCTCGTTGATAAGGATGTTAGCCTTCGCAGATCAGTGAGAGGTGCGTAGATATATAATTTGAGAGAACACATACTCCCTTCAAATCTCCATGGACAATACGGAGGTCGTGCATATACTTCAAGCCGTTTGCAACATCAGTCAACTGGACAGTGAATTGGTTAGGCTCCGGTTGGGGTCGAGCGCAACACATACAAGCTCGATGCGGTTCACATGTTGATCCTTCCCGATGAACTCGTTGATATTACCATTTTCCATCCATGCGGAAACCATTGCAAACCGCTGGTTACTTACTGTCACTCCGATCAGTGGTAAGATGTTCGGATGCCGGAGGTGTTTCTAGGCTACTCCCTCTCGGCAAAATCTCTGTAATATATTCATCCATACAGTCATGGTAAAGCAAGCAGATGACTCACACTGAGGATGATGTCCAGGTCGCTCGTGATGTACACGCGCACAACCTTAATAGCCACCTGATGCCCTTGGTATGTGCCCTGTGATATGTTGGCATAGCCACCACTTGCAACTTCCATGGAGCCTTCCGAACAATCTGGGACGTGCATAGACTTTGGGATTATGCGGTGTCGGCTGCACATTTTGCAAAATTTGTTGAACAACTTCAGTCGTTCCCGATTTGACAGGGTATGATCCTCCAATTGCTATGGCTCACGTTAGCCTCGGGGGAGAGCAGGGGAGGTGGATGAACTTACCTTGTCCATTTCATTAACGATTCTCTCAATTTCTGGTTCCAGAACTTGTAAAAACTGGAATAAAGAGGTGATCCGCGGGAGGAATCTTCCACGTCGTTGTTGCCCTACTTCAACATTCAGGACCAGGGCCCCAGTGTTTCAATCGCTTTGATTACCTGGATTGGCATTCTGTACTTCCCGGGGTCCCAATGTTGAAAATAGTTCGCGCATGGCGAGGACTTCCCACCGCTTCGCTGGGTCCATACTCCAACAGGTCACAATCATGTCCCATGCTCTGCGCCGCAACCATTGATTCGCATCTTGATTCCTTGGACGCAGAGGTCGCTTGCCGGATCGAATGCGGGAAGCGACAGCGCGGTAGTCATACACCCCATCATATGGCAACACTCCTGTGAGAACCTGATAGTAATGGGGTGATTGCATCAAGCGTCGCTCTGTTTCCTAGCAGGGGGGGGGCATACCGTAAAGGAAGTCATTGCAAGGGAATAAGCGTCGCTTTCTTTTGAAGCGGAGGCAATGCCATCGGCATTGTTAAACCGTTCTGGGGCCATATAGCGGGCAGTTCTTAGCTTAAACATGCGACGAATGAGCCTGGTGAATTCATTTGTTATCCCGAAGTCTCCGAGGCATGCGTTGCCATCTGGAGTAATCAGAATGTTGTCCTGGACGTAGGAAGTGTCAGCGTGCAAGTCAACATAGACCGTTCCGTTTCACCTACCGGAGCAATGCAACCATGTAAAATATCTAGCCCGTGAAGGTATGAGAGGCCATCGCAGACCCCTGCAAGCTGTTACCAGCGTGGTCAGCGGTGTGCCCTATCAATTTCATTGGATGCATACCAGCATTAGCCGATTGGCATTCTGATTCTTTTGCGTGTACTGCACGATATTTCCATCTGGCATCCATGGGCTCATGATGCAGAGCGGAAACAGCGTCTCCGAGATTTCAATGATGGGAAGTACGTTCGGATGGGAAAGGTACTTGCAGCCCTCGACTTCATGGCAATGGATCTGATGTGGAGCGCACTGAGTTTAACTCTGTTTAGGAAGGGAGCCACGTACCCTTTTGATTTTCTCCAACCGGGTCGTATGCCGTGTCCGAATTGCCTTGATAGATACCTGGTCCCCACGATAATTTCCCTTCCACATATCCACCAATCCGAGGGGCTCGTAGCCCGGCGATTCATTACACAGTTCTACATCAGAGAAGATTTGTGATCCACAAAGGAGGGCGTGGTCATAAAGTCTGAACCACAGCCTGTGGTAGGTCCTGTCCTGAGAATGGCTGTCTAGACCCTAACCACCGGAGGCTTCAGAGAGCGAGGGAAGGTTTGATGATGAAAGGATACCTTGTGAAACGTTTCCGCCAACACTGTCGCATCCCGTGAGGACAGACTCGTTGGAGATCTTCCAGCCCTTGGGACCACTTCTGAGACCCTGTCTGTATAGTGCTTCTCTATCTGCCACCTCGGGTGTGTCGGAGACAGGACGAGGAATGTGCGCATGAAATCTTCTCCCAGTTTGGCCAGGTTCTCGGGACCAAGCGAGGCAAAGTCAACTAAATCATCCATTTATCAGCTGCTACCACTCGTTCACGTAGGCCGGTGGCTCACTCTCATGACATTTTTCGAGACTCATGACTACCTGACCTCGAGGGAAGATCACGACGATGGGAAGAGAGATTTCTGGCCAAATGTTGGCGTTACAGGGAGGGTGTACCCCCAGCCTCGTGGAAACCACGCTGTTCCCTCGCCACGAGAAGTTGCCTGAATCGGACACTGACGTCACCGATCGCGCGATCTCCTGATGGCTGGGCGCTTCCCCGAGGTCTCCCAATTCGTCCTCGCACGACCTCGACTCGCCATCTTCTCACTGCCTGAGTCCTCCTGTATTACGTCCGTGGACCACTGCGGGTTGGGGTGGGAAACTTGAATTTTTTTGGCACGCAAACCCGTAGTCGAGGCCACCAAGCAACAGATTCAGTTGCGAACAGGCAGCGAAGAGGAAGGGTGGAGGATAGACAGAGTGTGACCACTTTTTCTTATCTCCCGCAGACCACGCATGGAAGTGGCCCGAGTGTTTCTCAAGGGAATGGTGAGGAGGGTGATGAAGGATGTCGGAATCTACCTGGACCTTTGATGGACTAAGCCGGTCATCCGCACGATCCTTGTACGAATGTCAGCAGCTAACCTCTGGCGACCGTTCGTGGACGTACTCTGCGGAGGTTGTGAAGTCCCTTCCGAACACATCAATTGTCCCCTCAATGAGTAGCCTGCTTGGGGAGATCAGACCAACGGTCACGGCGGACGGAGAGATGCAGAATATCAATTTATATTTTCTGTCAATCCGATGGCACACGATACAGTATCGGCTCTCCCACAAAAACTAGCAGATTCGGGGATCTGCATTTACTGGTGGGCTTCGTCCTTTGGGATACCAGCCCCCAGGAACGACGGGAACGTCAGCCCCGGTCGTCCCGGAAACAACATTACCGGCGCCGGTGGTGGTGGCGGTGTTGGTGTGGAAGGAATGGAAATTGACACCGTCGCATCGTGCTGGGCGAATTCCGAAGTGAGGTCGGCAGGGAGGGCCTAAGAAACAAGCGGAAGCCCCGAACGAGTTTTAACACGGGTGGTGGAGGGAGATACGGACTGCGGGTCGGTTGAGGAATACAGCACTGTCGGGGCTAGCCTGTGGGCCTTGAGTTCCCTGAGGTACGAGTCTTGGACGAGGTCCGTGCCGGACGAAACGGTGAGGTTGGGGGACAGGTCAGTTGCCGAACTAGCGCCCGAGATCACCCTCTCAAGTTCGGCCCCGACTCCATCCGGCCGACTTGGAATATCGACGACATAGGGTACAAGTTCAAGGAGTCCAAGGGCCTCCCCACGAACCAATTCCGCATGGCCAATTTCCTCTATGACCATTCCCCGCTGAGATCCAGACTCAGTGCCGCCCGGGTGAGCATCGCCGGATCACGCGTGATGCCAACCCGGATCCCCGTCTTCCACCATCGCCCATCCCTCCAGAACTCGTCTCCGTCCTACAGCTAGTTCGCTACACGTGAGGACCCTTTTTCTGCGCGGAAGGAGCTCGAGAGAAACCGATGGACAATAAGGTTTATTGATGGTACGCGTTTTTTTACCTTTCTTCTTTGGACAATACCGCTTACGGGTTCAGGCTTTCCAGCCCGACACATGGACGAGAAGATACAGCTAGTTTCTTCGACAGCCTTCCTCGACAGCCCCGTATCGCTCCGCTGACCGATGACTGCCCACGAGAGCCCACGGCCCACTCCCAAACTCGCGGTGCAAGCACCCAATTTCCTCCGGGGTTCAGCGGAACTGTTTCCCATACATCCATGCAATACGCCAACACCTCTCCTGCGTTCTGAACGCGTTCCGGTGACCCATTCATGAAGCAAGCAGTCGCCATCCACCCGGGACTCGAGCCCCGCACAAAGTCCGTTTCCAACCGTGGGAACTTTCATTGATCCGGCGCACGGACTCTGTACTCGGTCATTGTCCGCTGATTTAGTTTACCAATCCGGACGAGCAAATCCACTGTCCCTCGTAAAACTATAAATTCCCCAACTCTCTGCTCGCCAATGGAACCCATCCCCCTACTCCTTGCTTTCGCCCCGCGACCCCCCCTCCCCCTCTCCCTCCTACCCTCTCGCCCTCTCCCCGCGTATCACCCATCCGCTTCACCCGCGAACCTCATTCTTTACCCACACTCACTGCATTCATCCACACTCATTGCAATGGACACATACACCGACTTCGTCTCCCTTCTCAGCGATCCAGAAGGACTCCAAACCTCTCCCAACGAACTCTTTGACGCCCCGTCAAGTGAATGTTTTGACATTCCCGTTGATGCCGAGAGGCCTGGGGGCGGGCTCTCATGCTCTCTCTGCATCATCTGTTAAATGCCTTTCACGCAACCGCATACCCTGTCCGGCTATACCACTCTGCGCTATACCCCTCGCACCATACCTCTTCCTGATGTTTTGGTGGGTGACAGGATTTTTGCATCATATTGACATCTTGTTAACCCTGTTCCCAGATTCTAGAATTTCGTTATCCCTTTCGCCACCGGTTGGCATATATTTTGTATCATGGTCTTTGGCGACACTGCCCCTGGTAGGACTTCCGCTTCCTCTCGCACTTGAAGTGTTCTGACACGTTATCCCGATTCTAGGATTATCACCTCGTATCATCACTGTACTGCTAGCTCTGATACTCTCGTGCCTTGATGGCCACGCAGCACTGTAGCATGTCATTCGTCTCTTCTGCTATCTCAGCAGCTCGAATTGCTTTCCGTTCCAATCTCCTCACTGCTGTTTATCCTTGAACTAACATTTGCCTCTCGCTTTGTTTTGCTGTCCCGTGTTTTCGTTGATAGGTAAACCCAGTCCTGATATCTCGCAGTATATGTTACGATTTTGAACTTAGGATAGTCCCGAGCTTTAGTCTTTAGGGCCTCACGTACATTACGATGTTTAACGTTCCAACCTTCCGTCCTTGACCCCGCCTTTTGATTATACCGTTACTTCAATGAACTCTTCTTCCTTATTGCACGGTCTGCTAACACGGAAACATGGAAAAAACGTCCGTGGTCTTATGGGAGAAAAACCCGTTTTTGACCTCGGAATCGGCCACTATGAACGTACAGACGCGTGCACAAGCTGGATTAAGTTAAGATGGCACCGTGAAGTCCATAAAGTCTTCGATGCCTCCTTCCGGAACGCGTAGTCGGAAGTTGGCCGGCCGTGTGAGGCCCAGGGCAGAGAGGGTTCCGGACGTCCAGTCTTAGGTATCGCACCCCATCGGAAGGCAGAATCTCAGAGTCGTGAGGTGGTGGGTCACGAAAACGGGGGATGGGTCTGCAGAAAGCCCTCGACTTGAAACTTTAAGAGTTCCGGAAAAGGACAGGACGAGAGTGAGACGTACTTGTTCTCCACCATTGCTGTACAAGATCCAAATGCACGAAAGAGGTGAACCGGAGTCGGCCAAGAGGTACTCCGTGTACTTGTTGATGCCGAAGTAGTCGACGTAGTGATCCCTCTTAGGAGTCGTAGGGTCCTAAAGACGTCGGGTGCAGAGTCATGGAGTCGGGGTATCTGCGTCGGGAACAAAGGCGCGTCGTGGGCATGGCGCCTGGGACTTATTGGGCTCGAAGTCAAGGGAACTTGACTGTATCTTCGTTCAAACGTTCGCAAACTTGAGAAAAGATGAGTGCTCTCACCGGGGGATGCGCGCTGGTGTCGCCCTCCAAACCAAAGTCGATGAATCTCCCAACCCATTTTTCGGAACGAGTCAACCGTCTGGGACGTTAAGGGGATAAAACCAGACCTTTGGGATTAACCTCCGGATACAGTGCGTGTGGGGGTTTGGCGACGGGGCTGGTGTGCTGAGCATCTTGCCTTACTCAAGTTTGGCATGGTACTCCAATTGGGAGTCTTGGGGAAAGACGCACAACATCGTTAGCGCCCACCCAATCTTGTCTTCCCCTTCCCACCACCACGGTCGCAAGAGATGGCACAAAACAGGCCCCTTCTTCTGGGGGGAGGAAACAAAGCAGTATCACAAGTACGAGAACGTATATTCGTCTAACTTGAGCAAAAGCGGTGCGTCGGCCCCGTCCGATCTCCTTATCGAACCCCATCTGAGCCGAGACCCTGCCTCAGAGAACACGCGAACCACCACCCACACGATGAAGGGCCCAGCTTTGCACTGTTTTTGCGGGTGCCGCTAGCTCACCGTTCACCACGTTTCTCTGGATACTCAGGAAAAGGAAGGCCTACAATCGACATTCCCGGAAACTGGACGGGCTTGAGAAGTGGCATTTCCACCTCGCTATCGATAGTCTTCAGCCCCTACTTCAAATGACGTCACT
>Ga0307513_10001560_pt1 | contig 32859 bp, 28 predicted proteins | sample 15_EM_MG_FD_202174 | JGI IMG/M metagenome (GOLD analysis project Ga0307513, IMG submission 202174) | Populus trichocarpa ectomycorrhiza microbial communities from riparian zone in the Pacific Northwest, United States - 15_EM | ecosystem: Host-associated > Plants > Roots > Unclassified | place... | reverse complement strand
CCATTGACCCCGTCCTGGATGGCGTCGCGCAGCGGCGCGGTGTCGGAGGCGATGATGTTGCAGCCGCTGGCCATGGCCTCGACCAGCGACCAGGAGAGCACGAAGGGGTAGGTGTAGTAGACGTGGACGGTCGAGAGCCTGAGCGCAGCCAGCATCTGCTCGTGCGGGGTCTTGCCCAGGAAGTGCAGGCGGGCCGGATCGATGGCGAGGCCGTCGAAGCAGACCTCCCGCCAGCTCCGTCCGTCGGGCGGGCGGCCGCCATAGGGACGCTCGGCGTCCTCGCGGCCCATCACCAGCACCTGGGCGTCCGGGACCTCGGTCATCAGCCGGGGCAGGGCGCGGGCGAAGATGTGCAGACCGCGCAGGGGCTCCATCTGGTTGTTGACGTGGGTGATCACCGGCGTGCCGGCTGCGATGACCCGGCCGTCGGGCAGGGCGAAGGGCTGCGCCGGGCCGGGCATGATGGCGTTGACGTCGACCCCCTCGTGGATGGTCCGCACCAGCGGCTGGAAGACCTTGGGCAGGACCGAGGCCTGGAAGCGCGTCGGGCAGACGATGGCGTCGGCTTCGGTGAGGGCCAGCGCCATGACCGCGTTCTTGGCCTTGCCCAGCAGCACCGCCTCTTCGGTTAGCGGGAAGAACTCGGTGTCGAAATCGATGTCGAGACCGCGGCCCCGGTAGAAGAACTCCGAAAAGATGATGCGCTTGGCGTCGGGAAAGGCCTCGTCGAGGAGGACGGTCTCGCCCCATCCGGGATGGCCGACGATCACCGCCGGATCGAAGCCCCGCGCCTTGAGCGCCCGCGCCATGCCCAGCGCCGAGCTGGCGCGGATCAGGTCCGCCTCTGCGCGCACCGCCAGGGGGAAGATGCCGGGGGTCGAGCCGCGCGGCAGGTTGTAGCGGCCCACCAGCACGTCCTTGGCGCCGCCCGCCCTGGCGCCGCCGATCGCGGCGACCGGCACGCCGCGCGCCTGCAAGGTCGTGACCAGATCCCGGAACTGGGCCGGGAAGTTGTTGTGGACGAAGAGCACCCCTGACCGCATCGGGGTGTTCTGCCCGCCCGCCGCGCCCCTGTCACCTACCGGGGTTGCGGCGCGCGCTCCTGCAGGCCGGCGACGGTCTCGTAGTTGCGCGCTGCAAGCTTCAGGATCGCCTCGCGCAGCGGGGTCAGCACCGGCGCGGCGGTGCGGCTCAGCGACAGGCTGTTGCCGTCGCGCAGGATCAGGCCCTCGGCGACCAGCGCCGCCACCTTGCGCCGGACCGTCTCCTTGGGGATGCCGCTGGAATCGGCGATCGAGCGCATGTTGGTGGACGGCGTCGGATAGACCTCTATTTCGCCGCTCAGCACCATCTGCAGGTCGATATTGGCCACCCGCGGGTCCTGCATCGTCCTGACCGCCACCTCCAGCAGGACGACCGCGCGCTCCACGTCGCCGTCGAAGGCCGATCGCGCCGCGCCGAACACGTCCAGCAGCGGCGTGAACAGGTCCTTGGCGACGAGGCCGTAGTTCTGACTGAGCAGATCCGAAGCCGACCGCCGCATCGACGCCTCCGCATGCATGACTCTAGGTAGTCTCGGTTGATTTGGTTCTGCTGGCGAGATGTGTCGGAAAGGCGACCCGCGGCCAAGGTCGAACGGTCGACGCAAGGTTGCAAGTGTCCGGGCTTTGTCCGTATCTGGCGGCATGGCCCCGCGCGACGCGCTGCAGAACATCGTTCAAAGGTTCATGCCGGGCAGGGCGTCGGCCGTTGTGTCCCGCGGGAAGCCGCCACCGATCGTTTTCCTGCCCGTGCCCATGGCCGATGAGATCACCCGTGGGCGCTCGCTGCACGACGGCTACCAGCGCGGTTGCGGCCTGGCCCACTCCGATATGCCCAAGGCCATAGCGGCCGATCCGCTCTACCACGTCGCGGTCGAGGCCTCCGGCGGCTGGTCGATCATGGTCGGCCTGAAGCGGATGGACCTGTTCCTGATCCTGACCCGGTTCCTGGGCCGGCTGGAGAGCCGCAACGTCATTGAGTTCGGCTCCTACCGCGGCGGCAATGCGCTGTTCATGGCCTGGATCCTGCGCGAACTGCACCCCGAGGCGAAGGTCTATGCGCTCGACACCTACGCCGGCATGCCGGCCACCGACCTGACCCGTGACGCCCATCACGCCGGCGACTTCGCCGACACCTCCCAGGCCGACCTCGAGGCGCGCCGCGACGCGCTGGGCCTCACCAACCTGATCGTCGTGCGCGGGCGGTTCGAGGACAGCTTCCCGGCCATCGCGGCCTCCGGCGAGACCTTCGGCCTGGCCCACATCGACTGTGACATCTATTCGGCGGTGAAATACGCCCAGGAAGCGGTCTGGCCGCACATGACCAAGGGCGGCTACCTGGTCTACGACGACGCCGACGCCCCTACCTGCATCGGCGCCACCGAGGCGGTGGAAGAGTTGATCATGGACCGCCGCCTGCACGCCGAGCAGGTCTGGCCCCACTGGGTGTTCCGGGCGGGCCTCTAAGGCAGCCCAAAGAGGGTGGTGCGGCTAGAGGGACTCGAACCCCCACGGTTGCCCGACGGTACCTAAAACCGTTGCGTCTACCAATTCCGCCATAGCCGCGTAGGCCGGGGGTCTATCGCGAGGCTGGCGGTCTCAGCAAGGCGTCTTCGCGCCCGCGCGCCCGGGGCTGCGCCTTTGGACTTGGAGGCGCGTCACCCGCATGACATAACGCCCGACCGTCGCCGAGCCCCTCGGCGCGGATCATTTTCACTCCAAAGGCGGCCGCAACGCGCTCGTTGGCGCAGCGACCGGAAGTTCAAGAATGTCGATGCAGATCGTTGAAAAGTCTGGCGAAGGCCTGAGCCGCGTCTATGGCGTGACCGTCCCTATGGCGGACCTCAACTCCAAGCTGGAGGCGCGGATCGCCGAGGTCACGCCCACCCTCAACATCAAGGGATTCCGTCCCGGCAAGGTGCCGACCGCCCATGTGCGCCGCCTCTACGGCAAGGCGCTGATGAGCGAAGTGGTCGAGCAGGCGCTGTCGGAATCCACCAAGAAGGTGCTGGACGACAACAAGCTGCGTCCCGCCGGCGACCCCGACCTGACGCCGGAAGGCGACATGAACGCGGTGATGGACGGCAAGGCCGACCTGGGCTTCCAGATCGCCATCGACGTGATGCCGGACTTCGAGCCGGTGGACCCCGCGACGCTGTCCCTGAAGCGCCCGGTCTATGAGCCCACCAAGGCCGAGGTCGACGAGGCGGTCGACGAGCTGGCCAAGCAGAACCGCACCTACGAGACCAGGACCGGCAAGACCGTGAAGGCCAAGGACGGCGACATGGTCGTCATCGACTTCCTGGGCAAGGTGGACGGCGTGGCCTTCGAAGGCGGGGCGGCCACCGACGCCGAGCTGGTGCTGGGTTCTGGCCAGTTCATCCCGGGCTTCGAGTCCCAGCTGGTCGGCGCCAAACCGGGCGACGACGTCGAGGTGAAGGTGACCTTCCCGGCCGAGTACCAGGCCGAAACCCTGAAGGGCAAGGACGCGGTCTTCGACGTGAAGGTCAAGGAGGTCAAGGGCCCGGTCGACGCGCCCGCCGACGACGCTTTCGCCGAGAAGCTGGGGGTCGAGACCCTCGAGAAGCTGCGCGAACTCCTGAAGACCAACCTCGAGCAGCAGTATGCCGGGGCCAGCCGCTTCAAGCTGAAGCGCGCATTGCTGGACCAGCTCGACACCAAGCACGACTTCCCGCTGCCGCCGAAGATGGTCGAGGCCGAGTTCGCCTCCATCTGGCAACAGGTGCAGCAGGACAAGGCGCAGGGCGGCCTGCCGCCGGAAGACGCCGACAAGACCGACGACCAGCTGCAGAGCGAGTACCGCAAGATCGCCGAGCGCCGCGTGCGCCTGGGCCTGGTGCTGGCTGAGATCGGCCGGGCCAACAACGTCCAGGTGACCGACGCCGAGGTGAACGACGCCATGCTGACCGAGGCCCGCAAGTACGGCGCCCAGGCCCAGCAGGTCTATGACCTGTTCCGCCAGAACCCCAACGCCCAGGCCCAGCTCCGCGCGCCGATCTTCGAGGACAAGGTCGTCGACCTGATCGTCGAAAAGGCCAAGGTGAAGGACCAGAAGGTCACCAAGGACGACCTCCTGAAGGACGACGAGCTGCCGGAAGGCTACGGCGACTGACGCCCAAGCTTCCTTCTCCCCCTGTGGGAGAAGGTGGCCCGCGCGCGCCCTAAAGCCCGCGCAGGTTCTGCAGCAGTTCCGCGTTCTCGAGGCGGGCGCGGCGCTCGTTGATTTCCTGGAACAGGCTGGCCGGGCCGACGTCCTCGTCAAGCGGGCGGTTGGACCGCAGGGTCGAGGCGAAAAGCTGGGACTCAGGCACAGGCACGACGTCGCGAGGATCGTTCATGGCTTCGTTCTCCCGACCCCTGGCAGGGGGCTTCCCGCGGTTAAGGTATCATTCACCTTTGCGATTGCGCGCCAGAATTCCTGCGCCGGCCGTCACGTTCGCTTGAGGCGCGAGAATCGCGGTTCGGGGAGGTTTCCGCCAAAAATCGGCCACCGAACCTGCAGAAATCCCTGATCGCCGATCAGAAACCGGGTTGGCTTCATCGGCGAACGGGGCCTAACCTGATGGCGAACGCCGCGCCGTGGCGGCTTCGCCTGCTCTGCCGCTACCAGAGTTCGCCTTGCCGCCGCGGGATTAGAGCGTCGCGGAAGGAAATGGGTTTTGCAACGTACGAGTGCGTGGACTCCCGACTACTTTCATAAGGTTGTGGATTGCCAGTGGGCGTGCCCGGCGCACACCCCGGTTCCGGAATACATCCGCCTGATCGCGGAGGGCCGCTATTCCGACGCCTATATGGTGAACTGGAAGTCGAACGTCTTCCCCGGAATCCTGGGTCGCACCTGCGACCGCCCCTGCGAGCCGGCCTGCCGCCGCGGCCGGGTCGAGGAAAAGCCCGTCGCCATCTGCCGGCTGAAGCGGGTCGCGGCCGACAACAAGGACGACATCACCGGAATGCTGCCGCTGCCGGCGGCCCGGACCAACGGCAAGCGCGTGGCGCTGATCGGCGCGGGGCCGGCCTCGCTGACCGTGGCCCGCGACCTGGCCCCGCTGGGCTACGAGGTCACGATCTACGACGCCGACGCCAAGGCCGGCGGCATGATCCGCAGCCAGATCCCGCGCTTCCGCCTGCCGGAAACAGTCATCGACGAGGAAGTGGGGTATATCACCGGCCTCGGCATGACGCTGCGGCTGAACCAGCGGGTAGACAGCCTGAAGGCGGTGATCGACGAGGGCTATGACGCGGTCTTCGTCGGCACCGGCGCGCCCCGCGGCCGCGACCTCGACCTGCCGGGCCGCGACGAGGCGCGCGCCAACATCCACATCGGCATCGACTGGCTCTCCTCGGTCTCGTTCGAGCACGTCGACAGGATCGGCAAGCGGGTGATCGTGCTGGGCGGCGGCAATACCGCCATGGACTGCTGCCGCACCTCGCGCCGCCTCGGCGGCGAGGACGTCAAGGTGATCGTCCGCTCCGGCTTCGAGGAGATGAAGGCCAGCCCCTGGGAGAAGGAAGACGCGATCCACGAGGACATCCCGATCCTCAACTTCCGCGTCCCCAAGGAATTCACCCACAAGGACGGCAAGCTGACCGGCGTGCTGTTCGAAGTGGTCGAGGCGGTGTTCGACGACAAGGGCCGCCGCAAGCTGGTTCCGGCCGGCGTCCCTGACGAGCACTACGAGTGCGACGACGTGCTGGTGGCCGTCGGCCAGGAGAACGCCTTCCCCTGGATGGAACGCGACATCGGCATGGACTTCGACGAATGGGACATGCCGAAGGTCAATCCGCTGACCATGCAGTCGACCATTGCATCCGTCTTCTTCGGGGGCGACGCGGCGTTCGGGCCCAAGAACATCATCTGGGCGGTGGCCCACGGCCATGACGCGGCCGTCTCGATCGACAAATATTGCCAGGGCGAGGACGTCGCGGTCCGCCCGCCGCCGGACTTCTCCCTGGTCAGCCAGAAGATGGGCATCCACGAGTGGAGCTACGACAACGACATCGCCAACGACCGCCGTTACACGGTGCCGCTGCGCGACAAGGCCGTGGCGCTCAAGGACGTGCGGATGGAGGTCGAACTGGGGTTCGACAAGGCCACCGGCTACCTGGAGGCCGAGCGCTGCCTGAACTGCGACGTCCAGACGGTGTTCGCCGACAACCTCTGCATCGAGTGCGACGCCTGCGTGGATATCTGCCCGGTGGACTGCATCACCTTCACGCCGGAAAGCGAGGAGGCGGACCTGCGCACGCGCCTTAAGGCCCCATCCACGAACCTGGAACAGGATCTCTACGTCTCCGGATCGCTCGCCACGGGCCGGATCATGGTCAAGGACGAGGACGTCTGCCTGCACTGCGGGCTCTGCGCCGAGCGATGTCCGACAGGCGCCTGGGACATGCAGCGCTTCACCCTGGAAATCACGCATGCGGGGGCGGCATGCCAATCCAGGTGAAATCGGGGCCGGTGATGGTGAACGACTTCGTCGTCAAGTTCGCCAATGTGAACGGCTCGGGTTCGGCCAGCGCCAACAGCATGTTCGCCAAGTCGATCCTGCGCTGCGGGGTGCCAGTGGCGGCGCGCAACATCTTCCCGTCCAACATCCAGGGCCTGCCGACCTGGTTCGAGGTGCGGGTGACCGAGGCGGGGCACCTGGGCCGGCGCGGCGGGGTCGACCTGATGGTCGCCATGAACCCGCAGACCTGGGACCGCGACGTGGGCGAGATCGAGCCCGGCGGCTACCTCTTCTACGACTCGACCAAGCCCCTGCCGCCAACCAAGTTCCGTGACGACGTCACCATCGTCGGCGTGCCGCTGACGGCCATGTGCAACGACAAATATGTGCTGCCCCGGGAGCGCCAGCTCTTCAAGAACATCGTCTATGTGGGTGCGCTGGCCGCGCTGCTGGGCATCGACCCGGCGGTGATCGAGCAGCTGCTGGCCGAGCAGTTCGAGGGCCGCGCCAAGCTGATCGCCGCCAACGTCGAGGCCCTGCACATGGGCGTCGACTATGTGAAGCAGAACCTGGAGCCGCTGCGCCTGCAGGTGCGCAAGGCCGACAAGGTGGGCGACCGGATCTTCGTGGAGGGAAATGCGGCCGCCGCGCTCGGCGCCGTCTATGGCGGGGCGACCGTCTGCGCCTGGTACCCGATCACGCCCTCGACCTCTCTGGCCGAGGCCTTCACCGGCTACTGCGAGGACCTGCGCAACGATCCGGAGACCGGCAAGGCGCGCTACGCCATCGTCCAGGCCGAGGACGAGATCGCCTCGATCGGCATCGTGGTGGGCGCCGGCTGGAACGGCTGCCGCGCCTTCACCGCCACCTCCGGCCCCGGCGTCTCGCTGATGACCGAGTTCATCGGGCTTTCCTATTTCGCGGAGATCCCGGCGGTGATCTTCGACGTGCAGCGGGGCGGGCCGTCCACCGGCATGCCGACCCGCACCCAGCAGGCCGACCTGATCGGGGCGGCCTATGCCGGCCACGGCGACACCAAGCATCCGCTGCTGCTGCCGGCCGATCCGGGTGAATGTTTCGAGATGGGGGCGCTGGCCTTCGACCTGGCCGACCGGCTGCAGACCACGGTCTTCGTCATGCTCGACCTCGATATCGGCATGAACGAGTGGCTCACCAAGCCCTTCATCTGGGACGACGCGCGCAAGCTCGATCGCGGCAAGGTGCTGAGCCACGACGATCTCGAGGCCGGCATGGAATTCGGCCGCTACCTGGACGTGGACGGCGACGGCATCCCCTATCGGACCTATCCGGGCGCGCACCCGACCAAGGGCGGCTATTTCACCCGCGGCACCTCGCGCAATCCCTACGCCCGCTACTCGGAAGAGGGCGCGGTCTATGTCGACAACATGCAGCGGCTGCTCAGGAAGTTCGAGAACGCCAAGGCGATGATGCCGGCGCCGATCCGCCGCGACGCCAGGCGCAAGACCGGTGACGGAGTGATCTATTTCGGCTCCACCACGCCCGCCATGCACGAGGCGCTGGACGCCCTGGAAGCGCAGGGCCGGCATCTGGACGCCATGCGGGTGCGCGGCTTCCCCTTCGCCAAGGAGGTCGACGAGTTCATCGCCGCCCACGAGCGGGTCTATGTGGTCGAGCAGAACCGCGACGGCCAGCTGCGCTCCATGCTGGTCAACGAAGGCGAGATCGATCCCGCCAAGCTGATCCCGGTGCTGCACTACGACGGGACGCCGATCACCGCCCGCTTCATCGCCGGCAAGATCGGCCAGCTGATGGCCGTGGGCCAGATCGAGGCCGCGGAATGACCTATATCCTCAAGCCCCAGCTGCATCACCCGAAGCTGGCGACCAACAACCTGGGCTACACGCGCCGCGACTACGAGGGTTCGGTCTCGACACTCTGCGCCGGCTGCGGCCACGACTCGATCTCGGCGGCGATCATCCAGGCCTGTTTCGAACTGGAGCTGCCGCCGCACCGCATCGCCAAGCTCTCCGGCATCGGCTGTTCGTCGAAGACGCCCGACTACTTCCTGGGCAACTCCCACGGCTTCAACACCGTACACGGACGGATGCCCTCCGTGCTCACCGGCGCCAACCTCGCCAACAAGGATCTGATCTACCTGGGCGTCTCCGGGGATGGGGATTCGGCCTCCATCGGCCTTGGCCAGTTCGCCCATGCCATCCGGCGCGGCGTCAACATGCTCTACATCGTCGAGAACAACGGGGTTTACGGTCTGACCAAGGGCCAGTTCTCCGCGACCTCGGACAAGGGCTCGAAGTCCAAACGCGGCGTGGTCAACCACGACGCCGGCATCGACCTGGTGGGCATGGCGCTGCAGCTGGGGGCCACCTTCGTCGGCCGCTCGTTCTCCGGCGACAAGGACCAGCTGGTCCCGCTGATCAAGGCAGGGCTGGCGCACAAGGGTGCGGCCTTCATCGACGTCATTTCCCCCTGCGTGCAGTTCAACAACCACGTCGGCTCCACCAAGAGCTTCGACTATGTGCGCGAGCACAACGAGGCGGTGAACCGGATGGACGTGATTCCCGCCCGCTCGCCCATCGCCGTCAGCTATCCGCCCGGAGAGACGGTGACGGTGGCCCAGCACGACGGCTCGATCCTCAGCCTCCACAAGCTGGCCGAGCTCTACAACCCCAACAACCGCGCCCAGGCGCTGGGCTACCTGCAGGCGCGGCAGGCGAGGGGGCAGGTGGTCACCGGGCTGCTCTACATCGACCCCAAGGCCGGCGACCTGCACGACAGCCTGGAGACGGTGGACACGCCGCTGAACCAGCTCAACGAGGCGGAGCTGGTGCCGGGATCTGCCGCGCTTGAAAAGCTGAACGCGGCGCTACGCTGACCAAGTTGCTCCCCGTTGGGGGAGCTGTCAGCGAACTGAGGGGGTTCCCCCAAAGCGCTGACCCCCTCCGGCGCTTCGCGCCACCTCCCCCAAAGCGGGGAGGAACTAGCTCGCCGCCGCCAGCTCGCCGATCACGAAGGCGTCCTCGCCCGCGCGCACCAGGCCCTCCAGCACGTCGGGCAACTCATGGGGGTCGACGATCAGCATCAGGCCGACGCCGCAGTTGAAGGTGCGCCGCAGCTCGTGGTCGGAAACCCCGCCCATCTCCTGCAGCCAGGCGAACACCGGCGGCAGCGCCCAGGCGTCCCAGTCGAACCTGGCGACCAGGCCCTCGGCGATGGCGCGAGGCGGGTTCTCGATCAGGCCGCCGCCGGTGATGTGAGCCAGGCCCTCGATGCGGCCGGCCTTCAGGTGCGGCAGCACGGTCTGCACATAGATTCGGGTGGGGGCGAGCAGGGCCTGGGCCAGCGTCTTGCCGTCCTCGAAGGGCGCGGGAGCGTCCCAGGCCAGGCCCGAGCGCTCGACGATGCGGCGCACCAGCGAATAGCCGTTGGAATGCGGGCCCGTGGAGCCGAGGCCGATCAGCAGGTCTCCCACCCTCTGGTCGGCCATCCGCGGCAGCACCTTGTCGCGGTCGACGGCGCCGACGCAGAAGCCCGCCATGTCGTAGTCGCCGTCGGCGTACATCCCCGGCATCTCGGCCGTCTCGCCGCCCACCAGGGCGCAGCCGGCCTGGCGGCAGCCCTCGGCGATGCCGGCGACCACGGTGGCCGCGGCCTCCACGTCGAGCTTGCCGGTGGCGAAATAGTCCAGGAACATCAGGGGCTCGGCGCCCTGGGCCAGCAGGTCATTGACGCACATGGCCACCAGGTCGATGCCGACCGTGTCGTGGATGCCGGTCTCGATGGCCACCTTCAGCTTGGTGCCGACGCCGTCGGTGGTGGTGACCAGCAGCGGATCATCATAGCCCGCGGCCTTCAGGTCGAAGAGCGCGCCGAACCCGCCCAGCGAGGCCTCGGCCCCCGGCCGCCGCGTCGATTTCGCCAGCGGCTTGATGCGCTCGACCAGGGCCGCGCCCGCGTCGATATCGACGCCGGCCTGGGCATAGGTCAGGCCATTGGGCTGGTCGGACATCGGACACACCTTCGAGAAATTCACATCGCACGTGAGAGCACTTGCAGACTCGGGCGCCCGCGGCGCTATAGCTAGTCGATGACTCCCATTACGACCACCGCAGAACTGGCGGTGTTTTGCGCCAAGCTCAAAGGCCAGCCCTTCGTGGCCGTGGACACCGAGTTCATGCGCGAGACGACCTACTGGCCGAAGTTATGTCTGATCCAGGCCGCCGCCGGGAGCGCGGAAGCGTGCATCGATCCCCTGGCCGAGGGCATGGACCTTGAGCCGTTCCTGGAGATCATGCGGGATGAGACCATCCTGAAGGTCTTCCACGCCGCGCGGCAGGACGTGGAGATCTTCAACAACCTGCAGGCCATGCCCCGGCCGCTGTTCGACACCCAGGTGGCCGGCATGGCGGCGGGGTTCGGCGAGCAGATCGCCTATGACGCCCTGGTCCGCCAGATGCTGAAGATCGAACTCGACAAATCCAGCCGCTTCACCGATTGGGCGCGCCGGCCGCTGTCCGACAACCAGCTCACCTATGCGCTGGCCGACGTGACCCACCTGGCCGCCCTCTATCCGATCCTGCGGGACCGGCTGGAGAAGGACGGACGGATCGGCTGGGTCACCGACGAGATGGCCAACCTCACCGATCCCGCCGTCTATGATGTGGAGCCGGAGAACGCCTGGAAGCGGCTGCGCCCGCGCAAGCACACGGCGAAGTACATGGCGGTCTACAAGGCCGTGGCCGCCTGGCGCGAGCGGATGGCCCAGAGCCGCGACCAGCCGCGTGGGCGCATCCTGAAGGACGAGGCCATCGACGAGGTGGCGACCCAGGCGCCCACCGACGCCGACCAGCTCGACCGCCTGCGCTCGGTGCCCAAGGGCTTCTCGGGCTCGCGCTTCGGCCCGGACCTGCTGGCCGCCATCCGCGAGGCGCTGAAGGACCCCGAGGCCTACGCCCCGGTGATCGAGCGCAGCCGGGTGGCCCCGTCGCCGGCGGCGGGCGCGGTGGTGGAGCTCCTGAAGGTGCTCCTGAAGGCGCGGGCGGAGGAAGCCGGCGTCGCCTCAAAGCTGATCGCCACGGTCTCGGACCTCGAACTCATCGCCAACGACGACGAGGCCGATACCTCGGCGCTCAAGGGCTGGCGGCGCGAGGCGTTCGGCGAGGACGCCCTGAAGCTCAAGCGCGGCGAACTGGCCCTCGTGCTGGACGGCGCCCGCGTGCGCGTCGTCGAGGTCCGCCGCGCCCCGAAAGCCGCCGCCAGCGCGGGCTGAACGGTGTCTCCACCGCTTTGCCGTGGATAAGCCTGGACGCTTGATCTCGCTCGGCTTTTGGCCGGGCTCCCGGCGTTGTCCACAAGCGGTCCACTGACGGTCCCGTAGACCGCTCACAAGGGGTCCTGAAGGGCTGCTTGTGCGCCGCCGGGATCGGCGCAACTCTGAACTTGCCGAGAGGGACTGCGGCGCGGCGGAACGGGAAACCGGGACGCGAAGCGGGCAAGAGGCTCCCGGGGGCTGGAGGACAAGGGGTAACCCGGACTTCTTCGAACCAGGGGGCAACGAGGAAGATCCGAAACCGAGCCGGGGCGACCTGGCGAAGTCAGAGTTCCCCTCAACCTTGAAGGCTCAGATCCCCCAACGGATCTGGTTCAGAGGGCGGTGTTTCGGGCAACCGAGGCGCCGCCCTCTTGCTATGGGCGGCATGGCAGGGCGAGGCGGTCTCGCTACAGCCCGACCTCGCGCTTGTCCGCCTCGTTGAGCAGCGGTTCCTTGGCGAGGTAGCGGCGCAGGTTTTCCAAAAAGAGCTCGTCGCCGCGGCCCAGGTTGCCGTCGCCGGAGTGGGAGGTGTGGCCGCTGACCCGCACCTTCGGGTGGTCCCAGAACCAGCTGTCGGCAGGCAGGGGCTCGGTCTGGAAGACGTCGAGCACCGCATGGGCCGGCTGGTCGCGATCCAGGCCGGCCTTCAGCGCGTCTTCGTCGACCAGGCCGCCGCGGCCGATGTTGATCAGGATCGCGCCCGGCTTCATGGCCCTGAAGAAGGCGTCGTCGCACATGTTGCGGGTCTCGTCGTTCAGGGCGCAGGCCAGCACCACGACGTCGGCGTCGGGCAGGGCGGCGGCCATGTCCGGCATGGCGATCACCCGGTCAGCGAGGTCGTCCGACGCGGGGCTGCGGCGCACCACGGTGAGGTCGACCCCGAACGGCTTGATCCGCTTGGCGATCTCGTGGCCGATGTTGCCGAAGCCGACCAGGAGCCAGCGCGTCCGCGCCAGCTCGCGATAGGGCGTGTTCTTCCATTCTCGCCTGGCCTGCAAGTCGGCCTGGGCCTGGATCGGCGTCTGCAGGCTGAGCGCGTGGGCCACCACATATTCGGCGATCGGTGTCGCCTGGGCGCTCGACTTGGAGAGGCGCACGCCCTTCTCGATGATCGAGCGGAACATCGGGTTGTCGATCCCGGCCGCCATGATCTGGGTCCAGCGCGGCGCGTCGGTCTTCATCAGCTGGCCGAACAACTGGCGCAGCGTGCCGGACGCATAGCAGTCGAGGCTGAGCCAGACGACCTCCGGGTTGATCTCCTCCACCGCGATCGGCTGACCGTCGCGCTCATAGGCCTCGGCGGAGACGGCGGTCACCACTTCGGCGTCGGGGGCCATGGTCGCCAGCCGGCCGCCGACGCGGCCGTACGCGGCCTTGGTCATCAGGATCTGCATGAGGTCAGCCCAGTTCGAGTTTCAGTTTCAGCGCTGAGGCCAGGGTCTGGGCCCGTTTGGCGGTCTGTTCGCCCAGCAGCATGTCCTCCCAGCCGCGCGCGGCGGTGAGGATCAGCCGTTCGCCCTGGATCGCCAAGCTGGATTTCTCCAGCAGGCGCGGATTGCGGCCGGAGAGGTCGCAGCCCAGGCGCACCGCCGCCCCGAGCGCACGGGCGCGTTGGCGCCGGTCCGCACCGATGACACGGGCGATGGCGTGGGCCTCCGGCGTGGTCGGCGAGGCGGTGTGCCGGGCGAAGGCGACGCTGGCCAGGAAGGCGCGCTCGGGGTGGTTCATGCCGGCGATCGGCGCGCGCAGGACTTCCTCGAACGCCAGGTCGGCGCGATGGTCCGGGTGGAGCCTGGCCCCCAGGTCGGCCAGTCGGCAGGCGGCGGCGAGCAGGGTGGCGTCACGTGCGTCGAACGCAGCCGGCAGCTTCTCGAAGGCAGGCGTCAGCCAGGCCTCCAGCGCGCCGCCAAGGTCGGGACTCAGGCCGCGCGAGGCGGTCAGCGCCTCGCAGCCCTCGATCAGCGGGTCGCGGCGGCGGATCTCGGGGTCCATGGCGTCCAGCAGCAGGCCCTCGCGCACCCCGAAGGCGGAGATGATGATCCGCTCCACCCCCAGCCGCTCGATCAGCGCCTCCAGCACCACGGCGGAATAGGGCAGGGTCTCGACGCGCTTCTTGGAGAGCCCCTGCATCCGTTCCAGCGACCCGCGCGACTGCCGCGCCACCAGGCGGGAGACGTCCAGCGCGTCGGAGCGGCTCATCTCGTACTGGTGGGCGACGCGCAGGGGATAGTCGGCCAGCTCCATGTGGAAGAGCGCCAGGTTGCGCCAGGCGCCGCCCACCGCGTGGAAGTGGCGCGAGGCGAAACGGTTGGCGTGGGGCGCAAGGGCGGCTTCGACCACCCGGCGGGTGCGGTCGATGTCCAGCTGGCGCGGCGCGCCGAGCGCGAACGGCCCGAGCGGCAGGGTCGCGCCGTCGTCCGGTCCGCTGCCGTTCAGCCGCACCAGCTCCAGGCTGGAGCCGCCGAGGTCGCCCACGACCCCTTCGGCGCCGGGTTCTCCCGCCACCACGCCGAGGGCGGCATAGCGGGCCTCTTCCTCGCCGGTCAGCAGGCGCACGACCAGGCCGGTCTCGTCGCGCACCCGCTTCAGGAAGGCCGGGCCGTCGGCGGCTTCACGGACGGCGGCGGTGGCGGCGGCGGTGACGTCCTCGGCCCGCCAGCCGTCCAGCAGGGCGCGGAAGCGGCGGATGGCGGTCAGCGCGGTCTCGACGCCCTCGGGCGACAGCCGCCCGGTGGCGGGCAGGTCGCGGCCGAGGCCGGCCAGGGCCTTCTCGTTGTAGAGGGTCCAGATCGAGCGGCCGTCCAGGCGATAGATGACCAGGCGGACGGAGTTCGAGCCGACGTCGATAACCGCCGCCTGCCGCGATTCCGCCCTGCTATCCGCGCGAGGCCACATGATCGATCGCGCGCGGCATGTCTTTCACCTTCTGGCCCCGGCCCGAGAGGCTGGGGTTGGTCATGAAATACTCGTGCGCGGAGAATGCGCTCGGATGGTCCCAGGACGGATCACGGCTATAGCGGCCGTCGAGGTCCAGGGTCCAGCTTTGCGCTTCGTCCTTGAGGTTCGCCAGCATGATCTGTTGCAGAACCTGTTGATGGACGGTGGGGTTCTCGATCGGCGTCAGGCATTCGACGCGGCGGTCGAGGTTGCGGGGCATCCAGTCGGCCGACGAGATGAACACGCGGGCCTCGGACGACGGCAAGGGCGCGCCGTTTGCGAATGCGACGATCCGGCCGTGCTCAAGGAAGCGGCCGACGATCGACTTGACGCGGATGTTCTCGGAAAGCCCCGGGACGCCCGGGCGCAGGCAACAGATGCCGCGGATCACCAGGTCGATGCTCACACCCGCCTGGCTGGCGGCGTAGAGGGCGTCGATGATTTCCGGATCGACCAGCGAGTTCATCTTGGCCCAGATGCCCGAGAGTTGGCCGTTGCGGGCGTTGTTCGCCTCGATGGCGATCAGGTTCACGAGGTCCCGCTTCATGGTGACCGGCGAGAAGGAGAGCTTTTCCAGGCTCTCCGGCTGGGCGTAGCCGGTGACGAAGTTGAACAGTTTCGCCGAGTCGCGGCCCAGCGCCGGGTCGGTCGTGAAGAGCGACAGGTCGGTGTAGAAGCGCGCCGTGATCGGGTGGTAATTCCCGGTCCCGAAATGGCAGTAGGAGCGCAGGGTGTCGCCCTCGCGGCGCACCACGGTTGAGAGCTTGGCGTGGGTCTTGTACTCCACGAAGCCGAAGACGATGTGGACGCCGGCGCGTTCCAGGTCGCGGGCCCACTTCAGGTTCGCAGCCTCGTCGAAGCGGGCCTTGATCTCGACCACCGCGGTGACGTTCTTGCCGGCCTCGGCGGCCTCGATGAGGGCGGCCACGATCGGACTGTCCTGCGAGGTGCGATAGAGGGTCTGTTTGATCGCCAGCACGTTGGGGTCGCGCGCAGCCTGGCGCAGGAACTGCACCACCACGTCGAAGCTCTCGAAGGGGTGGTGGACCAGGATGTCCTTCTCGCGGATGGCGGCGAAGCAGTCGCCGCCATGGTCGCGGATGCGTTCGGGGAAGCGGGCCTCGAACGGCTTGAACTTCAGTTCCGGACGGTCGGCGGGGATCAGCTGGGTCAGCTCGTCCAGGCCCAGCAGGCCGTCGACCAGGATCACGTCCTGTGCTTCGGCGTGCAGGCTGCCGGTGATGAAGCCGCGCAACTCCTCCGGCATGTTGGCTTCGATCTCGACGCGGACCACCGAGCCCAGCCGGCGCTGCTTCAGCGCGGCCTCGTACTCGCGGACCAGGTCCTCGGCCTCTTCCTCGAATTCCACGTCGCTATCGCGGATCACCCGGAAGACGCCCTGCGCCTGGACTTCGCAGCCCGGGAACAGGTGGTCGAGGAACAGGCTGACCAGGCCCTCCAGCGACACGAATCGGCGCTCGACCCGCTTGCGGCCGTTGCGCTGGGCCGGCAGCTCCCAGAACCGCGCCACCTGGGCGGGGATCGGCGTCAGCGCATATAGCACCCGGCCGTCCGAGAGCCGGCGCAGCTTGAGCGCCAGCGAGAAGGCCAGGTTCGGGATGAACGGGAACGGATGCGCCGGGTCGATGGCCAGCGGCGTCAGCACGGGGAAGAGCTGCGAAACGAAGGGCTCCTCCAGTGCGTCCAGCTCGGCGTTGGTCACCTGGCCGGCGGAGACCAGGCTCAGGCGCTCGTCGTGCAACTCCTCGCAGAGCTCGCGCCAGCGGGTCTGTTGGTCGCCCATCAGGTCGGCCGCCTCGGCGTTGAGGCGATCCAGCTGTTCGGCCGAGGTCAGGCCGTCCTGGCTGACCACGCGCACGCCTTCGCGCACCTGCGCCTTCAGGCCGGCGACGCGGACCATGTAGAATTCGTCGAGGTTGTTGGCGCTGATCGCCAGGAACCGCAGGCGCTCCAGCAGCGGATGGCGCGGGTTCATGCTCTCGGCCAGCACCCGGCGGTTGAAGGCCAGCCAGGAAAGCTCGCGGTTGAAGAACCGGTGCGGCGAGGCGGCCAGATCGGCGTCCCAGACAAGGGGTGAGCGCTCAGCCTCGATCGCTGCGTCGGCGGCGATGGGGGCGGCATAGCTCATGGACGGCTCCGGCGGCGTTGTGACCGGAGACTCTAGGGCCGCCAGTGTGACGGCTTCAAGTCATCCCTCGAAAAGGTCAAGATTTTCGGTATCGCCCTCAAGGATCTGCCGGGCGAGGACACGGGAGACGGGCCTGATCTCCGGGTGGTCGGTCTCGTCCAGCCGTTCGACGATTGCGCGCGCGCCGGCTATCGACCTTTCCATCCGCCGAAGGAGATAGGGATAGACATCGTCGTGCGGGCGAATGTTCCGTTCGCGGAAGAACTTCTTGAGGACGCCGTTCAGAACCTCGTCGTCGGGCGCGGCGATCTGGGCCACCGGCAAGGCGTTGAGCCGCGAGCGCAGGTCCGGCAGCGCGGCAGGCCAGGCGCCGGGCAGGGTGCGGGCGATCAGCAACAGGCCGCCGCCCTCGCGGGCCGCCAGGTTGATCAGGTGGAACAGCGCCTCCTCGTCGACGCCCTGGTCCACGTCCTCCAGCAGCACGGGGCGCCCGGCGGCCTCGGCGACCTCGGGCGCGAGCCGGTCCAGCGTGACCGCGTGGACGTTCGCCGCCCAGGCCCGCGCCAGGTGGGTCTTCCCCGCGCCCTGCGGCCCGACCAGCGCCAGCGCGCCGCCTTGCCAGTTCGGCCACGCATCGATGGCGGCCGTGGCCTCGGCGTTGCAGGCGCCGTGCACATATTCGTCGCGGGTGTAGGAGGCGGGCCTTTTCAGGCTCAGCCGAAGCTGCCTGGCCATGCGCCCTGTCCGATGGGAAAACTCACGAGGGCGACCCTAGCAAGCGATAGGCGGCGCCCGCCACTCCCGTCCGCTTTCGTCACCGGTATTCACATCTCATCCCTTCCCCAAGCGGAGGGATGGGCGCCGCGACTAGCCCTCGGGCTTCACGTCCCGCGCGCCGCTCAGCGTCCAGCCCTCCGGCTTCAGGAGCTCGATGGGCGAAAAGCGGACCTTGTAGTCCATTTTGTCGGAGCCGCGGACCCAGTAGCCCAGGTAGACGTAGGGCAGGCTGGTCAGGCAGGCCTGGACCACGTGGTCGAGGATCACGAAGGAACCCAGCGAGCGCCGGCTCATGGTCGGGTCGTAGAAGCTGTAGACCAGCGACAGGCCGTCGCTCATCAGGTCAACGAGGGCGCAGGCCACCAGGTCGCCGGGCCCGCCGTCCCTGGAGCGGGTGCGGTACTCGATGATGTGGGTGCGGACCGCGGTGTCCTCGACCATGGCCACGTAGTCGGGCCAGGTCATCTCGGCCATGCCGCCGTCGGCGTGGCGGGTGGTCAGGTAGCGGCGCAGCAGGTCGAACTGCTCCATGGTCGCCTCGGCCTCGACCAGGTGGCGCTCCAGGTCCTCGTTGCGGGCGATGGCCTTGCGCTCGGAGCGCGAGAACACGTAGTCGACCGTCGGCAGCCGCGCGGAGACGCAGGCCGTGCAGGCCTCGCAGGCCGGGCGATAGGCGATGTTCTGCGACCGGCGGAAGCCCACCTGGGTCAGCGAATCGTTGACGGTGGCCCCGTCCGAGAGGGGCAGGTGGGCGAAGACCTTGCGTTCGTACCGTTCCGGCAGATAGGGGCACGGCGACGGGGCAGTCAGGAAGAACCGGAGCTGTCGTGTCGGAAAATGCTGCGTCACGGGACCTGCAGTCGCCCTCTTGATCAAGCGCCTCTGTGGCGATTAGGCGTCATGCTGCGGCCTTGTGCAAGCGGCCTGAGCTGCGGCGAAAGCTACAGCCCGTGGTCCGGCGGCAGAACCGGCGCCTCACGCAGCAGGACGATGGCGATCCGCCGGTTGCCGGGCAACGACGGGTCGTCGGGATACAGGGGCTCTGAGGCTGCCTTGCCGGAGACCTGATAGACCCGGTCGGGGTCCACGCCGGCGCCCTGCAGGATGCGCCGCGAGGCGTCCGCGCGGCCCGCGGAGAGGGTCCAGTCGCCATCGGCCTTGGCCCCGCCGGTGTTGGCGCTGGTGTGGCCGTAGATGCTGATCCGGTTGGGCAACTGGTTGATGACCTTGGAAATGGCGCGCAGCAGCAGCTTGGCCCGGTCGTTGGGGACCGCCGAGCCGGTGTTGAACATCGAACGGCCCTCCTGGTCGACCAGCTGGATACGCAAGCCTTCGGGGGTCTGGTCGATGATGATGTTCTTCGAGAGCTCGGCGAGCTCCGGCATGTCCTGCAGGGCCTGGCGCAGCGACTGGGCGGCGGAGGCGAACGAGGCCTCCTCGCGCTTGCGCAGCTGCTCGCGCAACGCCTCTGTCGAGGTGGCGTCCGAATCGGCCTGCGACTTGGCGCCTTCCTTGGACTTGCCGTCGTCGGGGTTCTTCGAATCGGGCGCCATGTCCTGGATGATCGACATGGCCCCGTTCTGCTTGGCGCCGTCGGGGCCCAGCGCCGTGCCGGAAAGGATGCCGCCGGCGCCGGACGTGGTCTCCGAGACGCTGGCCGGGGCGAAGTAGTCGGCGATGCCGCGCTTCTGCTCGGGGCTGGTGGTATTGATGAGCCACATCAACAGGAAGAAGGCCATCATCGCGGTCACGAAGTCGGCGTAGGCGACTTTCCACGCGCCGCCGTGGTGGCCGTGTCCGCCACCCTTCTTGATCTTCTTGATGATGATCGGCTGTTCGCCAACCGACATTGGTGCGCCCCGGGGAAGCCTGTTACGAGCGCCGAAGGTGCACAGGCGCACGTTAAGATGCGGTTGCGTTAAGCGTAATTCGAAGAGGCGTTGGCATGAAGGCTGCGTTCGCGGGTCTTGGCGTGATGGGCTTCCCGATGGCGGGCCACCTGGCCAAGGCCGGCCACGAGATGGCGGTGTTCAACCGCTCGCCGGAGAAGGCTGAGCGGTGGGTGGCGGCCAACGCCGGTCGCACCGGCAGGACGGTCGCGGACGCCGCCACGGGCGCCGAGGTGTTCATCCTCTGCGTCGGCAATGACGACGATGTACGCCAGGTGGTCGCCGAGGCGCTGCCGGCCATGGCGGCGGGTGGGGTGATCGTCGACCACACCACGACCTCGGCCGTCGTGGCCCGCGAGATGGCCGATCTGGCGGCCGCCAGCGGCCGCGCCTTCGTCGACGCGCCGGTTTCCGGCGGCCAGGCGGGCGCGGAAAACGGCCAGCTCACCATCATGTGCGGCGGGACGGAGGCGGCGTTCGCGGCCGCCGAGCCGGTGATCGCGGCCTATGCCAAGGCTGCCAAGCTGATGGGCGGGCCGGGCTCGGGCCAGCTCGCCAAGATGGTCAACCAGATCTGCATCGCCGGCGTCGTCCAGGGGCTCGCCGAGGGCCTGCACTTCGCCAAGCGGGCGGGGCTCGATCCCCAGGCGGTCTATGACGCCATCTCCAAGGGCGCGGCGCAGTCCTGGCAGATGGACAACCGCTGGAAGACCATGGCCGAAGGCAGGTTCGACTTCGGCTTCGCGGTGGACTGGATGCGCAAGGACCTGGGCCTGGTGCTGGACGAGGCCGGCCGTAACGGCGCGGCGCTGGACATGACCGCCCTGGTCGACGGCTTCTATGCGGAGGTCCAGGCCATGGGCGGCCGGCGCTGGGACACCTCCAGCCTGGTGGCCCGGCTGGAGACGCCGGGATGAGTGGCGTCGAGGTGCTGCGGACCGAACGGCTGATCCTGCGCCACCTGAGCGAGGAGGACGCGCCGTTCATCCTGGAGCTGCTGAACTCCCCGGGCTTCATCGACAACATCGGCGACCGCGGGGTCCGCGACCTGGAGGGCGCCCGGCGCTACGTCACCGAGGGTCCGGGGGCGAGCTATCAGAAACACGGCTATGGCCTCTGGCTTGCGGTGCTGAAGGACACGGGCGAGGCCATCGGCGTCTGCGGCCTGGTCAAGCGCGACGGCCTGGAGCACGCCGACGTCGGCTACGCCTTCCTGGAGCGGACCTGGGGCAAGGGCTATGCCCACGAAGCCGCCGCGGCGACCCTCGCCCACGCCCGCGACGCGATCGGCCTGGAGAAGGTCGTGGCGATCACCGCGCCTGGCAATGCGGGCTCGATCGCCGTGCTTCTCAAGATCGGCATGAAGGCGGCGGGCACGATTCATCTTCCCAACCACGGCGGCGAGAGCGCCTACTTCACCACATGACCATCACCACGCACCGGATCGAGGCGAACGGCTTCAGCTTCGCGGTCGACGAGGCCGGCGAGGGCGATCACCTGGCGCTCTGCCTGCACGGCTTTCCCGAGAGCCGGTTTTCGTGGCGCCACCAGCTTCCCCTGCTGGCGGAGCTCGGCTACCGCGCCTGGGCGCCGGACCTGCGCGGCTATGGCGAGACCGAGCCGAAGCCGAGGGCGGTCTCCGCCTACCTGATCGACCGGCTGATGGAGGACGTCGCCGCCCTGATCGACGCCAGCGGGGCGAAGTCCGTCACCCTGATCGGCCACGACTGGGGTGCGGGTCTGGCCTGGACCTTCGCCGCCAACCGCGTGCGGCCGCTGGAGCGGCTGGTGATCATGAACCTGCCGCATCCGGCGGTGATGACGGCCCATCTGCGCCGGTCCTGGGCCCAGCTGAAGAAGTCCTGGTACTTCTTCTTCTTCCAGTTGCCCGGGCTCCCGGAGCGGGCGATGACCCGCAACGGCGGCGAGGCCATCCGCCAGGCCTTTCACGGCATGGCCCTCGACAAGTCCAATTTCACCCCGGATGTCCTCGACCGCTACGCCGCCGACGCCCTGCGCCCCGGCGCCATGACCGGCATGATCAACTGGTACCGCGCCGCCTTGCGCCTGCAGGGCAAGCTCGCCGGGCCCTGGCCGATGATCGAGACGCCCACCCTGATCGTCTGGGGCGAGGAGGACGCCGCCTTGGGGATCGAACTCCTCGACGGGACCGAGGCCCACGTCCGCGACCTGACCGTCAAGCGCCTGCCCGGCGTTTCCCACTGGGTGCAGCAGGAAGCCCCGGAGCAGGTCAACGCCATCCTGAAGGCCTGGCTCACGACGCCGCGATGAGCCCGGATCGGCGCAGCTGCACCTCGCCTGTCACGTCGGTCAAGGCTGTCTGTAGACGCCCGGCTAGGCCCCGAGCAGCCGCGCTGCTCTCGGCGCGAAATAGGTGATCACGCCCGCGGCGCCTGCACGCTTGAAGGCGCCCAGGCTCTCCAGGATCGCGCGCTCTTCCTCCAGCCAGCCGTTCTGGGCGGCGGCCATCAGCATGGCGTATTCGCCACTGACCTGGAACGCGAAGGTCGGCATTCTGAATTCCTCGACCACGCGCCGGACGATGTCGAGGTAGGGCATGCCCGGCTTGACCATGACCATGTCGGCGCCCTCGGCGATGTCGAGGGCCACCTCGCGCAGGGCCTCGTCGGAATTGGCCGAGTCCATCTGGTAGGTCTTCTTGTCGCCCGGGTTCTCCACCGAGCCGGTCCCCAGCTTCCCCGAGCCGATCGCCTCGCGGTAGGGGCCGTAGAACGCCGAGGCGTACTTGGCGGCGTAGGACATGATCATCACGTCCTGCAGGCCCTCGCTCTCGAGAGCTTTTCGCAGTGCCCCGCATCTGCCGTCCATCATGTCGCTCGGCGCGAGGATGTCGCAGCCGGCCTTGGCCTGCATCAGCCCCTGGGCCACCAGCGCCTCGATGGTCGGGTCGTTGAGGATGCGATTGCCCTCGATCAGCCCGTCGTGCCCGTGGTCGGTGAAGGGGTCGAGCGCCACGTCGCACATGATCCCGACCTCGGGGGCGGCGTCCTTCATGGCCTTGATGGCGTTGGCGACGACGCCGTTCGGATCGCTGGCCAGCTTGCCCGTGGCGTTCTTCTTGGCGCCGTCGATGTGCGGGAAGACGGCGATGGCCGGAATACCCAGCGCGCGGGCTTCCTTGGCCGCCGCCGCGCAGCCCTTCACCGAGAGGCGCGACACGCCCGGCATGGAGCCCACCGGAATCTCGTGGTCGCCCTCATGCACCACCATCGACCAGATCAGGTCGGCGGGCGTCAGCACGGTCTCGCGCACCAGCCGCCGGATCCAGTCGGCCTGGCGCAGGCGGCGAAGACGGAGGGCCGGATAGGCGGCGAGGGGGGGGGTGCTCATGGCGCGGGGGTATCGCCCATCGCGCGTTCGGAGGCTAGCCGGATGAAGCCCACCGCGGAGGCGCCGAGCAGCCAGACCGAGGACAGGAACCCCAGGACGCAGGCCGCCACCAGCAGCCCGATCACCCGTCCGTCGATGGTGATGTGCGACAGGTCGATGTTGATCGATTCGATGTGCTCGATGCGGCTGATCGAGGCCACGTCGATCATCTCGCCAAGCCCGCCGATCACCCCGGCCAGCCCGCAGGACGCCGCCGCCAGGGTCAGGACGAAGGCCACCCAGAAGATGCGGATTTGGTGCTCGAAGTGGCTCCGAATCCGGGGGCTTGCCTCCCGCTTCTGCGAATAGGCGATCACCGCGGCGATCAGCGCCGGCGCGCCGGCGAAGAAAATAGAGGCGAAGAGCAGCCCATAGGCGATCATCGCCAGGTTCTCAGCGTTCTCGGCCCTTTGATGGCCGCGAATGTCCGTCGTCATGGCGCCCCCAAGGCTTCCGCTGATTGACAGGGTGGCTTAGCGGAGCCAGTTCCCAGGTCCCGTCAAGAGATTCCGCCGCAAATGGACTTCAGCCTCACCGAAGATCAGCGGGCCATCGAGGACGCGGCGCGGGCCTTCGCCGCCGCGGAACTGGCCCCACACTCGGCTCGCTGGGACGAGGAAAAGCACTTTCCGGTGGACGTGCTCCGCAAGTGCGCCGAGCTGGGGTTCGCGGGGCTCTACGTGGCCGAGGACGTCGGGGGCTCGGCGCTCAGCCGGCTGGACGCCTCGATCGTCTTCGAGCAGCTGTCCTACGGCGACGTCTCCACCGCGGCCTTCCTGTCGATCCACAACATGTGCGCCTGGATGATCGACCGGTTCGGCGTCGACGAGCTGCGCCATCGCTACCTGCCGCGCCTGACCACGATGGAGCTGATCGCCTCCTATGCGCTCACCGAGCCGGGCTCCGGCTCCGACGCCGCGGCCATGGCGACGACGGCCCGCAAGGACGGCGACAGCTACGTGCTGAACGGTTCCAAGGCCTTCATCTCCGGCGCGGGGACATCGGACGTCTACGTGGTCATGGCCAGGACCGGCGGGCCGGGCGCCAAGGGAGTCTCGGCCTTCGTGGTCGACAACGGGACGCCGGGGCTCTCCTTCGGGGCGCAGGAGAAGAAGATGGGCTGGAACGCCCAGCCCACCGCCCAGGTGAATTTCGACGACTGCCGCGTGCCGGAGGCCAACCGGATCGGCCCGGAAGGCGAGGGGTTCCGCTTCGCCATGGCGGGCCTCGATGGCGGGCGGATCAACATCGCCTCCTGCTCGCTGGGCGGCGCGGGGCTCGCCCTCGACACCGCCAAGGCGCACCTGGAGACGCGGCGGCAGTTCGGCAATCCACTGAAGGACTTCCAGGGCCTGCAGTGGCGCCTCGCGGACATGGCGACCGATCTCGACGCGGCGCGCCTGATGGTCCGCCGCGCCGCCCACGCGCTCGACAACCGCGATCCCAAGGCCACGCAGTACTGCGCCATGGCCAAGCGGCTCGCCACCGATACCGGCTTCGAGGTCGCCAACCAGGCGCTGCAACTGCACGGCGGCTACGGCTACCTGAAGGATCTCCCGCTGGAGCGGATCGTGCGCGACCTGCGCGTCCACCAGATCCTTGAAGGCACCAACGAGATCATGCGGGTGATCACGGCCAGGGAGCTGTTCCGACAATAGGAATATGCTAATCTGACTATTGTAGTCAGAATTGGAGATCGAGATGCGCGAGGTCGGCGTCTTGCAGGCCAAGACCAATCTGTCGGCCTTGCTCGACGAGGTGGAGCAGGGCGGCGAGGAGATCGTGATCACCCGCCACGGAAAGCCCGTGGCGCGGCTCTCGGCCGCGTCCAGCGAGGCGCCGCGCGCGCGCAAGCTCTCCGGCGCCGAACTCTCGGAGCGCTTCCGGCTGCTGCGCGAGCGGATTTCCCGAGAAACGCCGGAGATCGACAAGGTCACCTGGGAAGAGCTCAAGGAAGATATGCGGCGGTGAGGGAGTTTGTCGTCGACGCCTCTGCGGCCTTGGCCTGGCTTGTGCAGACGCAAGCCACGAGCCGGTCGGCGGCCTTCCTGGCTGAGCGTGATCAGGACCGATTGCTGGCCCCGTACATCTTCAGCTGGGAGGTCGGCAACGTCCTCCTCAGTCTCCACCGTCGGCGCGCTTTATCGACGGGCGCGCATGGGGCGGTTTTGGTCGAGCTTGCGGCGCTGGAGGTTGATGTGCAGCCGGCCCCGCCGAGGCGTGACGTCGAGGACTTGGCCGCGTTTGCGCGTGTGTCACGGTTCAGCCTGTTCGACGCCGCCTATGTCAAACTTGCGATCGAACGCGGCGCGGAACTTGTGTCCCGCGATGCGGAGATGCTTGCGATCGCGACAGAGCAGGGCGTTCCCTGCATAGATCTTCGTGGGCCTGTCACATGAGCGAAGAACCCGAAGTCATCGCCTGGGTCGAGGGCAGGGTGGGGCGGCTCACGCTCAATCGGCCGCAGGCGCTGCATGCTCTGACCACCAACATGATCGCGCTGCTGACCGAGGCGCTGCGCGCCTGGCGCGACGACCCGGCGGTGGAACTGGTCCTGCTGGACCATTCCGGCGAGCGCGGCTTCTGCGCCGGGGGCGACATCCGCATGCTGGCCGAGAGCGGGGCGGCCGACGGGGCGGCGGCGCGGGAATTCTTCTTCACCGAGTACCGGCTGAACCACCTGCTGCACGGCTATCCCAAGCCCACCGTCGCGATCATGGACGGGATCACCATGGGCGGCGGCGTCGGCCTCTCGCGGCCCTGCCGGTTCCGGGTGGCGACCGAGCGGACCATCTTCGCCATGCCCGAGACCGGGATCGGGCTTTTCCCCGACGTCGGCGGCGGCTGGCACCTTCCGCGCATGCCCGACCACATCGGCCTGTGGCTGGCGCTGACCGGTGCACGGATCAAGGCCGCGGACTGCGAACTGGTGGCCGTCGCCACCGACTATGTGGAGAGCAAGGACGTCGCCGACCTGAAGGTCCGGGTCGTCAAGGACCCCGCTGCTGTCGAGACCGTGCTCACCGAGTTCGAGGCGGACGCCGGCCACCCGGCCATCGCCGACCACCAGGACGAGATCGCCAGGCTCTTCAGCGGCGACAGCGTCGAGGCCATCATCGCCGCGCTGAAGGCCGCCGATAGCGACTGGGCGCGGGCCCAGCTTGCGGTGCTGGCGACCAAGTCCCCCCAGACGATGAAGGTGGCCTTCCGCCAGCTTCAACTCGGCGGCCAGGCCAGGACCTTCGCCGAGAACATGGCCATGGAATACCGGATCGGCGCGCGGGTGGTGCAGCGGCACGACTTCCTCGAAGGCGTGCGCGCGGTGATCGTCGAGAAGGACAATGCGCCGCAGTGGAGCCCCGCCACGCTTGAAACCGTCGATGACGCCCTGCTGGACGCCATATTTGCGCCGCTCCCTTCCGCCGATGAATGGACGCCACTACCTTGGGCGTAAGGCGGCCGGAGCGCGGCCGTCGGGAGGAATCCTGAGATGAAAACCAAGCTGTTGCTGGGGGCCGCCGTGCTGGCCCTCTCGCTGACCACCGCGGCGGCCTGCGCCGCGCCATCCGCGGCCGTCGTGGCCGCTGTCGCCGACAAGGCCCGGCCGGAGGCCGACACCAAGCGCGACGCCGACCGCAAGCCCGCCGAGATGCTCGAATTCGCCGGTGTGAAGCCCGGTCAGACGGTGGTCGATTTCCTGCCGGGCGGCGGCTATTTCACCCGGATCTTCTCCAAGGCCGTCGGGCCCAAGGGCACAGTCTACGCGGTCTATCCGCCGCCCAGCGCGCCGGCCGACCCGGCCAAGCCCGCGCCGACGCCGGCGGCCGAAACCATCGCCGCCGATCCCGCCTACGGCAACGTCAAGACAGTGAAGGTCACGTTCGCCAAGTTCGCCATCCCCAGCCAGGCCGACGTGATCTGGACCTCGCAGAACTACCACGACCTCTACCTGACCCGCTTCAACCTCGATGTCCCGGCCGTCACCAAGCAAATCTATGACGCGGTGAAGCCAGGCGGCGTGTTCATCGTCCTCGACCACCGTGCGGCCGATGGCGCGCCGGTCGTTGAGACCGCCAACACCCTGCACCGCATCGACCCGGCTTCGGTCCGCAAGACCGTGGAAGCCGCCGGTTTCAAGTACGAGGGTGAAAGCAAGGTGCTGGCCAACCCCGCCGACGATCACACCAAGGGAGTCTTCGATCCCGCGCTGCGCGGCCACACCGATCAGTTCATCTATAAGTTCCGTAAACCTAAGTAAGTAGCGTAAATCAAAGGGCTATCTATGAGCCGCATCGCCTTCATCGGTCTCGGCAACATGGGCGGCGGCATGGCCGCCAGCCAAGCCAAGGCGGGTCATGAGGTTCTGGCGTTCGATCTGGCGGCGGCGGCGGTCGAAAAGGCCGTCGCCGCCGGTTGCCAGGCCGCGGGCTCCGTGGCGGCGGCGGTCAAGGACGCCGAGGCGGTGATCACCATGCTGCCGGCCGGCCAGCACGTCCGCGCCGTCTATGCCGACCAGGTGCTGCCCAACGCCAAGGCAGGCTGCCTGATGATCGACTGCTCGACCATCGACGTGGAAAGCGCGCGGGCCGTGGCCAAACAGGTCACCGAGGCTGGTTTCCGTTTCGCCGATGCGCCGGTTTCCGGCGGTACGGCCGCGGCCGAGGCCGGCACGCTTGCCTTCATGGTCGGCTGCGCGGCCGCCGACTTTCCGGCGGTGGAAGAGGTGATTGCCCCGATGTCGCGGGTGACCATCCACGCCGGCGACCATGGCGCGGGCCAGGCGGCCAAGATCTGCAACAACATGGTGCTGGGCGCCACGATGATCGCCACCTGCGAGGCCTTCGCGCTGGCCGAGAAGCTGGGCCTCGATCCGGAGCGGTTCTTCGAGATCGCGTCGAAGTCGTCGGGCCAGAGTTGGAGCCTGACCAGCTATTGCCCCTGGCCCGGCCTGGCGCCGACCGCGCCGTCGAATCGCAACTACGAGGGCGGATTCGCGACGGCGATGATGCTGAAGGACCTGAAGCTGGCGCAGGACGCCGCCGCCAAGGCCGGCGCGGCGACGCCCTTGGGCGCCCAGGCCGAGGGCCTATATGCGCTGTTCGACCGGCTCGGCGGCGGCGGCAAGGATTTCTCCGCCATCCTGGAGATGTTCCGCGGCAAGGCGCCTTAGAAGGTTATCGCTGTTCATGAAATCGCCGCGCCGCTCACGAAGGCACACCGTTCGTGACCTTTGGTGTGATGGACAACCACCGCCCACGGTGCGAAAAGCCGGGGCAAGTCTAGGGGACCGGCCGCCCGCGCAAGATCGTCGAACGCGGGACCGGGGAAGCAAGTCGATGGATTACAAGGCCGCGTTCACCAGCGCCGTTGAGAAGGTCCGCCAGGAGGGCCGCTATCGGGTCTTCGCCGACCTGAAGCGTCATCGCGGCGATTTCCCTCTCGCCACCTGGACCCGCGACGACGGCACGACGGCCGAAGTGACCGTGTGGTGCTCCAACGACTACCTGGGCCAGGGCCAGAACCCCATCGTGCTCGACGCCATGCACCAGGCCATCGAGGAGGCCGGCGCCGGCTCCGGCGGCACCCGCAACATCTCCGGCACCACCCACTATCACGTCGAGCTGGAGCGCGAGCTCGCCGACCTGCACGGCAAGGAAGCCGCCCTGCTGTTCACCTCGGGCTACGTCTCCAACGAGGCATCGCTCGCGACGCTGAACAAGATCCTGCCCGGCCTGATCACCTTCTCCGACCAGCTCAACCACAATTCCATGATCTCGGGCATCCGCGCCGGCCGCGGCGCCTATCATGTGTTCCGCCACAACGACCTGGCGCACCTGGAAGAACTGCTGGCCGCCGCCGACCCGGCCGCGCCCAAGCTGATCGCCATCGAGAGCGTCTATTCCATGGACGGCGACACCGCCGACCTGCCGGCCATCGTGAAGCTGGCCAAGGCCTATGGCGCCATGACCTACTTGGACGAGGTCCATTCCGTCGGCATGTACGGCCCCCGCGGCGCGGGCCTCGCCGCCCGCGACGGGGTGATGGACCAGATCGACATCGTGGAAGGCACGCTGGCCAAGGCGTTCGGCGTCATGGGCGGCTACATCGCCGCCGACGCGATCATCGTCGACGCCATCCGCAGCTTCGCGGACGGCTTCATCTTCTCGACCTCGATCCCGCCGGCGCTGGCCGCCGGCGCGGTGGCCTCGATCCGCTACCTCAAGGAACACGAGGAAGTCCGCACGCAGCACCAGGAGCGCGCCGCGACGCTCAAGGCCCGCATGCGGCAGGCCGGCCTGCCGGTCATGGAAGAAAGCGTCAGCCACATCGTGCCGGTGCTGGTCGGCGACCCGATCCACTGCAAGCTCATTTCCGACATCCTGCTCGAGGATCACGGCATCTACGTGCAGCCGATCAACTATCCCACCGTGCCGCGCGGCACCGAGCGTCTGCGTTTCACGCCGTCGCCGGCTCACACCGACGGAATGATGGACGAGCTGATCGCCGCGCTCGAGACCCTCTGGGTCCGCTGCAACGTCCAGCGCGTCGGCGGCGTCGCAGCCTAGGCCGACGGCCAGAGGGGCGAAGAGCCCTTAAAGAACCGCAGCAGGCAGAGCGCTCGGGCGAGGTCGGGGCCGCCCTTCGCGTCGGTGAAGATCACATCGTGCCAGACGTTCTCCGTCTTCGGACTTTCGGTGAGCTTCAGCACCCGCGTGCGCGCCAGGTAGTCGACGCCGGCGTGAAGCGGCCCCGCGAACTGCTGTACCTCGAGCGCTCCGATCAGTCCGACTTTCGGGTTGGCGGACTTCGCCAGCACCTCGCCGCGGATTTTGCGCGACAGCCCGATCAGCTGCGACGGCGGCAGGCCCCGGCCGTCGCGGTAGGCTGGCAGCGGCTCGGTCAAGGTCTCCAGCGCCCGGGCCAGCGCCTCGGGCTCGATGCGCACTGGCAGATCGTGGTGTTCCTCACCGATCACCATGTGCCTGAGGATACGCAACGCCCCAGGCTCGGCCGGGGTCTGGGCCTCCAGTCGCCGGGCAAGCTCCGATTGCGGGTCGCGCCCGACCGATGCGGTCCCCTCGCAGATCCGCGCGCCCGCTTCGTTGTGCATGGTGAGCCTCGCCCGCTCAGCGCCCGGCTCGACCGTGGCCTGCACTCTCTCGCCGTCGACCGTCGCCTGGGTGAAGTAGAGCGACAGCGACCCGGTCTCGAACCAGGCGTCGCCATAGAGCGCGAGCAGGCCCGGCACGAACTGGTCCATGTGGACGGAGCCCCCCACCGCGCCGCCCTTGAACCCGAACTTGGCCGCAATGGCGTCGTTGTGGAAGGAGCCCTCCACCCCGGCGGCGGAATTGCGGGGGCCGCGGAATTCGCTCACCCAGGGCTGGGCGTCGGCGGTGGGGGTCATGGGTTCGTCCTCGTTTCCGCAACGCTAGACCTCGCGGGCGCGGAGCAAAAGTCCGGACTATTCCCCCGCGCTGATCAGCACGAAGGCCGCCCAGTAGGCGGGATGCGCCCAGTCTGCGGTCCAGCCCGCGATCCGCGAGCCGTCGGCGCGGCGGCCGCTGCGCACGGCGATCATCGCCTTCTGCAGAGCCTGGGACTTGGTCAGCCTCGGATTGGCCCGCTGGATCGTCAGGGTCTCGACGGTCAACGCCGCGGTTGAGTCGTCGAAGACGTGCCAGTGGCTGGCCAGCAGGGCCTTGGCCCCGGCGTAGAGGAAGGCCCGCGCCAGCCCCGACATGGCGTCGGCGCCCGGCGAGCCATCCGCGCCGGCGGTGTTGCAGGCCGACAGGATCACCCAGTCGGCGCTGAGCTTGAGCTGGGCGGCTTCTGACGCGGTCAACAGGCCGTCGTCCTGCTCCGTGGCCTTGACCGGCGGGGTGAACACCAGGCTGGGCTCGTCGATGCCCTTGACCTCGTTGGAGAGCAGGCCGTGCGTGGCGAACGCCACGACATTGGCGCGTGCGAGGCCGGGCGAGGTCTTGACCGAGGCCTCGGTCGCCTGGGCGCCCATGTGCAGACTGTCGGAGGAGGCGCCCAGGGCGCCGGCCATGGCCCGCAGCTCCTTGGCGGCGCCAGGCAGCGGCGGCAGGCCGTGGCGCAGGTCGGCCGGGCCGATGGCGGCGGGCGAGCCGCGGCGGCGGGGCTGGTCCTGGGTCGGGCCGGTCATCGCCGGATTGCCATAGCCGAGGAACGCCACGCGCCGTCCGGTGGCGACGGGCGCAGGGCCCGAGGCGCGCAGGTTCGAGACCGAGGGCAGGGTGGTCAGCGCATAGCGGTTGGCCAGCCAGGGCGCCGAGCCGAGCGCGCTGGCGTCATTGGCATTGGCCCGGGGCGGGGCGGTGGTCAGCAGGGCCAGCGGCAGGTCGGCCAGCGCGCCGGACGTGGTCACCAGCAGCCGGTCGACGCCCTGCAGGGCGCTTTCCACCGGAGCCACCAGATCGTGATAGAGCGCATAGGCGGCGTTGAGGTCGAAGGGCGGCAGCCGACCCACCGGCCCACGCGGCGCGGCGCTGGCGCTGGCGGGCGCGGCGGCGCAGAGACCGTCGTCCACCTGGCAGCGCAGGGTCCGCACCCGCTGGTCGATCTGCGCCTGCTGGTTGAACAGCCGGTTCCAGGCCACGCGGGTCCGCGAAACCGCGAAGACGTGGACGTCGTCGCCGGTGGGCACGATCAGCAACAGGCCCTCGCCCGGCCGCAACCGCTGCTGCACCTGCGCCAGCGTCAGCGGCGAGGGCGAGGTCATCTCGGCATATTGCGGGTTCGCCCGGCGCAGGCGGCTGTCGAGGACGGCGAGCTCGCGCCCGGTGGTGTCGAGCGCCACGCGCAGCTGCGCGGGCCGGGCCGCGTCCCTGCCGGCCAATGAGCCCACCAGCTCGCCCTCCAGCCGGCGCGCCTGGGTGGAGAGTTCCTGCCGCCGCCGGGCGGTGTCGGCGCCCACGCCGTTGGTCGCCGCCCGCGCCACCGTCTGGGCCAGCGCCTCGGCGGCCGGCGAGACGTCGAGGTCCTGGGCGGTGGTGAAGGCGTCCTCGCGCAGCCGCGCCAGGTCCGCCGGCCGGTCCTTGGCCGCCAGCCAGGCGATGCGCAGGTGGCGCGCGAAGATGCGGCCGTCGTGGACCCCGCGGTCGTCGTTGGCGCGGGCGCGGCGCAGCGCGGCTTCGCCGTCCGACCCGACCGCCCGCAGGTCGCGGCTGCGGCGCTCGCGCACGATGGCCACCGCGCGCGCCGACAGCGGCTCGGCGGCGGCGTGATTGTACTGGAGGTAGAGGGTCTGGGCGAGGCTGTCATAGGCCTCGGCGGTCTCCGGATGGCGCTCGCCGAGCGTCGAGCGGCGGATGTCCAGCGCCTTGCGCAGCAGCGGCTCGGCGGCTGCGTAGCGCTTCTGGCGATTGAGGTTGGAGGCCAGGCTGGCGTAGGCGAGCGCCGTCTGCGGATGCAGCTCGCCCAGCGTCTCGCGGAAGATGTCCAGGGCGCGGCGGTGCATGCGCTCGGCCTCGCCGGCTTTGTCCTGGGCGTCGAGGTTCTCCGCCAGGCTGTTGTAGGCCGAGCCCGTGGCCTCGCGATGGTCGCCCAGCGCCGCGCGGCGAATCTCCAGCGTCTTGCGCAGCAGCGGCTCGGCCTCGCGGTGGCGGCCCTGGGCGTCCAGGTTGGCGCCCAGGCTCTGATAGTCGGCCGCCGTGCTGGCCGGGGTGTCGCCGGGCGCGGCGCGGTCGATCTCCAGCGCCTTGCGGTAAAGCGGCTCGGCCTCGGCGTAGCGGCCCTGGGCGTGCAGGTTGTCGGCAACCGCGGCATAGGAGGCGGCGGTGCTGTGGTTGGCCTCGCCGAAAGCGCTGCGGCGGATCTCCAGGGCGCGGCGATAGAGCGACTCCGCCTC
>Ga0307513_10001559_pt1 | contig 32871 bp, 17 predicted proteins | sample 15_EM_MG_FD_202174 | JGI IMG/M metagenome (GOLD analysis project Ga0307513, IMG submission 202174) | Populus trichocarpa ectomycorrhiza microbial communities from riparian zone in the Pacific Northwest, United States - 15_EM | ecosystem: Host-associated > Plants > Roots > Unclassified | place... | reverse complement strand
TGCGTCAGGTTGCGTCAGATGCGTGGTGTGGTAGGGTGGTTGCGTCCTGGTTCGCGATTTGCGTTCTAGCGTCAGGTGCGTCAGATGCACTGAATGCACAGAACGCAAGGTATTATTTTTGCTGATGAAGGAGTGACTGAATAATCAAATATCCTTAGTAGATACTCAACACATAGTACAAATCCAACTAAATTAAGAGATGTACTTAATGTTAGAAGTTGTGGCCAATCACAAATAGCATAAGCATCCTGCAGCAAATAAGATTGCTAGAGTAATACATTCTGAATATGAGAGTAGCTTTTGGGACATTATGATTACAAAGTGAGGGGTTGATAAACAAATGAGCTTTTTCTCAATCAATATAAATCATATAGGATGTATATTGTTACACTATATTCTACTATTCTCTAGAGTGCAGATTAGCATTGGGTTCTTGAGTTATCAAATTCAAATAGTGAATAGCAGATAACACGCTTGCCCCAACGTGCTTTTCATTGATATCAGCCTTCCACTTATTTGAATAAGACACCACTTATGTGTTGTTTTTAAGAGCTTTTTCATTTGTATGTGATAGATCCTTAGGCATGTTGTAATGAGAATAACAACATATGGTTTCAATCACAGCAAATGAATCTTCTAGCTGATATGCCAGTGTATAATAGATTAATTGATGTACTCCATGATCGGAATCTGAACCCAGAGAGCGTGAGCTATTCTGTTATCCTTCCTTCTAGCTATAGAGGCGAGGACAGGTTTATGCAGGTGCTCTATCAGGGTAGCATAGTGATAGATTGTTATTTTAGACTTTTTACTATTTTTAGTGTTCGTTACGGGGCGGGGCAGGGCAGGGGTCTGAGCGGGGACAGGGGTAGGGAATGCTAAAAAACTCAGCCCACCCCAGGCAATTGAGAGGGGCGGGGAGGCGAAAAGGGCTGGCAGCCTGCATTTTTTGGGGTCCCGTCCACCCCGTAACGAACTCTAACTATTTTCCCTATGTGTACGGCAAATTCAAAATAAGAAAAGATTACAAGTCAACTTTTATCAGTCCTGAAAGCTCCTGATTGACCCAACTTAGTGATACAATTATTTTATCTTAAGCGGAAAGCTCTCCTGAATAAAGTCAAAAGAAGGATATTTTTGGAGAATTTTGTAGATTTTTCTGAACAATAGAGTATCAGAAAGTTTAATAGCATTTTGACATATGTATCTTCTATTATTTTGCAAGATTGATGAATAATTGTTAACTCCTGAAAATATTGACAGAAAAATCAGTGCTAAGTTACCACTACCCATATTTGAACAAGCTATCGGGCTTACTGGTAGTATCAAATCGTGCATGGTTTATTGTACCCATGATTCAGTTTCCACATGCTGCTTACTATATTAGTAACAGAAATAATAGGCCAAATTCATGTTCAAAGAATTTTCTAAAAGCGTTTAGAGAAGAAATAATTCTCCAGAAGACTGAATACCCACAATATCTATAAACAAATAATGGTCAGTCATTTGAGATTCCAATTTCCAATGGTACTTCAAAAGCATTATTCACTATTGGCAACTACTAGGTTGTATCTCATTACCCTTATCTCTCAGTTGGTATCCTGAAACTATTCATTACAAAGGTGGTATTCTTAGTATTTATAATAGATATTTTATGTTACGAATAAACTTCTTAACTGCTACTATGATGTTTCTTTAGTAAATAGGTTGGTTAATGGTGTTCGTTACCAGGTGTAGTGAATCGCCTTTTGACAAGAGAGCCCCAGCCCTTTCAGCCACCTGGAGGGTATAGTTTTCAGATTATCCCTACCCCACCTCTGTCCAGGGCCCACCCGTACTTATTCCCTGTATGGGATGAGTTTGCCACCATTGAATTTTAACAGAGACCCATCACGAGGGTATGTGGGGTGAGGGCCAGAAGCGAACAGCCATGGAATGCAATCAATTAAGCCTTATCCTAAACCATTAGGCAAAACAGGCAAGGGAAAAAAGTCAAAAATCTGAATTTTTCAAAACCCTGAAGGCACTGTAATCAATTGTATTAGTTAAAATATTTTACAATAAGGTAACAACTCACAAATTCAGAGACATTTGGTTTAAAGGTCAAGGAAATAATAGATTAAGATGTTAGAAAATAAGAAGAAAGTAGATTAAACATGAGGTTGTGGTTAAAAGAGGAGCAGATTTGGGCAATTGGGACAAGCATGAGCGACTGATTAAGCTGCAATTTTAGTTTATCTTTGATCTTTTGTAATATAATTAATTGTATTTTTAAAAGGTACATTTTGAAAACTTTAGGTTCTTAATTGAAAGTCTATGTGGTAGCAATAAATAATAGGTAGCTGAGAGAGGTTAAATTGAAACCTGAAATATGATGTCTTGAGTGTAGTAATTATTTGGATGATAGCTAATGGAAATTATATACTTCAACTATACGACCCTCCAGGTCTGGAGGGGGCTTTTGCTAGTAATTGAGTACTACTTCTAGTATGATGGTTGATCAGGAACGATCGTTGTCGCGCCCGCATGTTCGAGTAGATAATTTGCACCCGAGTATGATAGCATACCGATACTAGGAACCCTAACGAAAAATTCGGGGGAACGAGAGGTTTGGGGAGCAACACTACGACTTCGCTCCCTAACTATAGTTTAGATGAAATTACTGAACACAACTTCACAATAAAATGGCGGTAAAAACAATGATTTAAGTGAATTAACTATCAAATAGTTAAAAAAAAGAGTTGCCTCAAAATCTTCCTACATGGTTGCTTCTCTAAGATGTTTCCTACACTCACCAAATTTTCGTTGTGCTTATTTTTCAGTGTCCGTCAGGTACCGTACGTCACACAGTCGCCACATCCCGGCTGTACGAGCGGAGGTATTCCGAAGATCAGGACGCGGGCTGGATGTGGTACCGGCAAAGTGATTGTTGCTCGTTGCCGAGTCGATCCCTATACCTCATCTGTCTAAGTACCAAAACGCAAAATCACCCTTCAGCGAAACAGCTTTTCCGCCAGCGACAACAACCAGCGGGTGCCTAATTCCAACCAATTGTATGGTACACAAAAAAAAGGGAACTGTGGAAGAAACAATCCCCGGTATGGTGCCGGGCATTTGAAATCAGCCCTCATGGGTAATTCATTTTGCTTACATAATACACATAAATAGTGGGGCTTGGCAAAAGCAACTTGGAAAATGACCATACATGGGATGTGTAATTCGGAATTTGCTATCTCCACTAATATTGCTTTGATTGAAAATTGGAAAACATAGAATTAAAGAGGGGTGTCTTCTGAACACTTCTATGAAGCCAGATCTTCTCAAAGATCTGGTGGTGGTTGAAAATTTTCGAGAATTATTCTTGTGTTAGTTTTCGGTTGATTTCAAGTGCCCGGCACCATAGCAGGACTATTGGTATTCATCACAGGTCACGGAGCTTGACATATTCTTAGATATATTCGGTCACTAGAGAAACTTTGGCTAATCCCCCACCCTTCGCCCCCTCCTTGGCCTCGAAGATGAACAGAAAAACGGCGTTGAACGAAAAGCCCTTCTCCAAGATCCCCCTTAGCGCTAAACACACAAACTTAATCTGGATATGGGTTAATAAAGCTACTTAAGAATTGAGAGTAAGCTTAATGGAGAGGTACACCTTTAGGATTTGGATTCATAGGCTCTTGCGGCCTTGGTTGTGTAGTAATTGGAGCCTCTCCAAGTTGGACCTCGTTGCGCCCCGAGGTACGAGTGATGTTCCATGTGCAGCAGAAAAAGGTGACGGCATTGCATTGGAAGCCAAAGAGACTTGGAAGAGACATGAAGACAGTTGTGGATAGTGGTTGTGCTAAGAAGCCAAGTTAGATATTAGATATGGAAGATCTTGGCTGAATGGATGGAGGGAAAACTTGGAACCTAATGTTGTAAACCGATACTCGAGTATCGTTGAAAGTTTTTGGGATTGGGTAATTTCGGATGTTTAGGGCTTATGAGGAAAGGAAGGGAAAGGAGGAGGAAGGAGAGGAGGAAGAAGGAAGGGGTAGAATGAAAGAATACTCCTAAATATATATCAAAATTCTATCCACTTTCCCTGACATAAATGGCACCCAGGTCATGTCAGTTGGTCGGCGGAACAGCGAAACATTCGTGGACAATTAGGGTTGGCTTGGCACCCGCTTGGCAAAGGCGGGCCATGGCTACAATTCCCGAAAGTACTTGGCATTTCATAAAGTATTCGGATGAATTAGCCCTAGGATTCGAAATTTTAGGTGCAAGCCGGGATATCTTAGCGCCAATCCATCCGAATACTTTATGAATCGCTAAGTATCATGGCAATAGAGATGACGGAGCATGCTCCGCTACAAGCCCTTGACCAGACAAGTGTCGAACAGGGATCAATTACCAGTAATTTTCCTAACCTGGTGGTTTTACTTTTTGCCCACCCAAAACCCCCCTATTCGCCCGCCCAGTTTCGCCGTTGGGGTAAGGCTGTACCGTAGTCTGCCCGAGAGGATTTAGCAGTGACAGCCTAAACCTAACAGCGGAGTGGGAAAGTAATTCTCGAGGTGTCTGGGCGCTTCCCGAGAAGGGAGCGAAGAAGGTGTAATAAGATTCAGAACTGACAGCCCAGGATCTAGCTCCAACTTGACGAAACAATTGCGGAAGTGTCTGGACAAGATGGTAGGAATCCCATGGCTATGCTATACTATATCATAGTTTCTGGTGTTTATTCTCTTTATTCTCTTTACTTCATTATTTCCTCTCTTTTTCCTTTTTGTTTTTATTTTGTCAGAATAGGCTTTTTAAATGCGATAGTGTTAACCGAATCCTTTACTTAAGCGCATTACCGTACTGTATTTCCGTATTTGGATGAAGAGGGCTAGGATGCAACCTGCTGTGGAAGAAGACAGGAAAATATGGACCTGAAACACCTTTTCTGTGTGAAAAGTTTGGGAGAAAAGAAAAGAAAAAGAAAAAGAAAAAAAGTGGCCACGATTCCCACGATTGTCATGACTACCGCACAGTGCTTGCATACGCTACCACTGGAGCTCTACCGGTCGTACTCTAGCACGAGTCTCACACACCGGTAACACGGGCACCCGCCCAGTACTTCCCAGGACTGGAACTCACCCAGTACTCACTCAGGCTCCAGTACTCAGGTATGGACTTAGGTGATCGGACAGACAGAGCTTAGAAAGTCTGTGAGGATACGTGGACTTTCTAATCCCTGTCTGTCCGATCACCCACATCCTTTTCCGAGTATGATACTTGATCCAGCAATACGCTTGCCTTTGTGTTACCTCAAATACCGGTGCCCTTGCGCCCGAGAACAAAGTATCGGTACCAGGCTAAGGGTTGCGCATCTGCGCGCACATACTAAATTCGGACTCTAATGTTGTGATTTTTATCCCTGGGTGTGCTAAGTCATGATAGGTAGCGACTATAGTAATACCGGTACCGGTATTCGATGGTGGTGGTCTCAGCGTGTGAGCGAAAGGAGCCCGCTAATCCATGTTTGCGAAGACCCCACAGCCCTGGCGAAACTTCTTCTCCCTCCTCCTCTTCCTCTCCCTCTTCCTTTCTACATCCCTCTTTCATCATTACCCTTCCTTGCACCGCCTTTGGCAATTTTGCCTCTAGACCCCCCCATCTGCTACTGCTCTACCCATCATCATTATCATAATAATAATAATAATCCCACCGTCTCGCACTACTACCATCGGCATTCTTTTCTAGGTCACAAAGTACTGCACCTGCTTACTCCGATGCCAACACACAAGCCCGCGTGTAAAGCACCGGCTCTTATGGTGGCGCTCATACTAGAAATTTCCTCGGTAGCCCAGGTGCCGTAAAACCTAGTGAAATCCATTATCCCCCGTCAACCTTGTAGTCTCCGGATTTAGGGGCAAAGGTTCTTGAGAAGGATTAGGGGCTGTTTGGCAGGGAGTTGTTTGAAAAATTCTTGATTTCAAAACGTGTTTTGGGCCAGATCATGTGTTATAACAACAATTGAGTTTGGCAGAGCATTGTTTGTACACACAACAAATCGTTGTTTCAACACATGTGTTGAAACAATATGGAAATTGTCTACCAAGATTACTAAAATATCAATTTCACAATTAATATATATTTGAATTTATATACTAGATATTAAGAAGACATAAATATTTTTGCATCAACTATTAAATGAAAAGTAATATAATAATATAACTTGTCTATCTCATTCTCCAATGTCGATAGTGCACTCATACCTTGAATGGCAATGGTAGCAACTTGCAATACATTGCTAATTTGTTCTAATCATAATCTGTAGACAAACTGAGATTGTAGTTTGCTGAAATTCGTTTCTATTCTTGTACTGATAATTGTGGTTGAGAATTGTGTTTAAAGATTTTCCTGAGTTATAATATTAATTATTAATTTATTTCATTTATCTACACATTACTTATCTTGAAAAATAATAAAAATTGTAAATTAATTGAACTAAAAGCAGTTAACAAAACATTGATTTGAAAACACGTTTAGAAATAGTGGTTGTGTTTGGCACACTCCTGTGTTCAAATAATTGTTACTGGTTGTTTGTACACGTGTTTACAAACTATGTTTTGAAATCAACAATTTTTCAAACACTGGCCTGCCAAACACCCCCTTAGTATCTCCCTGACCTTGCGGTGCTTGCAGAGAGAGATGGGAGAAAGTAAAAGAAAGCAGATGTCAGGAAAAAGGATATCGATGGGCTCGAGCCACTAAACCCTCCAATCAAAACTCCGAAATCCTTCGTCTCACTTTCCGATCTTTAACCGAAGGCTGTACCCGGGGGTTTCTTAGGAATCGGAGAGCATGGCCCTCATATGGGATGGGCAGAAATAGTTTCTTTTTCTTCTAACCCCCTCTCGACCAGAGTGCGCTACGGGTACTGTGGGAGTAATGGTTAGGACAACGAACAGAGGAGGAACGATACGCCAAACACCTAGCGGCAATTATCAAATCTGCTTCCTCTTGATCATTGTTCCCTCGTTGTTATCCCTAGGTAGGGAGCTTCCTGGGGTATGTCTCCTAGACTAGCCAACGGATGGTTTGGAAAGGACCACTTCGCAATAGGCCGACTCGCTATGTCCAACAACCGGTATGAGTTATTTTTTGGGAAGTCATCTTCCCAAATGTCTTCTAGAAGCTAAATTCAATATAAATTGAGTGATAGTACTGAAGAAATTTCCTTTTAAGTTTCGAGACGAAGCGAAAGATCTGGTGGCTGTCGCTCGCTCCACGCACCCCTCGCCCTATCAGAATGCGTTGCTCAACTGTGAATGATGGCGATGAAGTATTAGGTATCTCACATTGAAGGCGTTTGGGCGGCATAATACATTTTCTAGTCTATAATACGCTGGTAGTTCGAGTGCTCATAAGAGCTCTTCACAATAAATCTCTAATTTTTCTAGAAGGTTACCTCCCTTGCTAGAAAAATTGATAGGTTTAGGGTTAGTTACTACATCATGCTAATCACTTGCTCGAAACACGGCATCGTGTACAGTTGCGTCTAATAAGTTTCCGTACGGTCCATAGCAACAACACAACACCATAAGTAAAATTAATTCACAATGCAAAAGTCTAGATAATAATTCAGAAAAAAATGAGGTAATTGAAAATGTGAAAACTTTTCTATTACCCAGCTCTGATAATTTTATACCAATAGTTAGAGTATGGAGAAAATCTGGAATTGGGAAAATGAAATTTGGAGGCTAAAATGGAAAACCATGTACATGAATTTTTTTATTTTTCAAAAGCAGTAAGATGTAAGACTAATCATTAGTTTACCAATCTCAGAGGAGTTATAAATCATAATCTAGACCCTGAATACTGGTTAGTTTACTTCATGATTTTACATATATGGTAACCACTGATAAAGAATATCAGCAAACTATAATTCATCTCAAATATTTAACTGTAAACTGGAACAATCTACAGGAAACTATATACTCTAGGGAATATCTTTTTACTATTGTTATATTATTTTAAAAATACCAATTTGAAGTTCAAATGTGTTTTCTCTTATATATATGAAGTTATTGTATACTACTACTTGATGTTATTGTACTCAGTCCAGTATTGATAGAGGTAATTGGAAAAATATGATTGTTCCAAGATAACTCTAATTGTATGAGTTTCAATATATTTCACTTGGAAGATTATTTTTAATATTTTTCTCAAGCCAGGGAGCTACTACTATAGTTGTTGTATTTTTCTAGGAAAATTACAATATAGGTTATTGGGCTAGTAAGGTCCGGGGGAAGAATATATTTTATATTTAATTATCCAAATGTGTTATCTAAGATCTATAGGATATATAAATCAATTTACTTTTAAATAGTAGTTTACTTTGCTGTTAAAAAGAGGCTTTGAATCCTCAATATGGGGTCTTTGATAATATGATAATTGATTCTATAATCAATGGTAACTTAAGCTAATAACTTTGCAGAACTGATACTCTAAGATGTAAACAAATACATACTAAGGATACAACTCCCTGAGATTGAATCTGATACTGTTAGAACAAAACTGGTAGTTGGTATTTTTTGAGTATAAACTACTAAAAGATTTATCAATTATGAAAAACCTTAAATCAAATGTATATATTTTTACAATTGACTTTAATTTTTGATATTCTATTTTCTCATAAGATACAGATTAAATTATAACTTAACTGATAATTATGTTACATATTTTAAGGACAGGATCCTTAAAAATGAAAAGGTGGGAGTGGGTTTTTGCCGTTGCTATGGACCGTACGGAAACTTATTAGACAGAACTGTACTAGTACTCCGGCGCAAATCAAATACTCGAACAACATCCACCACGTCGGTTACAACCACAGCGATTGAAATTTCAACTCGTCACATTTGGCTTCTGACCAATCGAGATCCTTGGACCCCTCTTCACGACGGCTTCAAGTCTTTAGTTTAAGGAATCCAACCCTTATTCTAATTTCATCACTGGAAGATAGATTTATCTCTTCCATCTATTATTATTACTTCCTCATCTTCCATTAACTACACGGTATCTGTTAATTATGGTTAAGCGAGGTCCTACTACTTTTTCGGCAACCAGAGTTGCTAAAGCGGGGTTGGCAGCTTCGGCTGCGTTAGAGAAGATTTTAAATTTGGAGAAAGAGGTCTCCAGATTAAGGCACCATGTTTCTGTCTTGTCAAAGAGGAATCATGTGTTGTCGAAAGAGTTGGTGAAAAGAGGGGATGATTGTGCCGAGGTGGCTTCGCCCGTGAGGGTTCAGGAGCCTGAGTCACCGGTGGTGGCTGAGCCCGAGGTTCGGATGAGTGGGACGATTGTGGCGGAGGAGGAGGAAGATGTTTGGGTGGCGCCGGTGGTTGGTGTGGCGGAGCCGCCGGTGGCTGAGACTAGGGTGGCGGTGGAGGTTGATGAACCTGAGGTGGCGTTGGTGAGGCTGCCGAAGGGTAAGAGGAGGAGAACAAATGTTGATGAGGAGGAGGAGGAGACGATGGGGAGTGAGGCGGAGGAGGTGGTTGAGGGGATAATTGTGGCTACCTCGATTCCGAGGCAGCCGAGAGGTATGGTTGTTGTGGCGGGGGCCCCAGTTGGGCCGAGAAGTGGACAGTTTGGGAGGGCTGTGGTTAACCCCAAATTTCCTTTGTTTTTCAACCAATCCCGGGGATTTCCCGGAGACCGTGAAAAATGGCCAGCGGGGCGCGGGAGAGGATACAGATGACCTTGAGTGGCGAGGGTAAACTTAACGACTGGCCCTAGTTTGGGCTTTATTATGCGAATCGACGTGGGCAGGGCTTGCTTTACCCCTTGTTCAGATGTTGGAGGAGCCCGCCTGGTGTGTGAGCACTGGGGGTATCGGACGGCGTAAGTTCACCTTGTTATTGTTGTTTTACTAATGATACAGATTCTTCATTCGGCTTGGTGACCCGCTCGGGGTGCAGTTGGCTACGGGGGGAAGTCGGATTTGTGGTTTTGAAGTTGATTTAGTGTAAAGGGTTGTTTGTTGTTTCTTTGTCGTTGCTAGAGGTGGTGAGGGATTATGTTCCGGTAGGCGGGTCCGGGAATAGTTAGTTGATTAGGGTCACGCTTTAGAGTAGCTTAAGTACCCGAAATGGAAAAAGTTTTAAAAAAAAAAAAAAAAATACTCGAACATGCGGGCGCGATAACAATCGTTCCTGACCAACCATCATACTACCACTTTGTTAACCTCGCGGCCTACTGCCACAACAACAGTGCAACACTAACGTTTTTTAGTATTTTTCTCTATATTTGTTTTGCCCTAAGGTTAAATATTTTTCTTATTTTATTCTAGTACTGGGTTGTGCTACTTTTCACTTGCTGATAATTGGTGATGAAGACGATTGTTGACGAGGGGTGGTTGTTGTTATTAGTATTTTGAGTATTTGATTTGCGCAGGAGTAGCATACCGGCACTAGGAGCCCACCGAAAAATTCGGGGGAACGAGAAGTTTGGTGAGCAATACTACAACTTCGCTCCATAAATTTATAGTTTAAATGAAATTATTGAACACACATCCACAGTAAAATGGCGGTAAAAATAATGATTTAAGTGAATTAACTATGCCTGGTTGCTTCTCTAAGGTGTTTCCCACACCCACTAAATTTTTCGTTGTTCCTATTTTTGGGTGTCCGCTGAGTACTAGCATGGAGCAAAGAGTAATCGGAAAAAAAGAGGTTGGTGCAACACCACTTTTTTTCCGATCACTTACCCTCACAGCCAAGTACTTTATCATACCGTTTCCAAATCCCGGCTCTACTCGGGGGTGCGCATGGGTGATCGGACAGACAGGGGTTATCTTGGTGATCAGGACGTGGGCGGGATGCGGTAGTAAAGTGATTGTTGCTTGTGATACACAAGAAAAAGGAACTATGGAAGAAACAATCTTCGGTACCAGGATCATTCGTGTTCATCACAGGTCACGGAGCTTGACATAATCTTGGGTATATTCGGTCGGTAGGGAGACTTTGGCTAACCCCCCCCCTTCGCCTCCCGAAGATGAACAGGAAAACAGCGTAGAACGAAAAGCCCTTTTCCGAGATTCCCCTTAACGCTAAACACACAAACTTAATCTGGATATAGGTTAGTAGGGCTACTTAAGAACTGAGAGCAAGCCTAACGGAGAGGTACACCTCTAGGATTTGCATTCATAGGCTCCTGCGGCCTTGGTTGTGTAGTAATTGGGGCTTCTCCAAGTTGAACCTCGTTGCGCCCCGGGGTACGAGTGATGTTCCATGTGCAGCAGAAAAAGGTGACGGCATTGCATTGGAAGCCAAAGAGACTTGGAAGAGACATGGGAGCAGCTGTGGATAGTGGTTGTACTAAGAAGCCAAGTTAGATATTAGATATATAACTAGAAGAAATGGAAGATCTTAGCTGAATAGGTGGGGGGAAACTTAGGACTAACCTAATGTTGTATCCTCAAGTGCTGTTGAGGGTTTGTAGGATTGGGTGATTCCGGATGTTTGGGGCCTATGAGGAAAAGAAGGAAAAGAAGGAGAGGACAGGGAGGAGGAGAAAGGAAGGGGCAGAATGAAAGAGTGCCCCTAAATATATATCTATGATCAAAATCCCCTCCGCTTGCCCTGGTAATGTTAACTACCTACCCATGGGGAGGTCTACGGTCAAGATAGCCGCACTTTAGCAACCACGAAATGTTGGAAGTTTCGCATTAAGGATTGCACTTTTAGAGGGGTTTTAAATTGAAAGTGCAACTTTCACCACAAAAAGTCTTACACTCACAACGAAACCACCCAACCACGTTACGAATTAGCAATCATGAAGAGCGCAAAACATGGTTGCACTGCCTGAAGATCCTCTCCGCCCCCACATCCGAATGTACTCGAGTAGACTAACCGTTAAGAGAACAAATGACGGTCATATCATAACTGAATGAAAGTTCGGATTTCAAGGCTGAAACTCTTGGCGAATATTTGAGAGGGAAGAAAACTCCTTCACAGCAAGAAGTTTGTCTCATTGAGTAAAGTTATTCATTGCCTTTCTCCGGCGTTGTCTCGGGCATGGCTGCTAAGTCTTCCGATTCCTAAGTTAACCTCTAACTTTGATTTATGCACGGGAGCGCCGTCACTCTAATGGCAGCAGCCCAGAGCCCTACTCCAACCTGACAAAACAGTTGCGAAAGTGTCTGGGTAAGATAGTATGAATCCCATGGGTAATACTACACTATATAGTAGTTTCTGACGTTTATTGCCCTTATTCACTTCGCTTCCTTATTTCATATCTTCTTTATTTTCATTTCCACTTTGTCAGAATACACTTTTTAAATATGTTAATGTTAAGATGTTAACCGAATCGTCTACTTGCAGAGCATTACTCATGAAGGATGAGGGCTAGGATGCAACCTGCGGTGGAAGAAATAGGAAAATATAGACCTGAATGCCTTTTCCTTGTGAAAAGTTTTAGAGGAAAAGGAAAAGGGAGGAGGAAAAAGAAAAAAAGTATGGCGTGCAATGATTGCCAGGATTACCATGATTGCCATGGCTACCGCGAGGCACTGGTATACTCGAGTACGTGCTCGAGTACTTGAGTACTAGAAGATCCACCTGTCATCTATGATACCTGTCCTGTATTCAACCGTTGCAATGCAGCAATTGAATGAGCACTAAGCTGTATTAGGAAATTGGAGCACTGCAGGTAAGTACGGTACCGTATTCCGAGTGCTTTTGCGTTGCGGACCCCAAATACCCTTGGCCCCGGCAGCGCACCAGAGATAAGCTCGGAAAGCGGGGGAGACAAAGTTTGTCCTCGGATAGCGAATTGGCTTCTGAGCGTTCATACTAAGTTAAATTCGGGCTCCAGTGTCGGGGTTTTTATCCCTGGCACGTGTGGTAAGTTGTAGCGACCTACCGTACTGACTTCGCCTTTACCGGTATTTCTATCGTGGTTGTCTCAGCGTGTAAGCGCAAGGAGCTCGCCAACCCTGTTTTGGGATGACCCACCAGCCCTGTTTTGGGATGACCCACCAGCCCTGTTTTGGGGTGGCCCACCAGCCCTGGCGAAGTTTCCCCTCGCTCTTTCCCTTCCTTTCTACATCCCTCTTACACCACCACCACCACCACCACCTTTCCTTGCACCGCCTTTGGGAGTTTTACTTCTGGACCTCCTCCTCACCTACTACTGCTCTACTCATCATCGTTATCATCACAATCACCGTCATCCTACCAGTCTCGCACCACTACCATCGGCATTCTTTTCTAGCTGCCTGGGTCACAAAGTACTGCGCCTGCTTACTCCGACGTCAACACTCAAGCCCGCGTGTGAAGCACTGGCTCTTGTGATAGCGTTCGTACTAGAAATTGCCTTAGCAACTCCGGTACCATAAAATCTAGTGTAATACACTATTCCCCATCAGCCTTGTAATCTCCGGACCTAGGGACAAAAGCTCTTGGTAAGGATTAGTATTTTCCTAAGAGCATAAGATCAGTCCTTAGGGCGTGTTGGATCTTATTAACTGGGATTCGCCATTCTGTTAACTTGATAGACTGGACCTATCCTAGGCTCATAGGTTGAACCCTAGTCATAACCTCATAATGGATCTCACGAGATCTTGGGGTGCTCGTGGAAAGATATAGGAGAAAGAAAAAGAAAGCCGGTGTCAGGAAAAAGGATATCGATGAACTCGAGCCATCGGACCCTCCGATCGAAACTCCGAAAACCTTCGTCTCACATTCCGATCTTTAACCGAAGGCTGTACTCGGGGGGGGGGGTCGTTAGCAATCGGAAAGCACGGCCCTTATTGATGGAGGTGCTATCAATCGTGTGCTCGTGTGTTGACGGGAGGAAAGGTTCTTATGTGTATTCTCTATGGAGGTTGCTAGCTACGGCTCACCTTAAGTATAGTGAAGACTCTGCTCGTACATGTGATAGCCCTATGTCTCCGCATATGCCCTATACATCCGTTCATGCCCTAGAACATTCGTTTGTCCACACTTCAGTGTCCGTCCATACCATGAGCGCTTCCCTTTGCCTAAGCTCCTCTCTGTTCCTAATACAACGTTCCACTACCGGGATTATCACACCATCGCTTATATGGGATCGGCAGAAATAGTTTCAGGTTTTTATTAACCCCCCCTCGACCATAGTTTTATACGGGTAATATAGGCATAACAGTTAAGACAACCAACAGAGGGGTGACAATACACCAGAAGCCTAGCGGTAATTATCAAATCTACTCGGAGTCTCTCTTGATCATTGTCCTCATCGTTGTTATCCCTATGTAGGGAACTTCCTGGGGCGTGTCTCCTAAACTAGCCTACGGATAGTTGAGAAGGACCACTTCGCAATAGGCCGACTCGCTATGTCCAACAACCGCTATGGGTTATTTTTGGGGAAGTCATCTTCCCACATGTATCCTAGAAGCTGGATTTAGTAAATCGAGCGACACTATAGAAGCAATTCCCTTTTAAGTTTTAAGACGAAGCGAAAGATTTAATGGCTGTCACTCGCTCCATGCACCCCTAACCATATCAGAGTGCTTTGCTCAACTCTGAATGATGGCAGTGAAATATTATACTACGTATCTCACGCCGAAGGCGTTTGGGCGGTATAATACATTTTCTAGTCTATAATACGCTGGTAATTCGCGTGCCCATAGGGGCTCTTCACAATAAATCTCCAACTTAAATTTTCTCGAAGGTTACCTCCCTTGCTAGAAAAGTTTATAGGTTACTTTTTAGGGTTGATTACTCGTACTACGTCATGCTAATCACTTGCTCGAAACACGGCATAGTGTACTCGGGTGCAGATTAGAATGCTAGTGAAAACGGCCGCCTCTCGTCAACAATCGTCCTCATTATCAATCAACAAGTGAAAAGTAGCACAACCCAGTACTAGAATAAAATATTTAACCTTAGGGTAAAAACAGATATGGGGAAAAAATCCTAAGGGAGTCTGGCGTCGTACTATAGTTGTTGTGGCAGAAGGCAGCGGTGAGGTTAAAGTGATAGTATGATCAGGAACGATTATTGTCCCGCCTGCATGTTCGAGTATCTAATCCGAAAAATTCGGGGAAACGAGAAGTTTGGTGGAGATCAGCGAAAGGGTAGGTGGTGGAAAGCCTATTGTAATACATAAAGTAGCTTACCCGACGGCACAACGAAAAATTTGGTGAGCAACACTACAACTTCGCTCCCTAACTTCATAGTTTAAATGAAATTATTGAACACAACTTCACAATAAAATGGCGGTAAAAAATAATGATTTAAGTGAATTAGCTATCAAATAGTTAAAAAGAGTTACTTCAAAATCTTCCTGCACGATTGCTTCTCTAAGGTGTTTCCCACACTCACCAAGTTTTTCGTTGTGCCTATTTTTTGGTGTCCATCATGTACTGTGGGGGTTCACATCACACCGTCCCCATATCGCGGCTGAACTACCGTAGAAACTTGAATACCGTAGAAACTTGAATAATTGAACCGTGTGCTATGTCGTTGGACTTCCCTCTCTCAGTAAGGTCAAGAAATTTTGTTTTTTTTTCTGTCTCGGAAGGGGGAAAGGGGCTGTGTTTTTGCTGTGTTTTTTCCCCCCGTTCAAGAGAAGGAAATTCTGGACTTCATAGCACACGGTTCAATTATTCAAGTTTTTACGGTAACTGAGGTGGTACAAGTACCAGTAACGTGATTGGTGCTTGCTGCTGAGCTGATCCCTGCTGGTCAACGGTCCAGGTACATATCAAATCACAAAACCACCCTTCAGCGAAACAGCTTTTCGCCCGCCGCGCGACAACAACCAGTGGGCACCCATATCTAATTCCAACCAACCGGATGATACATATAAAAAAAAGGAACTATGGAAGAAGCAATTTTCGGTATCGAGATCATTCGTGTTCATCACAGGTCACAGAGCTTGACATATTCTTAGATATATTCGGTCACCAGAGAGACTTTGGCTAATCCCTCACCCCCCGCCCCCCCGCCCCTTCCCCTCCTGAAGATAAACAGAAAAACAGCGTAGAACGAAAAGCCCTTTTCCAAGATCCCCCTTTGCGCTAAACACACAAACTTAATCTGGATATAGGTTAATAGGACTACTTAAGAATTGAGAGTAGCTGAACGGAGAGGTAGACCTTTAGGACTTGCATTCATAGGCTCCTGCGGCCTTGGTTGTGTAGTAATTGGGGCCTCTCCAAGTTGAACCTCGTTGCGCCCAGAGGTACGAGTGATGTTCCATGTGCAGCAGAAAAAGTTGACCGCATTGCATTTGAAGCCAAAGAGACTTAGAAGAGACATCAGGACAACCGTAGATAGTAATTTTACCAGAAAGAGATGGTTAGATATTGAGTATATAACTGAAGAAATGGAAGGTCTTGGGTGTGCAGCCGGAGGGAAGATTTGGAATCTAATGTTGTATGCTCGAGCACGGTTAAGGGTTTGTGGGGTTGGGTGAATCCAGACCTTTGGGGCTTATGAGGGGGGGGAAGAAAGGAGGAGGAGGAGGAGAGAAGGAGGAACGAAGGGAAAGAATGAAAGAATGCCGCCGGGTACACAGCAAACCCCAAGGCCTGCGCGGATTGGGTTAGGGTCGGTTCGGTCGACCCGCTGCAGGGATAAGAATATTTATCATAGTTTGCAGGCCTCTCTTGCCCTCATGTGCAGAAAAGTCAGAGGCTCAGTAAATGGGTGGAGTGGCGTCAGAAGTAGTGACGTTTTAATGCATGCAATTTTATGTACTCCCCAATTCGTAAAAGATCGAATTCTGGGAAAGTCTATTGGCCCCAAGCCAGGGCCATACCGTGCGGGTTGATAAAGGAGCAAACCTTTAGAATACCATGCGTTTGGCCGTCAACACTTTTGGATATGATACCATCGACGGGATAGGCAGGTTGAGCTGGCGTGCCTTGGGAATGTACTGCCGTTGGGATCAAAGCCTGGATTGGCACGGTCCTTTTACTTAGTAATAAAGATTATTGAAATCGACCGAGAAATTTCCCATTGAAAAAGCGAAACTTGACAGGGGCAACCCACATTGCGATGAATGGAATATTTATGCACCTTGGCGTATCTTTTTATCCCTTAAACAATGCAAAGAAATTGAAAAAAGCTACAGAAAAAATAATGAATTACTTTAACCCTGCTAGTGTTTTTATAGAATTTTCCTACATTTTTTTAGTGATTTTCTAGGGATTCTTAGCATAAAAAACTACCCTGAACCACTCTCAAGAGAGTAGACCGGCACACACGAAGCCATTCTTGATGGCGTAACCCCATCGTGGTACGTCAGGTCAGGGCACACTTGTGGGTGTGAGCCGGGTTATGGCCAGATTTCTCGGCGGCGACCGGCGGTACGATTGAGGTTGTGACTTGTGCTGTGACTGGTGTCATGTGGTAGAGAGCCCACTGTGCGAGCCACCACAAATTGTATCTAGTCTGAGCTGCGTTCCTTTCTCTGTAACATCACTTCATAGCATTACCTTACACTCCTTTGTGAACACACTTATCATATATCATATATCGAATATCGAACACATCTCAGTTTTCCTATCAGCCACTGACTCGGGTCTTTCTGGTGACGACAGTTCGGCTCATATCTGTGCCATTGCGGTGCTTGTACGACGGCATATTTCCCTGCGCATAAACCAGACCTCCATCAATTCTGAGGGTGGAAAAATAAATATACAACATTGACTGCATTTAGTGATCCTTTTTCACTTTATTTTTTAATTCCTCTTTATTATTTTATGGTGGCCAAAGAGAGTGATGGTTCCATGCAAAGGTTTCACTTTTTCAATGGTAAATTTCTCGGTGGATGGCACCTGAAAGGGTTGACCGCCAAGCGCATGGTATTCTAAAAGGTTTCTCCTGAAAAAAGTCGTTCCTACATCCATTACAAGACGGGGGTTGGGGAAACCTATAACGTCTTCCACGCCATAGTGAGTGCCCGGCATCGCGAGCCATCTAACAGTTCGGGCGATATGGTTGGCTGAACCCAGTCGGAATTTAAATAGTGGCTAGTAAGTAGATGAGTAGTAGCCCTCTCTATGGGATGGAAGACAATACTGTAGAAAACCAGCAAATTCTTGGTCCTCCATACAAAATACTATCAATATTTTTTAGTGCCAGACAAAGGCAACATTTCTCTTGCTGCCCAGAAAATCACACTCAGCCCCCAAGAGAGAAAACACTGTGATAAAAGAATTATAGAGATAAAAAAACATCGCTCAAAAATAAAGTGGAACTAGGTGAATTTATGAATATTATATGATATATTATATTTTTAATTCTTGGAGAAATCTTAGGCCCAGGAAAACATGATTTGTGCAAGTTCTTGATTCCTCAGATTGGGAGTGTTCTAATCAAGTGAATTTCCCAAAATGGAGGTCCGACAATGAAATTTTAAGCAACACAGGCTGTCTGAATAATGACCATCTAAGAAAGATTTATAAAAAAAACTGCAATTTTTGGGTAGTATTATACTTCGAGTTAATCTCCTTTAACCCTCTATCAGTTTTGCAAAAATAATAATTAAAAATTGACTAACTCATCTTGGAGTTCTGCTTGGTGCATCACTTACTAGTACTATATTAAGATGAGATATGGAGGTTGAACCCTTGGCGATATCCTATCAGGAAAGTCTGAGGATCGCTAGTATTGCCTACCTTCTACCACCATACTTGGGTAGGAAGGTTAGCAATAAGATGGATAAGACTTCAAAGATTTTTACCATTCCTAACATTATACACGTAGCATAACTTTACCTGGGGGTGTGTTTTCGTACATGGCAGGGATGAATTCAATTGAGTAGCAGGAGGGGTAGAAGGAGGGGGAGGAAGGTTATGAAACTCCCTCAGAATTCATGTGATTTTTTTAGGCGTCAAAAAAAAAGGGGGGAAGAAGAGGCTTTTTGGGTCCCTTAAACGGCAGCAGCTGCACTCGTAGTATGATGCTGAAGTACCCATCGAGCATCAACCTCACCGGCATCATCCCGCAGATTTGCTACAGCAAGATTCTCATGTAGATACGCCTGCCCACATATAGACACACACATACTTCGTGCGGCGGGACTCCCGTCTTCGGTGAGCAGCGTGGGTTGTCGTCTGTCCGCAAGGTTTCTAGGGCGGTCTGCGCGGGATCTTGTTGAGCCCTTACGTCGTCTCCCCCCCCCCCGCGCACTATCTACATATGATATCTCGGGAAATACGGGACATTTACCTTTTTTAAAATTTTTATTAGGGCTTCATGCCGGCCAGTCTTTTGTGAAATAGTATCATACGGTCCCCACTGTCAAAGCTCGACGAACACGGGTATTTGGAAGGACAGGACGTGGGAGGATGCGGTGCTGGTGGGTTAGAGCTGCTTGTTGCTGATACTTGGTCATCGGTAGAGACGTTTCGTCCTTTCAGGGATGATATTTTATATAAAAATGCAAATCGCCCTTCAGCGACACAGCTGTTCCGCCCGTGACAACAACCAGCGGGCATATCTAATTCCCACTAATCTTGTGAAACACAAAAAAAGAACCATGGAAGAAACAATTCTCAATACCGGGATCACAGATCACAGAGCTTGACATAATCTTAGATGTATTTGGTCGTTAGAGAGACTTTGGCCAATCCTTCACCTTTTACCCCCCCTTCGCCCTCCGAAGATGAACAGAAAAACTACCGTGGTGTGGAACGAAAAGCTCTTTTCCAAGATCCCCCTTAAGCGATAAGAATACAAACTTAACCTAAATAGAGGTTAATAGGACTACTTAAGAATCGAGAGTAAGCTTAACGGAGAGGTACACCTTTAGGATTTGCATTCATAGGCTCCTGCGGCCTTGGTTGTGTAGTAATTGGGGCCTCTCCAAGTTGAACCTCGTTGCGCCCCGAGGCGCGAGTGATGTTCCACGTGCAGCAGACAAAGTTGACGGCATTGCATTGGAAGCCAAAGAGACTTGGAAGAGACATGAGCCGCGGATAGTAGTTGTACTAAGAAGCCAAGTTAGATATTAGATATATAACTAGAAGAAATGGGAGATCTTGGCTGAATGGATGGAGGGGAAACTTGGAACCTCAGGTTGATACTCGAGTACCGTTGAAAGTTTATGGGATTGAGTACTTCCGGATATTTGGAGCCTATGAGGAAAGGAAGGGAGAGGGTGGAAAAGAGGAAGGGGCAGAATGAAAGAATACCCTAGATATATATCTATGATCAAAATTCTATCCATTCTGCCCTGGTAATTCCGCCCCGGTCATGCTCTATCTCTGGATGGGTGGGACGAAAAAGACCGCCGTCGCGTGTGCAAAACATGATTGGCGCTACAGGTGGTTCCGACCGCCCCCACGTCCCGGAGTCCTAGAAGGGCTTATTTTCTTTGGCGGAAGTGAGGTGACAGCAACTGGTATTATTCCTTCCCTGCAGTAGTGAACAAGCAGCAATTGGTCGGCAGAGGCCGCCCGGAACCGAACTCCAACCTGACAAAAAAACAATTACGAACGTGTCTGGGCAAGATGGTAGGAATCTCATGGCTAACACTACACTATATCGTAGTTTCTGATGCTTATTGTCCTTACGGTATTTACTTCGCTTCATTATTTCCTGTCTTTTTTTCATCTTTATTTTGTCAGAATACCCTCCTTAAATACGGTAATGTTAACCGAATCGTTCTACTTGCTGAGCATTACTCGAGTATTTGGATGATGAATGAGGGCTAGGATGCAACCTGCGGTGGAAGAAAATAGGAAAATATGGACCTGAACGCCTTTTGCTGTGTGAAAAGTTTTAGGAGAGGAAAGAAGAAGAAAAGAAGAAGAAAAAAGAAAAAATGGCCACGATCCCATGATTGTCGTGACTGCCCCACGGTACTGATACAGAACTCGTGTACACGTCCCAGGCATATTGAACCCGAACACAGGGATGAGCTGATCTTTTTAATATCCGGACAGCTTGGCGCCAAGACGCATACAAATCAGTGCAAGGTGTCCGAATACTTTTGAAATCAGCTGTACTTTGTACTCGGGTGTAAGGGTATTTGGGGACTGGTGACACAAAGGCTCTCCCAGAGATTGCTCGCGGAAATTCTACCTCCACCATCTTGCCGCCACCAAAAAAGCCTCATTGGATATCACTCGAATTCCTAATCCGGCTTAGTCCACATGCTATTCCCCGCCTCGTAATGGAGGTACAGTAGACGCGACTTTTGTCAACCCCGGTACTGGTCGTAATGGTCTCAGACACTATAATCAGGATAGCCAAATAAGTTACATAACCCCCTCAAATTGCACCTTCGCTCATGATTGCCCCCGATCGGGTGAATCTTAGTGATCCAAAGCTACAAGCCAATCAGTGGGGAGTGTGTATTTGGAGGGGTTGTGTAGCGTATTTGGGTGTGCCCCGATCGTAGTGCTGTACATGGAGATTCATAAAGTATTCGGATGCTTTGGCGCCAAGAGCGGGTATGTCTTGGCGCCAAGGCATCCGAATACTTTATGAATCGCCATTCACTCCAATGTAAGGCCCTGTTTGGTTCTGGGCCCATTGCGTTGCCACATACAAACGACCGTTCCCCTTCCATTCCAAAATGGGAGAATGGAATGGGCGTTTGGCAACGGTAAAAGGCATCTACCATTCCATTTCCAAACAGCCCTAACAGAACAGTTGCCATGTTGAGACATCATAAGCAAATATTTATACCAATAAAATAATTATTGTCCTCTAGAATAACTCCTTTATAATATAATATCAACAATACATCCTTGATTCTTATTTTTATTTCCAACAATTCAATGAGTACTCCAGCAGATAATAGCAGCGGGAGAAGGAGCTGGATCTACAAGCTAGAGCTGGAAGTGAGGAGCAGAAGTTGTGAATTCAGGAAAGTTGTAGGTAGAGTGTTGAAGGTTTAAATTTGAGAAGCATTAGAAACACTATTAAAATTTCTTCATGAATGCCTAGGGCGAAATTTTTTTAATGTGTCTGTCAGAAGCAAACGGTGCCAGGTTGGCAACAACCGTTCCTACAGGTCCGACCGTTTCCCACTGGAACGGTCCTAAATGGGCCCAACACATCCAAACAGGGCCTAAGCAATCTGGTGGCAGAAAAAAGTAAGGACCGGTATAGTAACACAGGCACTCGCCCAGCACTTGTTCCACGACTTGTCCTTGTTCCAGGACTTACCCCAACCCTTACTCCAGGGCTTACCCCAGCTCTTACACTTGCTCCAGCACTTACCCCAGCAATTGCTCCAGCTCCAGCACTTGCTCTCGCAATTCGCTCGAGTGCTTTTGTGTTACCAGTCCCCAAATACCGGTACTCTTGCACCCCGTACTAGAACAAGTACACGAACCAGGCATATGATAATAAGTCCCGAACGCGCGGGATAAAAGTTGCGCACCTAAGCGCCCATACTAAATTCGAACTCCAATGTTGGGATTTTTATCCCTGGCACGTGTGCTAAGTTATGATAGGTAGCGACCGCACGACACTCTACCCGCACCGGTGTTTCGATCGCGGTGGTCTCAGCGTGTGAGCGAAAGGAGCCCGCCAATCCTCGTTTGGGAAGACCCCACAACCCTGGCGAGGCTTCCTCCCTCTTTCTCTTCTTTCCTACATCCTTCTTGCACCACCACCACTACCACCTTTCTTCGCACCACCTTTGGGAGTTTTACCACTGGACCTCCTCATCTACTACTGCTCTACTCATCATCACCATCACCATCATCCCACCAGTCTCGCACTACTACCATCGGCATTCTTTTCTAGCTGCCTAGGTCACAAGGTACTGCGCCGGCTCTTATGATAGCCTTCGTACTAGAAATTGCCTCGACAGCTCCGGTCCCGTAAAATCTAGTGAAATACACTATCCTCTATTAGCCTTGTAACCTTCGGACTTAGGGACAAAGGCTCTTGAGAAGGATTAGTATTTTCCTAAGAGTATAAGATCAGTCCTTATGGAGTATTAGATCTTATTAACCAGTATTCGCAATTCCGTTAACTTGCTAAACTAGGCCCACCCCATGCTCATCGGTTGAATCCCAGTCACAACCTCATAATGGATCTCACGATATCTTGGGGTGCTTGCGGAAAGAGTTAGGAGAAAGAAATGAAAGCAGGTATCAGGAAAAAAGATATCCATGAGCTCGAGCCACCGAACCCTCCAATCAAACTCCGAAATCCTTCGTCTCGCTTTCCGATCTTTAACCGAAGGCTGTGCCCGGGGGGTCGTTAAGAGTCGGATAGCATGGCCCTTATATAGGATTGGCAGATATAGTTTCCTTTTTTTTCTAACCCCCTCCCGACCAGAGTGCTGTACGGGTACTGCGGGCGTAATGGTTAGGACAACTAATAGAGGGGGAACAATGCGCAAAAACCTAGCGGCAATTAAAATCTACTCCGAGACCCTCTTGACCATTGTCCTCCTCGCTGTTATCTCTAGATAGGAAGCTTCCTGAGGGATGCCTCCTAGACTTGCCTACGGATGACTCGAAAGGACCACTTCACAATAGGCCGACTCGCTATGTCCAACAACGGGTATGAGTTATTTTTTGGGAAGCCATCTTCCCAAATGTCTTCTAGAAGCTAGACTCAATAAATCGAGTGATAGTACAGAATAAATTCCCTTTTTTAAGTTTCGAGACGAAGCGAAATATTTGGTGGCTGCCACTCGCTCCATGCACCCCTAACCCTATCAGAGAGCGTTGCTCGACTGGATGATTTTTTTGAAGTATTACGTATCTCACATTGGGGGCGTTTGGGCGGCATAATACTAGTACATTTTCTAGTCTATAATGCGCTGGTAGTTCGAGTGCCCATAGGAGCTCTTCTCAATAAATCTCTAAATTTTCTAGAAGGTTACCTCCCTTGCTATGATCGAAAGATTGATAGGGTTAGGGTTAGTTACCACATCATGCTAATCACTTGCTCAAAACACGGCATGGTGTACTCCGGCGCAAATCAAATACTCGAACATGCGGGCTCGACAACTACTGTTCCTGAACCACGATACTGCCACTTTGTTAGCCTCACCGCTGCCTACTGCTACAACAACTATCGTACAGTGCAACACCAGCTTTTTTTAGTATTTTTCCCCATATTTTTTTCCCCTAAGGTTAAATATTTTTCTTATTTTAGTCTAGTACTAGGTTGTGCTACTTTTCACTTGTTGATAATTGATGATGAGGACGATTGTTGACGAGGGGCGGCCGTTGTCACTAGCATTTCGAGTATTTGATTTGCACCAGAGTGAAAGCATACTGGTATCATACTAGGAATCGGCCGAAAAATTCGGGGGAACGAGAGGTTTGGTGAGCACTACAACTTCGCTCCCTAGCTTTATAGTTTAAATGCAACTATTGAGTGCAGCTTCACAATAAAATGGGGGTAAAAAATAATGATTGAATTGAATTAACTATCAAATATCATAGTTAAAAAAGAGTTACCTCGAAATCTTCCTGTCCGGCTGCTTCCCCAAGATGTTTCCCACACTCACCAAATTTTTCATTGTGCCTATTGTCCGTGGGGCCCTGTGGGAGGCCTCTCGGGTAAGGTGTTGAGGGAAGAGTTCTTCCTTGTTGATTGCTATCGTACAGAATAGTCTTAAATACAGGACGGAGATCTATTGGCAGCGTGATGAAAGCCCTCAATGTAACCGCCCGCCGTATACCCATAGGCCACCCACATGCCCGACAGTACGTTATCATACCGTCCCCGTATCCCGGCTCTACGAACCGGGGCCTTTCGCAGATCCAGACGTGGGGGGGATGCGGTACTGGTAAAGTGCATGTTGCCTGTTGCTGAGCCGATCCTTATTCGTCATCTGTCCATGTATCAAAACACAAACTCACCCTTCAACGAAATAGCCTTTCTGCTAGCGACAACAACAGCGGGGACGCATGTCTAATTCCAACCAATTGTATGATTCACAAAAAAAGGAACTATGGAAGAAACAATCCTTGGTATCAGGATCATTCGTGTTCATCACGGGTCACGGAGCTTGACATAGTCTTGGATATATTCGATCACTAGAGAGACTTTGGCTAATCTCCCACCCTTCACCCATGGCCCCGAAGATGAACAGAAAAATAGCGTTGAATGAAAGCCCTTTGCCAAGATCCCCCTTAGTTCTAAACACACAAACTTAATCTGGATATAGGTTAGCAGGACTACTTAAGAATTGAGAGTAAACTTAACTGAGAGGTACACCTTTAGGATTTGCATTCATAGGCTCCTGCGGCCTTGGTTGTGTAGTAATTGGGGCTTCTCCAAGTTGAACCTAGTTGCGCCCCGAGGTGCAAGTGATGTGCCATGTGCAGCAGAAAAAGTTGACGGCATTGCATTGGAAGCCAAACGGACTTGGAAAAGACATGAAGGCAACTGCGGATAGTGGTTGTACTAAGAAGCCAAGTTAGATATTAGATATAAAACCAGAAGAACCGGAAGATCTTGGCAGAATGGATAGGGGGAAAACTTAGAACTTATTGTTGTATACTCGAGTACCGTTGAGAGTTCGTGGGATTGGGTGATTTTGGATGGGGCTTATGAGGAAAGGAGGGGAAAGAAGGAGAGGGCGGATAGGAGGAGGAAGGAAGGAAGGGGCAGAATGAGGGAAAACCCCTAAATACATATCTGATCAAAACTCCATCCACTTGCCCTGGCAAATATCTCCCTCGTCATGCCAGTTTGTCGACGGCAACCACAAAAACGAGAGCAACCAAATCACGACTGGCACAGCATGAGGCTACCTCCCCCCCCCCCCCACTTCCCGAAAGTAGACTAGCCGTTAAAAAAAGCTGCACAACAGGGTAGTAAAGCACGTGATACGGATAATGTCGCATATGGCAAATCTGGAAATCCCCACTTGTTTTCAAAAGTATCCGGATGCCTGGACGCCAAGCTGCCCAAATTCACACCTAAATCCTCAAGTCTTGGCGCCAAAGCATCCGGATACTTTTGAAAACAGCAAGTAATTTAAGGGTAGCAGTAAGCAAACAGGAATTTCCAGATTTACCATATGCGACATTATCCTCCCCGCTACATTTCCGTGTCATGCTCTTTACTGTCGTCTAACGACCAACGCCCAACTGACAAAACAACTGCGAAAGTGTCTGGGCAAGCTGGTAGGAATCTCATGGTTAATACTGCATTGTATCGTAGTTTCTGATTATTATCCTTATCCACTTCGCTTCATTATTTCCTGTCCTTTTTATTTTTATTTTTATTTTTCAGAATATGCATTTTCAATACGGTAATGTCAACCGAATCGTTCTACTTGAAGAGCATTACTCGAGTATTTGGATGAAGGAAAGGGGCTAGGATGCAGCCTGCGGTGGAAGATAGACTATGGGCACTTCTGTGTTCGGGAAGAAAAGAGAAAAAGAAAGGCGCGCTATGATTGGTATAATTGCCGTGGCTACCCCACGGTACGGTATAATGTATCATACTAGAGGAGCTCTACCGGTCTTACTAGTCTCATGCACTAGTGCCCCACTCCGGGGTAGACAATTGAGTGGCAGAAAAAAGTAAAGACTGGTAACACACTTGCTTCTGGACTTGCCCTCGCCCAGCACTTTCTTCACGACTTGTACTCGCCCAGCCTTGCTTCAGGACTTGCACTTGCTCTAGCACTTGCTCCAGCTCCAGCGTGTGAGCGAAAGGAGCCCGCCAATCCTCGTTTGGGAAGACCCCACAACCCTGGCGAGGCTTTCTCTCCCTCTCCCTCTTCTTTTCTACATCCCTCTTACACCACCACCACCACCACCACCACCACCACCACCATCCCTCCCTGCGCCGCCTTTGGGAATTTTACCTCTGGACCTCCTCCTCATCTACTACTGCTCTACCCATTATCATCATCATCATCACAACCATTATCATCCCACCAATCTCGCACTACTACCATCGGCATTCCCTTCTAGCTGCCTGGGTCACAAAGTATTGCACCGGCTTACTCCGATGTCGACACACAAACCTGTGTGCGAAGCACTGGCTCTTATGATAGCGTTCGTACCAGAAATTACCTCGACAGCCCCGGTATCATAAAATCTAGTGAAATACACTATCCCCCGCCAGCCTTGTAATCTCCGGATTTGGGGACAAAAGCTCTTGAGAAGGATTAGTCTTTTCCTAAGAGCATAAGATCAACCCTTAGGGCGAGTAGATCCCATTAACTGGTATTCGCAATTCTGTTGACTTGCTAAACTAGACCTACCCTAGGCTCATAGGTTGAATCCCAGTGATAACCTCATAATGGATTTTACGAGATCTTAGGGTGCTTGCGGAAAGAGATAGGATAAAGAACAAGAAAGCAGGTGTCAGGAAAAAGGATATCGATGAGCTCAAGCCACCGAACCCTCCAATCAAAACTCCGAAATCCTTCGTCTCACATTCCGATCTTTAACCGGAGGCTGTACTCGGGGGGGGGGGGTCATTACCAATCGGAAAGCATGGCCCTTATATGGGATCGGCAGAAATAGTCTCCGGTTTTTGATAACCCCCCTCCGATCACACTGCTGTGAGGGTAATGTGGGCGTAACAGCTAGGACAACGAACAGAGGGGGGGTGATACGCCAGAGGCCTAGCGGCAATTATCAAATCTGCTCCCTCTTGATCATTGTCCCCTCTTTGTTGTCCCTAGATAGGGAGCTTGGCAGGGGCGTTGTCTCCTAGACTAGCCCCCGGGTAGTTGGGAAGGACCACCTCGTATTTGGCCGACTGGCCATGTCCAACAACCGCTATGGGTTATTTTTTTTGAGAACTCATTTTCCCACATGTCCTCTAGAAGCTGGATTCAATAAATCGAGTGATACCACAGAAGCAATCCCCTTTTAAGTTTTAAGATGAAGCGAAAGGTTTGGCGGCTGTCACCCGCTCCATGCACCCTTGACCCTATCAGAGTGGGTTGCTCAACTGTAAATGATGGCGATGAAATACTACATACTTCACACCTAAGGTGTTTGGGCGGCATGATGCATTTTCTAATCTATGTACAATACACTAGTAGTTCGAGTGCTCATAGGAGCTCTCTACAATAAATCTTTAAATTTTCTAGAAGGTCACCTCTTTTGCCAGAAAAGTTGATAGGTCTAGGGTTAGTTGCTACATCATGCTAATCACTTGCTCGAAACACGGCATATTGTACTCGGGTGCAAATCAAATACTCGAACATGCAGGAGCGACAACAATTGTTCCTGATCAACCATCATACTACCACTTTGTTAACCTCACCGCTGCCTACTGCCACAACAACTAAAGTTACAGTGCAACACCAAACTTCCCTTAGTATTCCTCCCCATATTTTTTTTGCCCTAATGTTAAATATTTTTCTTATTTTATTCTAGTACTGGATTGTGCTACTTTTCACTTGTTGATCATTGATGATGAGGGCGATTGTTGACGAGGGGCGTTGTCACCAGCATTTCGAGTATTTGATATGTGCCGGTGTAGCATACTGGAACTAGTACTTGGAATCCACCGAAAAATTCGGGGGAACGAGAGGTTTGGTGAGCAACACTACAACTTCGCTCCTTAACTTCATAGTTTAAATGAAATTATTGAACACAACTTCACAGTGAAATGGCTGTACGAGTAATGATTTAAGTGAATTAACTTTCAAATAGTTAAAAAGAGTTACCTCAAAATCTTCCTGCATGGTTGCTTCTCTAAAATGTTTCCCACACTCACCAAATTTTTCGTTGTGCCTATTTTTCGGTGTCCGTCAGGTACGTTATCATACGGTCCCCACATCCCGGCTCTACGAACGGGGGTATTCCGAAGATCCGGACGTAGGAGAGATGTGGTATCGGTAAGGTGATTGTTGCTTGCTGCCAAGCCAATTCGTCATCTGTCCAGGTATCAAAGTACAAAATCACCCGTCAGCGAAACAGCTTTTCCGCCCGCGACAACAACAGCAGGCACCCATATCTAATTCCAACCAATTGAATGATACACAAAAGAAAGGAACTATGGAAGAAACAATCCTCGGTATCAGGATCATTCGCGTTCATCACAGGTCACAGAACTTGACATAATCTTAGATATATTCGCTCACTAGAGAGACTTTGGCCAATCCCCCAACCATGGCCCCCCCCCCTTGGCCCCGAAGATGAACAGAAAAACAGCGTAGAACGAAAAGTCCTTTCCCAAGATCCCTTTTAGCGCTAAACACACAAACTTAATCTGGATATAGGTTAATAGGGCTACTTAAGAATTGAGAGTAAGCTTAAGGGAGAGGCACACCTTTGGGATTTGCATTCATAGGCTCCTGCGGCCTTGGTTGTGTAGTAATTGGGGCTTCTCCAAGTTGGACCTCGTTGCGCCCCGAGGTACGAGTGATGTGCCATGTGCAGCAGACAAAGTTGACGGCATTGCATTGGAAGCCGAAGAGACTTGGAAGAGACATGAGAGCAGCTGCGGATAGTGGTTGTGCTAAGAAGCCAAGTTAGATATTAGATATATAACTAGAAGAAATGGAAAACCTTGACTGAATGGATGGAGGGAAAACTTGGAACCTAATATTGTATACTCGAGTACCGTTGAAAGTTTAATGGGATTGGGTGGTTTCAGGTTTTTGGGGCTTATGAGGAAAGGGAGGGAGAGAAGGAGAGGACGGAGAGGAGGAGGAAGGAAGGGGCAGGATGAAAGAATACCCCTAAATATATATCCATCATGATGATCAAAATTCCATTTAATTGCCCTCGGAAGTTAAATGTCGCCGTAATGTCAGACAGTTGGCCACCACAAGCAATGCCGACACAGCATCCCCCAAACCACGGAACAAAGGTCCAGGTAGGCAACATGGCGCCCCCACGTCCCGACCAGCCAGTGACGGGGATAGCAACGGGATGAGAAGCGACAGGGAGGGCGGCAGCCGAGGAAATTTGGCAGTGTCTGCGGCCAAAGCCCAACTGCGTGCTGAAAAATTATTCGTAAAGTGTCTGGGCGCGTCCCGAAAGTAGACTAGCTTCCAAGGTGTTGGTCACAAGTTTCCAAAGTTTGTTGGAAAGGAAGGGAGGCTGGCCTGGGCAGTTGCGAAAATGTCTGGGTAAGATGGTAGGGATCTCTTGGCTAATACTACGGTACACTATCGTAGTTTCTGTTTATCCTTATTCACTTCGCTTTATTATTTCCCGCCTTTTGTATTTTTATATTCATTTTGCCAGAATACGTTTTTTAAATACCGTAATGTTAACCAAATCGTCTACTTGCAGAGTATTCGAGTATTTAGATGAGGGATGAGGGCAACCTGCGGTGGAAGAAAGTAGGGAAAATGTGGACTTGAAAGCCTTTTCTGTGTGAAAAGTTTAGAAGAAAAGAAAAAGAAAAAGGTGGCCATGATTTCCATGATTTCCATGACTCCCGCACGGTACTGGTGTAGTACCAGAGCTCTACCGGTCGTACCGGTCTCACACACTGGTGGTTCACGAGTACGAGCATACTCCGGGGCAGACAGTTTGGTAACATAAAAAAAGTGGGGACCGGTACATAACACGGGTTTGCTCTAAGGTCTGGCACTCGCTTGAGGACTGGCACTCGCCCAGCACTTGCCCCAGCACTGGCCCCGGCTCCAGTACGGTACTGTACTTGCTCCACCAATGCGCTCGAGTGCCTTTGTGCTACCAGACCCCAAATACCCTTGCGCCCGAGTAACGTATCGGGCGTAATTATCCTCGAACGCGGGGGATAAAAGTTGCTCATCTGAGCTCCCATACTGGGATTTTTATCTCTGGCACGTTCGCCAAGTTGTGATAGGTAGCGACCGTACGGGAATACCAGTACCGGTATTTCGATCGCAGTGGTCTCAGCGTGTAGGCGAAAGGAACCCGGTAATCCCGGTTTGGGAACCCACAGCCCTGGCGAAGCTTCCTCTCCCTCTTCTTTTCTACATCCCTCTTACACCACCACCACCACCACCATCACCACCACCATCACTACCCTTCCTTGCACCGCCTTTGGGAATTTTACTTCTGGACCTCCTCCTCGTTATCATCACAATCATCTTCCCACCAGTCTCGCACCACTACCATCGGCATTCTTTTCTAGTTGCCTAGGTCACAAAGTACTACACCTGCTTACTCCGATGTCGACACACAAGCCCGCATCCGAAGCACTTGCTCTTATGATAGCCTTTGTACCAGAAATTGCCTCGGCAGCCCCGGTACCGAAGAATCTAGTGGGGTACACTGTTCCCCGTCAGCCTTGTAATCTCCGGATTTAGGGACAAAAGCTCTTGAGAAGGATTGGTCTTTTCTTGAGAGCATAAGATCAGCCCTTAGGGCGTGTTGAATCTCATTAACTGGTATTCGCAATTCCGTTAACTTGCTAAACTAGACCTACCCCAGGCCCATAGGTTGAATCCCAGTCACAACCTCATAACGGATCTCACGAGATCTTGGGGTGCTTGTGGAAAGAGATGGGAGAAGGAAAAGAAAGCAGGTGTCAGGAAAAAGGACATCGATGATCTCGAGCCATCGAACCCTCCAATCAAGACTCCGAAATCTTTCAGCTCACTTTCAGATCTTTAACCGAAGGCTGTGCTCGGGGGGGGGTCGTTAGTAATCTGAAAGCATGGCCCTTATTGATGGAGGTGCTATCAATCGTGTGCTCGTGTGTTGACGGGAGGGGAGGTTCTTGTGTGTATTCTCTATGGAGGTTGCTGGCTACAGTTCACCTTAAGTAGTGGGAACTCTGCTCGTACATGTGATAGCCCTATGTCTCCGCATATGCCCTATACATCCATCCATGCCCCAGAACGTTCGCTTGTCCACACTTCAGTGTTCCTCCATACCATGGAGCGCTTCCCTTTGCCTGCGCTCCTCTCTTTTCCTAATACAACATTCCACTACCGGGGTTATCATACCATCACTCATATGGGATCGGCAGAAATAGTTTCCGGTTTTTATTAACCCCCCTTCGACCATAGTTTTATACGGGTAATATAGGCATAACAGTTAAGACAACCAACAGAGGGGGGACAATACACCAGAAGCCTAGCGGCAATTATCAAATCTACTCGGAGTCCCTCTTGATCATTGTCCTCCTCGTTGTTATCCCGAGGTAGGGAGCTTCCTGGGGTGTGTCTCCTAGACTAGTCTACGGGTAGTTGGAAAAGACCACTTCGCATTAGGCCGACTTGCTATGTCCAACAACAACAGCTATGGGTTATTTTTCGGGAAGTCATTTTCCCACATGTTTTCTAGAAGCTGGATTCAATAAATCGAGTGATACCACAGAAGCAATCCCCTTTTAAGTTTTAAGATGAAGCGAAAGATTTAATGGCTGTGTCACTCGCCCCATGCACCCCTAACCCTGCTAGATTGCGTTGCTCAACAATGAATGGTGGCGATGAAATACTGCGTATTTCACACTGAAGGCGTTTGGGCGGTATAATACATTTTCTAGTCTATGATACGCTGGCAGTTCGAGTGCTCATAGGCAATAAATCTCTAAATTTTCTCGAAGGTTACCTCCCTTGCTAGAAAAGTTGATAGGTTTAGGGTTAGTTACAGTACTACCTAATGCTAATCACTTGCTCCAAACACGGCATAGTGTACTCGGGCGCAAATTAAATTATGTACTCGAAATGCTAGTGACAACAGCTGCCCCTCGTGGACAATCGTCATCACCAATCAGCAGCAAGTGAAAAGTAGCACAACCCAGTACTAGAGTAAAATAAGAAAAATATTTAACCTTTGGGCAAAACAAACATGGGGAAAAAAATACTAAAAAAATATGGTGTTGTACTGCAGTTGCTGTGGCAGTAGGCAGTGGTGAGGTTAACAAAGTGGTACTTGTCCCAGGCCATAAGTACCCGAAAATGAAGGGGGATCATTTGTATGGGGGCACAGACACGCACGGATGTTTTGCCATATATTTCTTTAATCCCTGTTTTCGGGTACTTATGGCCTGG
>Ga0307513_10001558_pt1 | contig 32886 bp, 46 predicted proteins | sample 15_EM_MG_FD_202174 | JGI IMG/M metagenome (GOLD analysis project Ga0307513, IMG submission 202174) | Populus trichocarpa ectomycorrhiza microbial communities from riparian zone in the Pacific Northwest, United States - 15_EM | ecosystem: Host-associated > Plants > Roots > Unclassified | place... | reverse complement strand
AGGACGTAGGGGTCCGTGTCCTGATTGCGTCAGGACGGACGGCGCCAAGTAACGCAAAGTCAGGACGCAACGTCGATCCGACGTTGCGTCCTGATTCGCGATTTGCGTTCCGGCCTCAGGTGCGTCAGACGCACAGGACGCACAGAACGCAGGGTATTATTTTTGCTGATGTGAGCTTCTTTCCATCATACAACATAACTGCCTTGGTAGCTGGAATGTTTTTCTTTCTTTGTTTGAGTCGTTCAAAGGAGCGACCACCTACCCCTCGATAGTTCTCTTGCAGGATCCACCTGTCAACAAGGCTCACCTTCCTTCCTTCAATGGTTTTAAGTCCTTTTTTCCCCTGGTTAGGAAGCCACGTTGGCTGCCTCTGTTCATATGTCTTTTCTTTCCAACTTCACCGTGCTTCCCAGGTTCAAAGGAGTGGACGACATCCTCGCCCTCGACATCTCCTCCAATGAACCTCTTTTTTGCACTGACTTCCACTCCTTTAGGGTTATTAACGCCTACTCCACCAATACTATTGACCACAGGGTTCACTCAGGCCCTCGAGAAGCTCTTTTCCCCGATTTTGGGTTCCCCCTCCTTGTTGTGTGAGACCTAAACATACATAACCCCCTCTCGGACCCTCTCCGCCAGTTTTCACCACGGCAGATCTCGTCCTCGACTCCCTATTTCGAGAAAGCGGCAGAATCCGGCTTCGCCCTCCTTAACCCCCCAGGGGAATTCACGAGCTTCCCCCTAGTGGGTAAAGCTCGCCCCTCTGTTATAGATCTCGCCTTTGCAAACCCCACCTCCTCCCACTGGTAAAAAGCTGGGAAGCATCCTTCCCCTCAACAGGTTCCGACCACATACCTATAACAATAACTCACGCCACCCCCTCTCTGAAGCAGAAACCCCCACGCCAGCAATGGGCGGACACGGACTGGGAGGCCCTGGACCCGATTATTGAGGGTTTTAGGGTCCCGGAAGCGCCGCCATGCCCCACCCCCCCGAAACTAGTCAAATGGATGTCAGAATCGCTGAACCGCCTAGTAGCCCTCCTCAAGGACCATACCCCGGTCTCCAGACCCTCCCATCACTCAAAAGCCTGGTGGACCCCCCACCTGACTATCCTCCGTCGGGAGTACCACAAGTCCACCAGGTCGGCAAGGAAGAACGACACCCCACACATGCGTAACATTGCAGCAACCTCCAAAGTGGGGTACTTCAAGGCAATCAAGGCCGCAAAGAACAAACACTGGTCCTCCTTTCTGATGGCGGCTACCCCCCAGAGCCTTTGGACGGCTAAAAGGTTCGCCTACGGGCGTGCCCAGCCACGCTTCCCCTCCCTCCCCCGGGCCGAGACCCCACTCCAAATGAACAATGTCCTCCTGGAACACTCCTTCCCCCCTAAGGAGCCCTTCTCCCCGCCGCCTAGGCTTAGGCCACACAAGTCAACACCCCCCCTAACAACGGACGAGATAGCCCCGGCTCTCTCCAAGTGCTCCCCGACCTCGGCCCCGGGCCCGGACGGGATACCCTACTCTACCTGGAAGCAGGTAAACAAAATTAACCCGTCGATCCTCCTCCAGATACTTGCCCCACTGGTCCTCCTGGGGTATCACCCCGCATCGCTGAAGAGCTCGAACGGCGTGGTACTTGAGAAGCCAGGGAAACCCTCCGACGAATCACGCTCTTCGTTCAGGATAATCGTCCTGATCCGGACGATCTCAAAGATCCTTGAGAGGATCATAGCAGCCCGCCTCCTCGCGGCAGCCCGGCTCAGAGGACTGTTGCACCCCAACCAATGCGGTTCGCTCCCTGGGCTCAGGACCTACGATGCGTGCCTCACCCTCACCAACGACGTTAAAACCCTGCAGAGGCCCCATCTCAAGGTCTCCTCCCTGTTTCTGGACCTAAAAGCAGGGTTCGACAACATCGACCACAACACTTTGGCCCGGATCCTGAGGGAAGGCGGGATACCCCCCTACCTGGTCTCCTGGGTTTCGTCTTTCCTACGGGAGCGAAGCTGCACTCTAATCTTTCAAGGGGCCCCAGGGACTCCAGCACCCGTCAACGTCGGCGCCCCCCAGGGCTGACCGATCTCTCCGCTCCTGTTTCTCCTCTACGTGGCTTCACTACATTTCAGGATCCCTCAGGGTTTGATGATCTCGTATGTGGACGACTTTGCCCTCACAGTAGCCTCCCTCTCCTACCGTGGCAACATCTGCCGGCTCCAGGAACTCTTCGAGAAGCTTGAAAGCAAGGCGTCCCGCCTGGGCGTCTCCATTTCGGTCGCAAAGACGGAGTTAATCCACTGGAGGACCCCCGGCCAAAGGCACTCACCAAAGTGCGCCTCACCTATTCAAGATAAGGGGGAGGGGTTCCACCCTAGCAACTCCCTTCGATGGCTCGGGTACTGGTTCACTCCAGCCCTTGACCCCGCTGCACACTACTCGCGTCGCTTGGCCCTTGCCCAGGGTGCGTTCGCCCTCATTCGTCGCCTCAGTCCGCCCGGAGCGGGCCTCCCCCCCTATCTATGCCACAGGCTCGCGACATCACTAATTGCCCCCAGCCTACTTTACGGCGCGGACCTCTTTACACCTAGCGTGGGAACAAGAACCCGCCTCGATACATTCTGGCGCAAGGTCCAAAGGTGGACCTCAAACTGCTTCTCAGCCACGCCCACCGGGATTCTGTCGGTGGAGTCGTGCCGCCCACCAATCTCCCTCCTGATCAACCATTGGCAAAGGTTGCGGCGCTCAGGATCGTATGCTCCCCTCCTAGTGTGAACCCGGCCAGAGCCCGCCTTCACCCCTCTTTCCCCTCGCTCTCGACATACCGAGCGCCTGACTCCTCAAGGGCCATAACCAGAGGCCTGTCGTCCGGCTACCTCCCCCTACACTGGAAAACGCCCCGCCCTGTCCCCCCGATAAGCACCCACCTGCCAGTGCACGCGGTTGCTCACCGAACAATACCCTTCACCCTCGGGCTATCTAGGATGCCCATGATCAACTCTCACCTTGTCTGCCCGACCCCTGCCCTCACGCCCCAGTCCTTGATGGACAACACCTATTCAGCCCTGAAGAAAAGGATAAGAGAGAAACTCCTCGAGGAGTGGGCCTCCCTTTTCCCGACACCGGGATACTACCAGCACCCTCCCGCCCTGTCTCCTAGGCCCTTCATGGGCTTAGGCAAGTTCGTTGCCGGGAGAATCCACCAGATGAGAGCCGGAAAAAGCTACCTGGCCGCCCAGCCGACCTGGCCGCCCACCCGACCTGGAGGTCTCTCGACGCTGACACCTCCTGCCCCCGCTTCGGTTTGGAGCCTAAAACCTTCGAACCCGCCATCCTATCCTGCCCCTCGAGACAACACAACAGGTCGCGCCTCCTCCACGGCGTCACTGACGTCGGTCCCGAAGCCCCACTCTGGTCATCCCTCCCACTGCTAAAAAGACTCGCCACCTTCATAGGCGTCACCTCCACGGGATTCCCCCCCACTATGTTCCCGCCTAACACCCTCCCCTCTTCCCCCCCTTTTTCTCTCTCCCCCCCCTGGGTGCCCCCCCCCGGCTTTTCGTGTTTTTTCATTGGCTGAGGTATAGGGACGTTGGGTTTTCTTTCCTTTTGTCTTATGTAGGCTTTCCTTTCTAGGCGACTAAATTGTTAGTTTGTGCTTTCCTTGTTATAGGTGGCCGACGGCCCAGCGGAGGAGAAACCTGCCCGTTAGTGGATATTTACTGGTGCTGTGACTTTCTTTTGTTATTTGTTTTTGATTTATAGGTTTTGTTCTCTCCATAGCTAGCGCTGCATGAGGCTTTTTGTACCTAAAAACAATGAACGCATGATTACAAAAAAAGAAAAAGAAAAAGACAAAGAGATAGCTACAAATGAACAATGTCCTTCTGGAACACTTCTTCCCCCCTGAGGAACCCTTCTCCTCACCGCCTAGGCTTAGGCCACACAACTCGGTACCACCCCTAACGACAGAAGAGATAGCAGCGGCTCTCTCCAAGTGCTCCCCGACTTCGGCCCCGGACGCGGACGGGATACCCTACTCTACCTGGAAACAGGTCAACAAAATCAACCCGTCAATCCTCCTCCAGATACTAGCCCCGCAGGTCCTCCTGGGGTATCACCCCGGATCGCTAAAAAACTCCAACAGTGTGGTACTCAATAAGCCGGGGAAGCCCTCCTACGAATCACCCTCCTCTTTCAGGATAATGGTCCTGATCCGCACATTCACAAAGATCCTCGAAATGATTATAGCAGCCCGCCTACTCACGGCAGCCCGGCTTAGGGGGCTGTTGCACCCGAACCAATGCGGTGCGCTCCCTGGGCTCAGCACCTATGATGGGTGCCTCACCCTCACCAATGACGGCAAAACCCTGCAGAGGCCCCGCCTCAAGGTCTCTATCCTGTTTCTGGACATAACAGCAGGGTTCGACAACGTCTACAACAACACTGTAGCCCGAATCCTGAGGGAAGCCGGGATCCACCCCTATCTGGTCTCCTGGGTTTCGTCCTTCCTAGGAGAACGAAGCTGCACCCTAATCTTCCAAGGGGCCCCACAGACCCCAGCCCCTGTCAATGTCGGCGCCCCCCAAGGCTCACCGATCTCCCCACTCCTCTTTCTTCTCGACGTGGCGCCACTGCATTTCAGGATCCCTCAGCGCCTGATGATCTCATATGTGGACGACTTCGCCCTCACAGTAGCCTCCCTCTCCTACCGTGGCAACATCTGCCGGCTCCAGGAACTCTTCGAGAGGCTTGAAAGAAAGGCGTCCCGCCTGGGCGTCTCCTTTTCGGTCGCAAAAACGGAATTGATACACTGGAGGACCCCCAGCCAGAGGCACTCACCAGAGTGTGTCTCACCTATTCAAATTAAAGGGGAAAGGTTTCACCGTAGCAACTCCGTTCGGTGGCTCGGGTACTGGTTCACTCCGGCCCTTGACCCCGCCGCGCACTTCTGGGGTTGCTTGGCCCTTGCCCAGGGTGGCTTCGCCCTCATTCGTCGCCTCAGCCCGCCCGGAGCGGGCCTCCCCCCCTACCTATGCCACAGCTTGCCGACATCATTGATTGCTTCTATCCTACTCAACGGCGCGGATCTGTTCACACCTAGCGTGGGCACAACAACCCGCCTCGATACATTCTGGCCCAAGGTCCAAAGGTGGACAACAAACTGCTTGTTCCCTACGCCCACCGGGATACCTTCGGTGGAGTCATGCCTCCCACCCGTCTCTCTCCTGATCGCTCACCGACAAAGGCTGGCGGCGCTCAGGGTTGTCTGCTCCCCTCCTAGTGTGAACCCGGCAACGGCCCGCCTTCACCCCTCCTTCCCTTCACTCTCGGTGTACCGGGCCCCTGACTCCTCGCGGGCCATAACCAGAGGCCTATCGTCCGTCTACCTCCCCCTGAACTGGAAGACGCCCCGCCATGTCCCCCCGATGAGGAACCACCTGCCGGTGGACGCGGTGGCTCACTGAACGATACCATTCACCCTTGGGCTGTGTAGGATACCCATGATCAATGCCGACCTTGTCTGCCCGACCCCCACCCTCCCGCCCCAGTTCCTGATGGATAACACCTATTCCGCCCTGACGAAGCGGGTAAGAGAGACACTTCTCGCGGAGTGGGCTTCCCTTTTCCCGACCCCAGGGTACGACCTGCACCCTCCCGCACTGGCTCCGAGGCCCTTCATGGGCTTAGGCAAGTTCGTTGCCGGGAGAATCCACCAGATGAGAGCCGGGAAAAGCTATCTGGCCGCCCACCTGACCTGGAGGTCGCCCGATGCCGGCGGCTCCTGCCCCCGCTGTGGTTTGGAGCCTGAAACCTTCGAACACGCCATCCTCTCCTGCCCTTCAGGACAACACAGCCGGTCGCGCCTCCTCCACGGCGTTACTGAGGTCGGTCCCGAAGCCCCACTTTGGTCATCCCTCCCGCTGCTAAAATGACTCGCCACCTTCATAGGCGCCACCTCCACGGGATTTCCCCCCACGATGTTCCCGCCCACCACCCCCCCCTCCTCCCCCCCGTTCTCTCTCTCCCCCCCCAGGGTGCCCCCCCCGGTCTTCCGTGTTTTTTCGTTGGCTGAGGTATAGGGTCGCTGTAGTTTTCTTTCCTTCGTTTTATATAGGCTTGCCTTTCTGCGACGACTAAATTGTTAGTTTGTGCTTTCCTTGTTATATGTGGCCGATGGCCCGGCGGAGGAGAACCCTGCGTGTTAGTGGATATTTACTGGTGCTGCAACTTTCTTTTGTTTATGTTTGGATTTATAGGTTTTGTTTTCTCCATAGCTCGCGCTAAATGAGGCTTTTTGTACCTAAAAACAATGAACGCATGATTACAAAAAAAACAAAGAAAAAAGAAAACGACAAAGAGATAGCACACGAACCATCTCTCCTGCACCTTCGGCGATTGAAATCTCAACACCACGGGAAATCATCGTCACTTTCCCCCACCCCCCTCTCTTCGCTCATCATGGCTACTGCCTAGGGGTTGACGTTAAGCCATCTTCCCTCCTCTCCTGAGGGCCGCATGCCTCCCGTCCTTGGGGTTCTTGTTCCCGTTCATCGTTGACACCCACTCATGAAGTCCGGTTCGCCCCCTTACCCTCCACTTGCTTTGCACCTCGCTTAGCATTTTGCACGGTCGGAAAGCTTCTCGCTTCGTTCACAGTCGGCGATATGGCATCCGGACTCTTGGTCGAAGTAAGCCTTCGGTTCGGCTGGGCTAGTACCCCTGATGGGGAAAGCTCCGGTTAGTAACAGCACGGTCCCGCTCGGTTTCGCTGTCGTCCCAAAAGCCCTTGCTATGGCCCGTTAGTCGGTTGTGGCTAGCCCGCTCGCGCTGCTTCCTCTACCCCCCTCCCCGTTCCATCCGCTGGCACCGTACTGCCCCATAAGCTGGCACCTCAAGGCTGAAAACTCCTCCCCCGGCTGGCACCCTACTGATCCCCTCTGGCTGGCACCCTACTGCTACTCTCCGGCTGGCACCCTACTGCTCATCATCGTTGGCAGGTATCCCCTCTGCCCGGTGGCTCTGCTGGCCCACCTACCTCTCTCCCTCCTGCGATTTACTCTATGGTCGCGAACCTCGCTTAGGTTACGGTTGATCATGGTAATGCACTGCCTCCTTGGTCTCACCTAAACGCCGACGTGTCGCCATCTTCCGGTCAGTCCCGACCTTGAAGCGGCCTGCCCCTTTCGGCGACTAGCCGCGGGGCATTTTGGTTATGCATATTGGCAATAGTAGTTACATCTCGTCATTTCTTTGATTCTTTTCCATGTGTTACCAGGGGGCCTACTGAAGGGTTTGGGTCTCTCTCCTGTATGTTTCTATGAGTTGTTTCCCTACGTGTCTGAGGTGCGCGTCTTAGGTGCTAGGAGGGGGAAGCTTGTTCTATGGTCTCGGGGGGTTTGATTTTTCCTATGATGAGGTGAAGCGGCGGTTGTTATGGGCTTATAGCTTTTTTTCTCTTCATAGCGAGCGCTGTATAAGGCTTTTTGCACCTAAAACAAATAACACATGATTACAAAAAAAACGACCAAGGGATAGCACACGAACCATCTCTTCTCCACCTCCGGCGATTGAAATCTCAACACCATGGTAAATCATCGTCACTTTCCCCCACCCACCTCTCTTCCCCCATCATGGCTACGGCCTAGGGGTTGACGTTAAGCCATCTTCCCTCCTCTCCTGGGGCATGCCTGCCTCCCCTCCTTGGGGTTCTTGTTCCTGTTCATCGTTGACACCCGCTCATGAAGTTCGGTACTCCCCCTTACCCTGCACTTGCTTTGCACCTCGCTTAGCATTTTGCATGGTCGGAAAGCTTCTCGCTTCGTTCACAGTCAGCGATATGGCGTCCGGACTCTCAGTCCAACTAGGCCTCGGTTCTGCTGGGCTTGTACCCTGATGGGGAAAGCGTCGGTTAGTAACATCACGGTCCCGCTGGTTTCGCTATCGTCCCAAAAGCCCTGGCTATGGCCCGTTAGTCGGTTGTGGCTAGCCTGCTCGCGATCCTTCCTCTACGCCCCTCCCGGTTGCGTCCACTGGCACCGTACTGCCCCTTTAGCTGGCAGCTTACTGCTAACCTGCTCTCTGGCTGGCACCATACTGCTCCCCTCCCTCTGGCTGGCACCGTACTGCTGCTCACCGGCTGGCACCCTAGTGCTACTCACCGGCTGGCACCCTACTGCTACTCACCGGCTGGCACCCTACTGCTCCTCCACCGATCGTTTGACCTTTTCGCGGTTATACCTAGTCGTGGTATGGCACTGCCTGCGTGGCTATTGTCCAACGCCTTGCATCGATGTAATGACCTGCGAGACCGCGCCAGTGGTTACAGTGGGCCCACGGTTTCCGTGTTTTCTCCTGTCGACCATTATGCATCCACCCCCCCAGGCCCGCGTTTCGCGTATTCGAACAGGTGGTTTCTTTTGTTATAGGGAGCCTGCGGAAGTGTTTGGATCTTTCTACCTGTACGTTTCTATGTTTTGTTTCCTTACGTGTCTGGGGTATATTATCTTAGGTGCTGAGCGGGGGAGACCTTTCCTATCGACTCTGGGTGTTTGATTTTTCCTATGAAGAGGTGAAGCGGGCGGTGGTTTGCACTAATAGGCTTTTTTCTCTTAATAGCTCACACTGCATAAGGCTTTTTGTACCTAGAAACAAATAACCCATGATTACAAAAAAAAGAAAAAAAGACAAAAACCGACAAAGAGATAGCACCATGAACCATTGCAACAACACATACAGCGATTGAAATGTCAACCCCACGAGAAATCATCGTCACCTTCCCCTACCCACCTCTCTTCTCCCACGATGGCTACTGCCTAGGAGTTGACGTTAAGCCATCTTCCCACCTGTCCTGGGGCCTGTCGGCCCCGCCTCCTTGGGGTTCTCGTTCCAGGGCCTGGTCTTCGTTGACTCCCGCTCATGAAGTTCGGTTCTCCCCCTTACCCCGCACTTGCTTTGCACCTCGCTTAGCATTTTGCACGGTCGGAAAGCTTCTCGCTTGGTTCACCGTCGGCATTATGGCGTCCGGACTCTCGGTCGAAGTAGGCCTGGGCTTTCTGGGCTTGTACCCCTGGTGGGGAAAGCTTCGGTTAGTAACATCACTGTCTTGTCCCCGTTTCGTTGTTGTACCAAAAGCTCTTGCTATGGCTCATTTGGCGGCTGCGACTACCTTGCTCGCGATCCTTCCTCCATCCTCCTCCCGCTTCTGTCCGCTTGCACCGTACTGCTAAATTCCACTCCGTGGCTGCCACCTTACTGCTCATCGTGGCTGGCACGCTACTGCTACTCATCGGCTGGCACCCTACTGCTCATTGTCATTGGCTGGCATCCCCACTACCCGGTGGCTCCGCTCGCCCGTCTCCCCCTCCGATCGTCTGACCTTTCCTCGGTTACGCCTAGTCGTGGTATAGCACTGTCTCCGTGACTATTGTCCAATGCCTTGGCTTGATGTAATGACCAACACGACCGCGCGTGTGGTTTTAGTAGGCCCACGGCTTCTGTGGTTGCTCCCGTCGGCCATCATCTACCCACCGCCCCAGGCCCGCGTTTCGGGTCTTAGAACAGGCGGTTTCTTTTGTTTTGGGGAGCCTGCTGAACGGTTTGGGTCTTTCTACCTGTACGTTTCTATGTATTGTTTTCTTACGTGTCTGGGGTGTATTATCTTAGGCGCTAGTCGAGGGGGACTTGTCCTATGGACTCGGGGTGTTTGATTTTTCCCATGACGAGGTGAAGCGGGCGGTGGATTTGCATTTATAGGTTTTGTTTTCTCCATAGCTAGCGCTGCATGAGGCTTTTTGTACCTAGAAACAATGAACGCAGGATTACAAAGAAAAAAAAAAAAAGAAAAAAAAAACGACCAAGAGATTGCACACAAACCATCTCTCCTCCACCTCCGGCGATTGAAATCTCAACACCACGGGAAATCATCGTAACTTTCCCCCACCCACCTCTCATCTCCCACGATGGCTATTGCCTAAGGGTTGACATTAAGCCATCTTCTCTCGTCTTCTGGGGCCTTGGCCACCCCTCCTTGGGGTTCTTGTTCCTGTTCGTCGTTGACTCCAGCTCATGATGTTCGGTTCTCCCCCTTACCCAGCACTTGCTTTGCACCTCGCTTAGCATTTTGCCCGGTCGGAAAGCTTCTCGCTTGGCTCATGGTCGGCGGTACAGTGTTGGACTCTCCGTCGAAGTAGGCCCCGGCTTGCTAGCCTTGTGCCTCTGATGGGGCAAGCCTTGGTTAGTAACATCACCGTCCCGCTCGTGTTCGTCGTCATACTAAAAGCCCTTGCTATAGCCCGTTTGTCAGCTGTGGCTAGCCTGCTCGCTATCCTTCCCCTCTCCCTCTCCCAGTTCTGTCCGCTTGTACCGTACTACTACAACCCTTTCCCTGACTGGCACCCCACTGCTAATCACCGGCTAGCACCCTACTGCTCCCGGTTGGCTGGTATCCCCTCTGCCCGGTGGCTCCAGTCGCCTCTCTATCCTCCCCGATCCAGGTACTTCTCCTCGGTTATACCCAGTCGTGGTTTTGCACTGCCTCTGTGGCTACCGCAAACGCCTTGGGGCAACAGATGTAATTACAGGCGAGGCTGTTTGTTTCGGTTCGTTGTCGACCCACTGCTTCAGTGGTTTTCCTTCATGCCCGGTCACCCTTGTCTCCCTCAGGCCCGCGTTTCGAGGCCTTAGCGAACCTTTCTTTTCTTTGGGGTAGCCTGCCGAAGGGTTTGGGTCTCTCTACGTGTACGTTTCTACGAATTGTTTCCTTACGTGTCTGGGGTATTAGTATCTGAGGTGCTAGGCGTGAGGGGCTTTTCCTATGGTTTATGGGTGTTTGATTTTTCCTATGAGAAGGTGAACCGGGCGGTTGTTGTGACTTATAGGTTATTTTATCTTCATAGCTCGCGCTGCATAAGGCTTTTTGTACCTAAAACAAATAACACATGATATCAAAAAATCAAAAACGACCAAGAGATAGTACACGCGTCTCGCAAACTTCCTCCCCCCCCCGACATTTCACATACAATCTCAACTTTACTCTGTTTTCTGTCCGGATCAAACCCTTCACCCACATCTCCTGATCTGCTCGCCCTCATGGCGAATCACCACCAACTACCCTCAGGCAATACTGCCTTTGGCAGACTGTCTGCAGCCTCCTCCCCCCTGCAAACATACTCATCTACGCCTGCCGTTGACTACCCTCAATCCTTCATGGGAGAACAACGCGGCGCCACCAGAGCCTCCCTTCGCCTGAACCCCAGGGACCTCCCGGACTTCTCGCAAGACACCCTGTCAGGACTGATCCCGTCAGAGACAGCAACCCTCACCCTTCTCCCCCAGCTCGTAAGTGGGCTGGTCACCATATCACAAGAACTTTCCGGGGTTACCCAGAAGCTCGAGTCCATCACCGAGGAAAACGACGCACTGAAGGAGGAGCTCCATGACCTCTCATCGCAAAACGGTAACCTCCCGCTCCCCCAGACCCCGCCCCCCCACCAAGACCTCTCTGTCCTCCTCTCAGCAATCAGGGACCTGTCACACCGCGTGACAGCTCCTGCACCCCCCCTCCCCCTGCACACCGGGAGCAACTCCTCAGCCTCAGCCCCCGGCATGCCTCCCCCCTACAAGGAAAGGAAAAGAAAGGGCCTAAGCACCTCCCTCCCCCCCCCAACCCAAACGAGGACCCTAAATACCTCATCCTGTACTATGACACAAAGCTCGGCAAGGCTTTCGGTAATCCGGAGCGGTACGCACAGCTTTTCCCGCACTCCTATGAAGCCGGCGAGTTCCGGAGAGGGGCATATGACAAAGCCTCTTTCACCCCAGGTCACCTCCACTCCGACAACACCTCCTCACCCTCGTATGCCAAGGCTGCCTCTGGCTCTGGCTCGGGCGGCAAGACAAAGAAGGCCTCCATGCCACGCTCACCCCAACAAGTTGCGAGCGTGGCTGCTCCCCCCATTAAGAAGGGGCCGCCCTGCCACCTCGGTGGACAAAGACGTTTCTTTGCTCCTTGCCTCTCCCCAGTCCTTCACCCAGATGCTCCAGCAATTGCAGCAACCTTCCCCAACATCGCCGCTCCCGTACTTCGTCAATCTACCTGCCTGCTTCCTCTCACCTTCTGCGTATCGGTAAAGGTCCGCAGGGCGATCTCTCCAACGGTTACTAACAAGGCGACACCGGCCGCGTCCTACTGTTAGGGGCACGGACTCCCAGTAAGGATTTACGGGGCAAAGTTACCCTACCTTGACGCATACCAACTTCGAAGGAAAAAGATATCACCCCCCTCCAGCCCCGGCGTTGGGACGGCGCGTCATCACTGGCCGCCTGGGTAGTTGCGTCCCAACACCAAGGACCACTATCAATAGAACACATCTTGTAACACCGTATATGTCGCGGCCGTCCGTCTGACCGGATCCTGTTCGCAGGATATATGAGGGGAGACCTTCGGGCACCATATGCAGGTCAAAGCAGGTGAATCGGACCACGGCGCATAAGGTTACAGACACTTGAAAACAGGTTGTCAGAAGAGGGGGTCAAAGGTAACGGGACGTGTTGCACGAAGGTTAGTCCCCTCGTACCTACAAAGTCGTGTAGAGTATGAAGGCGGTAGCTATGCCCAGTAAGTGGATCGGGTGAATCCACAGAGGACAAGTTGGTAAAAGATGGAGTCCGAGGGAAAAAGCCTATAGGTATGATCCCGAGGACAAGTCGTATAATGCCGGAAGACCAGAATACAACATGCAGTTGCAGGTTGAATTCTCGACGGAACCAACCAAAGAAGATTGACCATCTTCTGTCCAGCGAGTTAGACTACCTTCGGAGAGCACGAGGGCAAGATAATTCATAACCATCGTTGTCAACCGATAAACGGATGAGCTGACACCTGAGGTGGTCTCTACACCATCAGGAATAATAAAAGCGCAGACCGATAAGTTGACCATGGGAGCAGAAGGTGTGGTAGAGAGTTTTCAGGGTCTACGAGTGTTCGCACTCAGGTGATGTTCGCAGAGTTGCGGGCAAGGTACTTAGTTAGTATAGAGTTAGCATGTATACCGCGATTGCTCAGACGCGGAATATAAATATCGAAGCATCTTCGCTGCTATAAGACACAACAAGCACGGAGAAGAGATCTTATCAATATATTAAGTTATCTACACTTTTATATCGTTACCAATACTTCGACTATGTATTCCGAAGTGAGCCATTATGTCTAGCCTACATTACTCGTGTCTTCTGAACGAGTTCTCCGATATAATTACGATCAAGGTCCTAGCTGTCGGAATACCTCACGCCGAAGCTACCACCTAACACCTACGCCCCCAACTTCGAGACCCTTACCAGATCACTCAACCAGTCCTTCCCCGTGGGTGAGACCCCCTGGGCTGAGTTCATCCTCGCCCCCACAGCCGTACAGTTGGCTATTCACGCTCTCCCGATCAGTTTCCTCCCCCACGATGAAGAGGAACTCTTCCCCTATGTTGGGCAGGCAATCCTCAACGACAAAACGAACCCGATTCTCTTAGCCCGGTACCTTAACCTGAGTAGAGATTCTAGGGGCAGCAATTAGGCCACTACGGGGGTTGTCCCCTTCGACCCCCAGCACATTGCGGCCCTTACTTCAGGCGTCCTCATCCTCCCCCAGAAACGCAAAGTCGAACTTACCTACTCTCCAAGCCCCTCCCCCAAGTGCAAGAACTGCAGGAGATACGGACACGCTACACAGCGATGGCCCGCCACCCACCCCACATGCTCCATTTGTGCGCATCATCAGACTCGCGCGGCTCACAGATGTCTGAATTCCACCTGCCCCCGGAGCGGGAACGATAAGACAGCCCCATCCTGTTGTCCGACCTCGCCCCCCCATTGCTGCAACTGTGGTAATGACCACACTGCCACCTTCAAAGAGTGTCCAGCTCGACCTCAACCTGCTGTCCACTCCTGACCTACCACCCCAGAACCCCAGGTTCAAGACCTGATGGATGTGGCTGTTGATGGTGACCAAGCACCCTCTACTCCCCCGACCGGGGCGGGTCCCACTCAGATGGACCTCGTAACCCCCAGACAACCCCCTCCAGCAGGCCCTCGACGCCCCGGGTCCACTCAAGGGTTTGGCGGTCCTCTCCCCCTGCAGGAACCAAGCCCTTCCCTAGCCCCCTCAGCTCGTCGGGTACGTCCTGGAAATGAGGAATTCGCCCCCCCAATCCAGAAGGAGGCAGACCTGCTCCCTTTCCCTCCTTTGCCTCATCCAACATGACTGCCTTAGGAGCTGGGATGTTTTTCTTTCCTTATTCGAGTGCTTTAAAGATACTCACACTTACCCCTAGGTGGTCCTCCTTCACGAGCCCCCTGGTAGTCAGGCCCGCCTTCCCTCCTTTAACAGCTTTCTGCCTTTATTTCCACCCGTCAGGAAGCCCAGGGTGGCATCCTACGTACATCGTTCTTTTCTTACTCGTTTCTCGGTTTTGCCAAAGTTCACGGATAGGGTCGACTTCATGTCTCTTGACATCTCCTCCCAGAAACCTGTGTTTTGCTCCCGTTTTAACTCCTTTAAACTAGTTGACTCTTACTCAATCAACGCTGCGGACGGAAGGGTCTCTTTGTCCCCCAAGAATCCCTCTTTCCTGACACGGGTGTCCCACTCTTCGTGGTGGGGGACCTGAACATCCACAATCCCGTGACTGACCCGCTACGCTCCTTGTTGTCCCAGGAAGTCTCCTTCTCTGCCCCATACTTTGAGTTGGCGGCGCGGGCCGGTTTCGCCCTACTCAACTCTCCAGGGGTATATACGAGGTTCCCTCTCTTGGGGAAAGCACGAACATCCGTTATCGACCTCGCTTTTGCCAACCCACTACTCTGTTAGGCGCACGGACTCCCCGTAAGGATCTACAGGGCAAGGTTACCCTACCTTGACGTACACGAACTTTGAAGGAAAAAGATAACACCCCCCTCCAGCCCCAGCGTTGGGACGGCGCGTCATCACCGGCCGTCGGGGTAGTTGTGTCCCAACACCAAAGACCACTATTAACAGAACACATCTTATAACACCGTATACGTCGAGGCCGTGTGTGCGACCGGACCCTGTTCGCAGGATATATGGGGGGAGACCTTCGGGCACCTTATGCAGGTGGGAGCAGGTGAATGGGACGACGGCGCATAAGGTTGCAGACACTTGAAAATAGACAGTGGGAAGAGTGGGTCGAAGGTAACGGGACGTTTCGTACTAAAGTTAGTCCCCTCGTACCTACAAAGTTGTGTAGAGTATGAAGGAGGTAACTATGCCCAATAAGTGGATCGCGTGCATCCACAGAGGACAGGTTGGTAAAAGAGGGAGTCCGAGGGAAGAAGCCCATAGGTACGATCCGGAGGACAAGTCGTGTAATGCCGGAAGACCAGAATATGACATGCAGTCGCGTGTTGAATTCTCAACGGAACCAACCAACGAAGAATGGCCATCTTCGGTCCAGCGAGTTAGACTACCCCCGATGAGCATGGGGGCAAGATAATTCGTAACCATTATTGTCAACGGATAAACAGATGAGCTGAAACCTGACGTGGTCTCCACACCATCAGGGATAACACACGCGCAGACTGATAAGTTGACCATGGGAGCAAAAGGTGTGGTAGAGAGTTTTCAGGGTCTACGAGTGTTCGCACTCAGGTGAAGTTCGCAGGATTGCAGGTAAGGTACTTAGTTAGTATAGAGTTAGCAAGTATACCGTGATTGCACAGAAGCAGAATATAAATATCGAAGCATCTTCGCGGCTATTAGGCAACAACAAGCACGGAGAAGAGATCTTATTGATATAATAAGTTACCTACACTTTTATATCGTTAACAATACTTCCACCATCAATACCGAAGTGAATATTATATCTAGCATACATTACTCGTATCACCATAACGTGTTCTCCGATATAATTACCATCAAGGTCCTACCTGTCGGAATACCTCAGGCCGAAGCTACCACCTAACAGTATATTGATACTTCTCATCGTTACCAAGACGAATGTTTGGCAGAGACACTGATACTCCCAAACCTAAAAAACCTTTCAAATCAAGACCATTGAGGACTATCTCAATAGACGAAGTCCTCACTCCTATACCCGAATTAGGAACACAAGAGCCCTTCTACAAATCTTATTTCTGGTGGATAAACCCAGGAAACACGGTTACCCTGGAAGACATCGCCGCACTATATGAATACCAGTACGGTGAAAACTTTACCTACAAAACCCCCTCAGAGAAATCAAACTCCATTTGCTACACTCAGTACCCAGAAAGCAGTCAACGCACAAGTCAGTGTTTTGAGATACCGATAGTTTGGGGAGGGAACAAAAGATAAGTGTCCTGTGAAAAGAAACCATAAAAGATGGCTTCTAACCCCAAAGAGCCTGAAGTCATGGAGTGGGGACGCGGAGAAGGAGAGGAAGGAAATGAAGGGGGTGTTGATCTCTCCTCCGCCGCAGCCCCAAGTGTGGAGACAATGGTCACCCACCTAGCCCGTTCACATTCAGCCGACCGAACGCCATGATCCCCTGTCGGACTGGGCTTTCTAGCTAAATATGGGCCACCGCAGAAAGGTGGTCGCCGAACCGCTGAACCGACAAGTGAATCCCACATGGCCATCCGGATCAGAAGATTAGATCAAATCCTAGGCCAATTCGACCCAAAGCTCACTGCAAGGCAAGATAGGCAACATCTTGCATTCAGGTCCCTACTGACCGACATATTGTTAATGGCCCAAGAACTGTTAAATGTCAAGACACAGTTAAATTCAGGGGTTGGGCTAGTCGGTCGAGAGCTCGCCCGAATAAATGAAGAAGTACAACTGTTAGACTTGGATTCTCAGAACGTTCAAGAATGCTTCGCAACCCAGGTTACAGAACAACGAGGAGAGACAGACAAGAGATAGGCCAGACACGAGGCTGTCACCTCCCATCTCCACTAAGCTGTGCAAGGAACTGGCAAACGGTACATGCATCGGGACCCACCCCCGGACCAGGAGACCGTTTGAATAAACGAGCGACACAAACGGGAGCTGGAAAATCACGAGATAAGCATTAACCTTGTAAGAGACGAGCTACGACGCCACCAGGAGCCTCGAGAAGCCCAAGAGGGTGAGATCTCAGTGCTTAAGGCCCTGGTTGAGCAGTTAATGAGCCAGATGAAGGGAAAGGGGAAGGTGTCAGATCTGACACCAGAGGCGTCAGGTGCGGGTGGAGGAAGACCACCACCAGCACGACGACACCGAGCGGCAGGGGCTCATGGCAGTGGAGTGGAAGCAGACCCCGATGATGAGGAAGGAGGATCTGGAAGGAAGCCAGATGAGAGTAGGAAAGGAAGACTGGACGAGAGACCCGCAGCCCGGCCAGAAGAAGATGACTATGACGCCGAAAACGACGAACAGTGCAACTTGTTCTCACGGGTCATGGCCAATGCCTTGGGACAACGAACAAGAGTCCCAGCGGAACCCCCTGCCATTTTTAGAAATGAGAAACACCAAGATATACGCATGTGGCTACTGACATGCACGGATTATGTTGGTAGAAAGAGTTGGGAGGGGGAAAACAAGGCACAAAGCATCCGATACGCCATAAGCCGAATGGACGGGAAAGAGGTCGCACCGTTTGAGTTAACCAACTGACGACAAATGAGCGGAGAAATAGGTTATACGAGACAAGAAGGATATGAGTTCTGGCACGTCTTTGCAGAACAAGCCCTGCGATGCTTTGGACCCGCCCAGGAAGCGGAAAAATCCCTACGAGAAATGGGATCGGTCAAATATCGCGCTAATGTCGCCAAAGTCTTGATGGAGATGGAAAATTTGGATATCCATGCAAGAGTCACCGGGATAGGCGGGAGGAAAATGATTGAAGACGAACTCGGTGTCGAAGCATTACGACCACTCTCAGACAGAGAATATGTCGATGATGGGGAATGGTTGGAAGCAGTCAGGACCGTAACCCGAGCAGAAGATGATTTCAAATGACGAAAGGATCTTCGAGGGGGCGGTCTCTCCGGCGCGACACGAGGCGAGAAAAGAAAGTTCGAGGATTCAAATCCAACGGTACCCGCCAAGCGTGTAAAAAAGCATTACACGGCTAAGGAAAAGGCGGACTACCAGAAGAAGAAGGCTGGGGAAAGAAAGGTCAAGAAAGAAGGGTCGGTGGCACTGGCGGGGGAGATTACACACAAGGTGTGGGCAGAGGCCAACCAGGGTGTCGATCAAGAGGTTGTCGACAAACGGAAATCTGACAACGAATGCACGCGATGCGGAATGAGAAACCACGCTTGGAAATACCGTCAACAACGGATACAAGTGTGGGCTGTATATCAAGGGCAATCGAGGTCCAAACGATAGTCTGCGTTCGTGCCAAACTGACGCTCCCAGGTAGCCACTGTCGCCGTGGATGGCCAGGGAGAAAGCTCAAGATGAGCGGTTCAAAGGCCCCCAGCTTGGGCCTTTGAAGATGATGACATTTTATAAAAAGTCATTCAGGTACCGACAACAAGGGTGTTCGGGTAGTGAGGTTGCCGCCTCGAATCGAAAGACCTGCGGCATAGTCGGTGACGATATCCCCCTGGAAGGCTAAAAGACCAAAGGCTAGCGGTTGCCATTTTACATCCAAAAATGGGAAGTCCATGCTTACCACCGGAGCCATGAAAAATTACTCATGAAGAAAGCAGTGGACGAGACTAAAAGGGAAAGAGAAGACTATCATTCATCAGAACGGGGCTTGAGATGCACGACACGCGAAGGGGAGTCGAAATCCAAGGCACCCTGATTGTCTCTCCGGGTAAAATAGCCAGGCAAATAGAAGCTGGGGGCGCCTCTATTGTGCACAAGGTTCATGCCTGATAAATGATGTCGGAGGAGGTCTTGGGAGTGAGACCAAACTCGAAGCCGAACGTGTGGTGGACTCGGTACAGGGGACAGTCTCATATGAAAGATAAGTCAACGATAAAGGACGGCGCATCCTAGTCGCAAACTCGCGAGATACTCTAGTGAACCACTAGTCCTGTGATATGGGAACTGCTCCGCAGGAGGTAAAGACTGCTAGTAGTAGGCTGCCAGATATCAAAATATTAGACACTTATTAAAGTTTGTCTGAGGAGGCTTTAAGAGCCGAAACTGTGCAGGCGCGGTAACAAACCCACACGCTATTTGTAACCGCGAAGATGAAAAGACTTCATCAAGAACAGAGCGAAAGCTCAAGAACAGTTAAAAAACCTAAGGATGACGCCAGTCCTGAAGGGAAGGCGTTTATTGAATTAAAAGGATGAAAGCACGCGATAAGCGTACTCTTAGATTCCGGTTCAAATATCTGTCTCATGAACCAAAACACCGCACGACGGCTCAAGATCCCGACCGCAGCTGGGGATTCATCATTAAAAATCACAACCTTCGATGGCGAAACTGCGCCCACCGGAGGAATATTCGACACCCATCCTATTCTCCTAGAAATCGGTGCCAACTGCCACCGAAGTATGATATCCTGCGAAATCGTGAACGCAGGAAGATATGATTTAATCATACCCTTTGGCTAGTGGCATGACGAGCACCCCCTTAAAAATATCGCTGACCCACGTAAATGTCTCTTTGAAGAAACAAAGTGCCACGCTCATATAGAAGATGAAGCGGTGGCAGATATGTGTGAATGGGATGAAACTGTGGCTTACGATGAGGAAGCACAGTATGTGGGACGGATAGAACGAGAGGAAGAAGGGGGAGTACAGTTGGAGACGCTGCCCAAACTGTATTGGCAGTATAAGGAACATTTTGAAGAGACAAGAGCTAAAATGTTGGCGCCTCAAAGGACTTTCGATCACGCCATCAACCTTAAAGAAGGGGCCGAGCCCCATGTGGTCCAATTTACCCAATGTCGGGGCCACCAGTTGAACGCGCTGGATAAGTAACTCAAGAAAATGATGGCTGAGGGAAAAATACCCGGCAGCCAATCCCCTTACGGCACTCCAATCCTTTTCGTTCCAAAACCAGATGGAAGTCTGCGACTATGCGTAGACTACAGGAACCTCAACAAGTTGACGATCCTGAATAAATACCCCCTACCACTGATGGACGAACTCCGAGACCAGGTTGCTGGAGCAAAAGTATTTACAAAGCCTGACCTAAAAGATGGATATCCTCTTTTTCGAATGAGGAAAGACGATTAACATAAAACGGCATTTCGTACACGATACGGACAGTACGAATACAAAGCCATGCCTTTCGGGCTTGTGAAAGCCCCCGCGAAGTTTCAGACAATGATGAACAAAATCCTAAGGGAATTCTTGGACCACGGAGTAGTTGTCTATTTAGACCATATCCTGATATACTCCGCAAACATGGCGGACCCTGTTAGGTTAGTCCAAAAAGTCCTCGACCAGGTCGAACAACATGACCTAGCAGTCTCGTTGAAGAAGTCGGTATTTCATCAGGAAGAAGTCAAATTCCTAGGATACATTGTCAAAACGAGCGGCGTCACCATGAGTGATAGAAAAGTGAAAAGCGTTCAAAACGGGGCACACCCAAGATGGGTTAAACAAGTCCAAATCTTCCTTGGATTCGCAAATTTTTATCGACGATTCATTAAACATTTCTCAAAGGTTTGCAAGCCAATAACCGAAACATTAAAGGGAAACCCAAAGGATTTTCACTGGGGAAGAGAGCCGGAGGCGGTGTTTGAAGAATTGAAAAAGAGGTTTACAACAGCACCAATTTTATCGCATTTTTACCCAGGAAGGAAAAGTGTGGTAGAGACAGACGCTAGCGACTTCGCACTCGAATGCGTTCTATCCCAATACTAAAAAAGACCGCTTCAACCGGTAGGTTTCCATTCTCGCAAACTGAACAGCGCTGAAAGAAATTGCGAGATACCTGACAAGGAACTACTCGCGATAATGGAAGCATTCAAGGAATGGAAAAGATACCTCTAGGGTGAAGAAGAACCCGTGACGGTATAAACCGACCACCAAAACCTACTGTCCTTTTTGACCAAAAAAGTCTGGAACCAGCGACAAATTCGATGGGCACAGCAGTGGACGAATTATAACTTCAAAATAGTATATCGACCGGGAAGCCAGGGCTGGAAACCCGACACATTAAGTAGACGGCCGGAGTACTGTCCTGAGGAGGGAGCTTGTCATAGCGAACAGTCAATTTTGAAAAGCGAATATTTTCAAATCTCGGTAATTCATCAGAAGCGCAGCCCGGAGACGGCCCTCACCCCAGAAAAATGCGAACCAACATTCCTACAAATAATGAACGTTACGGACAAGGCAATAATCCCAACAAAATGATCAAGGTTTGCGGCTAGTCATGACATCTATGCCCGGACGGACGGACTGGTACCGGCAATAGGACAGACAATGATTGAGACTGGTATTGTGATAGGATTGCAGGAAGGAATCTTTTGAAGGCTAGCCGCAAGAAGTGGTATGGCTAGCAAGATGGGAATACCAGTGGACGGTGGTCTAATAGACGCGGATTAGACCGGAGAAGTTAAAATAATACTTCGAAATCATGGCCCAGCGGACTGTGTATTTAAGGCAGGAGATCGGAGAGCGCAACTCATAATAGAAAAGATTGCCAACGCCGACGCCATGGAGGTAGAAGATTTAGAAACAACGGAGCGAGAGGAATTGGGTTTTGGGTCAAGTGGTCTAAACCTCAAGAGATCAATTACGGCTAAAGAAGAAGGAGTCAAAATAGGTTCCCTTCAGGGAGACACTAACAAAAGGGAATTCTTTAGCGCGGCGGATATCGGCTATCACCCGCGGTTGACGAAAGAAAGAGAAATGTTATCCAGCACTCATGTGAATGCAGCCCTAACGGGAACAACGAACGACGCATTTCTGGACAAGATTAGAGTGGCTGAAAAGAAGGATGAAAGGTGGCAAGACCGAGGCCGTAAACTGGTTATAATAAGAGAAGGCAGAAAAAAGATGCCGGACGAATGGATAGAGAAGGACGGGTTACTATACTACAAGAATCGATTATATATCCCTGAAGACGAAGCCCTTCAGACCGAGAGAGGGCAAGGCAGTCACAACTGAATAGTAGCAGGGCACTTCAGACAGGAAAAAACGATTGAGATAGTAACAAGGGATGTCTAATGGAAAGGACTCGCAGAGTGGATAAGAGATAACATACGATCCTGTGACGAATGTCAGCGCAGTAAATTCCCGTGGCATGCCAAATATCGATTACTTCAACCTTTAGATGTATGATATGCCGCCTGGTCCTCCACATCAACGGACTGCATCACACAGCTACCACAATCTCAGGGTAAGACCCCAATCATAGTAGTTGTAGACTGGTTCACCAAAGTGGCCCACTTTATTGGCCTCCACGAAAATGCGACCGCAAAGTATGTTGCGGATACCTTTCTTCTGGAAGTCTGGAAACATCACGGATTACCGACCGAGATTATATCGGATATGGAGGCGAAGTTTTCTGGCGAATTTTGGGACTCATTGTGCAAAATGCTAGAAGTTAAGAGACGCATATCAACAGCGTACCACCCTCAAACTGACGGACAAATGGAAAGAACCAACCAAGTGCGGGAAGGTTACTTACGGACATTTGTCAATTACAATCAAAACGACTGGCACTAACTATTGCCATTAGCAGAACATCCCTACAACAACTTGGCCACCAACCCACACAAGATGACCCCATTCTTCGCCAACTAGGGCTTTCATCCACAGACGGAATGGATGAAAGAAAGAGAAGCTCATAACCCCGAGGCGACAATGTATGATGACTGGATGCAGGACATACATCAACACGTGAAAAAAACCCTACAGAATACTCGGGAATCAATGAAGAAAGATTATGACTGAAAAGCGACGAGACAACCGCGCATCGAGGTCGGCGACTTGGTAATGTTGAATGCGAAAAACATACGTATGAAACGACCATCGAAGAAAGTAAGTCCAAAAGGGTATGGCCCTTTCAAACTCTTGGAAAGAAAAGGAAGCAGAGCATACAAGTTAGAAATATCGCCGCGGTGGAAAATTCATCCTGTGTTTCACGTTTCGCAGTGGGAACCTTACTGGGCTTCAAACCGACCAAATCGTGCCCGACCCCCACCAGACCCCGAAGACAGCGAGGGAGATTTAGAATGAAAGGTGGAAAGGATCGTCAAGGGCGAAATCATTTCCTATACACGAAAGGTTCGAGGAAGGAATGAAGCATTGAAAGAGCTTCGGTATTGCGTAAAATGGAAAGGCTGTGTGGAAGATGAAAATACAGGGGAACTACAGGAAGGTAAGGAGAACGCGCAGGAAGAGGTGGAACGGTTTCATAGAGAAAATCCGGAGATGCCGGGCCCGAGAGAGGTCGAGTAACATAAGAAAGGTTTTCCATCGGCTCACAAGTAAACGCCGAGGCTTTTACCCTTACTATGTGGAGTTCGAGATGGAAGATGGATTGTACAATAGACAAAGAGTATTTGGGACGAACTCGGCGAAGAGGGGAGCTCGTGTTAGGCGCACCGACTCCCCGTCAGGATTTACAGGGCAAGGTTATCCTACCTTGACGCACACAAACCTCGAAGGAAAAAGATAACACCGCCCTCCAGCCCCGGCGTTGGGACGGCGCCTCATCACTGCCCGCCTGTGTAGTTGCGTCCCAACACCAAAGACCACAATGAACGGAACACATCCTATCACACCGTATACATCGCGGCCGTCCGTCGGACCAGATCCTGTTGGCAGGGTATATGAGGGGAGACCTTCGGGCACCTTATGCAAGTAGAGGCAGGTCAACCGGAGGTCGGCGCATAATGTAACAGACAGTTGAAGAGAGACAGTCAGAAGAGTGGGTCGAAGGTAACGGGACATTTCGCACCAAAGTTAGTCCCCTGGTACCTACAAAGTCGTGTAGACTATGAAGGAGGTAACTATGCCGAGCAAGTAGATCAGGTGCATCCACAGAGGACAAGTTGGTAAAAGATGGAGTCCGAGGGAAGAAGCCCATAGGTGCGATCCCGAGGACAAGTCGTGTAATGCCTGAAGACCAGAATACGACATCCAGTCCCGTGTCGAATTCTCGACGTAACCAACCAACGAAGAATGGCCATCTTTGGTCCAGCGAGTTAGACTACCCTCGATGAGCACGGGGGCAAGATAATTCGTAACCATTGTTGTCAACGGATAAACAGATGAGCTGACACCTGACGTGGTCTCCACACCATCAGGGATAACAGACGCGCAGACTCATAAGTTGACCATGGGAGCAAAAGGTGTGGCAGAGAGTTTTCAGTGTCTACGAGTGTTCGCACTCAGGTGAAGTTCGCAGGATTGCGGGTAAGGTACTTAGTTAGTATAGAGTTAGCAAGTATACCGCGATTGCTCAGACAAAGAATATAAATATCGAAGCATCTTCGTGGCTATTAGACAACAAGAAGCACGGAGAAGAGATCTTATCAATAGTATAAGTTATCTACACTTTTATATCGTTACCAATACTTCGACCATCTATACCGAAGTGAACATTATATCTAGCCTACATTACTCGTGTCGCCTTAACGAGTTTTCCGATATAACCACGATTAAGGTCCTAGCTGTCGGAAATTCGCCCTCCAAAGCTACCACCTAACATACTCCTACCCTTCGTCAAGGGCTGGGGGACCTCCCTCGCCTCGAGCGGCTCTGACCATGTCCCAATAACTATAATACTCGCATCCCCGTGCCCGGATACAGCCCCCGCGCGCCGCAGGTTGGACCACACCGACCGGGAAATGCTCTCCCCGATATTCAAGAACTTCATAGTCAACCCTGCGCCACCGTGCTCCTCTCCCAAGGTCCTAGGCGAATGGCCTACTGGGGCTCTCGACCGGCCCACGAGCCTTCTTAAAGACCACACCCCAAGCTCACGCCCTTCCCTCCACTCCAACCCTTGGTGGGCCCCCTACCTAAGCACCGTACGCTGCGAGTACCACAAGGCGGCTAGGCGGGGCCGAGACCCGGCAGCAAATAAATGAGGACCTGTGGGGCCCTTTCTTCCCTCCCAAAGCTGCTTTCTCCCCCCCCCTAGGTTTATGACCACACAGCTCAACTCCCCCTCTCACCAAAGAGGAGATCGCGCGGGCACTCTCCAAATCCTCCTCCTCGTCGGCTCCCGGCCCAGATGGGATCCCCTACCTAACCTGGAAACAGGTAAACGCCATGAGCCCTTCAATACTCCTCCAGATGCTCTCTCCGCTAGTTGCCCTGGGATGCCACCCAGCCTCGCCAAAGGTGGCGAATGGGGTGGTCCTTGATAAACCAGGGAAGCCATCGTACGTGTCACCCTCCTCGTTCAGGATTATAGTCCTCCTTCGAACTGTCTGAGAAATCCTGGAAAGGATTATTGCGGCACGCCTCCTCCGCGCAGCCTGCTCAAGGGGCTTGATTCACCCTAACCAATGCGGCTCCCTCCCTTGCCTGAGCAGATTCGATGCCTGGCTCACCCTTATGAACTACGTTAAAACCTTGCAGAGGCCTCGCCTGAAGGTGTCCTCCCTCTTTTTGGACATCAAAGCGGGTTTTGACAAGGCCGACAATGCAACACTGGCCCTCATCCTCAGGGAAGGTGGGATACCCCACTACCTGGTCTCCTGAGTCGCTTCCTTTCTGGGTGATCGTAGCTGCACACTGGTTTTCCAAGTCACGCCAGGCACCCTGGCCCCCGTCAATGTCGGCGCCCCTCAGGGCTCCCCCATCTCTCCTTTGCTTTTCCTTATTTACGTTGCGCCCCTGCATTTCAGAATCCCGCGAGAACTGATGCCTTCCTACGTGGACGACTTCGCACTGACAGCCGCCTCCCTCTCCTATCGTGGGAACATCCTCCGCCTACAAGAACTGTTCAGGTCAATCCAGGCAAGGGTAGCACGTCTTGGAATATCCTTTTCTGTCCTCAAGACACAACTCATACACTGGAGGACCCCCAGCCAGAGGCACTCACAACTTTGTCTCTCACCTATCCAGCTGGATGGGGTAATCTTTCACCACCGCGACTCCCTCTAATGGTTAGGGTATTGGTTCACCCCCACCCTGTCCTTGTCAACACATATCTCGCGCCGTTTGGCGCTGGCTCAAAGGGCTTGTGCCCTCATCAGATCCCTCAGCCCTCCTGGGGCGGGCCTCGGCCGCTACCCATGGCATAGATTGGCAATGTCAATAGTCGTGCCCATCCTCCTGTTTGGGGCACACCCCTTCACGCCCAACATGGGCTCCTTCACAAGGCTCAACGCCTTCTGGCACAAGGTGCAAAGGTGGGCCACCAACTGTTTTTCGTCCACCCCCATCGGCATCCTGGCAATCGAGTCCTGTCTGCCTCCTATCCCCCTCCTGGTTTCGAACAGGCAGAGGCTAGCCGCCCTTAGGACAGTTTGCTCCCCGCCCAGTGTCAACCCAGCAACAGCGTGCCTTCACCCCTCCTTCCCCTCCCTCTCCTCCTACCCAGCCCCGGAGGGGTCGAGAACCCACACCAGGGGCCTTTCTTCGGTCTACCTCCTTCTGAGCTGGAAGCCCCCGAGCCCCTCCCCCCGTCTCCGGAACCCCCTCCCGATAGACGCAGTGGCCCACAGGACTATCGCCTTTACCGGCGGCTTGTCCAGGGTGCCCATAATAAACATGCACCTGGTCCAGGCAGTCTCGCCTAGCCGCCCCCTGCCATCTCTGATGGAGAGCACGTGCTCTGGCCTAAAGAAATGGGTCAGCGAGGTGCTCATTGAGGACTGGTCACGACTTCCCCCCCCCCCCCTCCTACTATCATCACCCCCCAGCCATCCACCCTCGCCCGTTTATGGGTCTGGGCATGTTCGTGGCAGGGCGAATCCACCAAATCAGGGCTGGGAAAAGCTACGTGGCAGCACACCCCTCCTGGAGGGCCCCTGACGCCGATACCTCCTGCCCCCGCTGCGGTTTGGAACCTGAGTCGTTCGAACACGCCATCCTCACCTGGCGCTCCAGACAGGGCGCCCGCGCACCTCTCCTCCACGGTGTCACGGATGTCGGTCATGAGGCCCCCCTATGGTCCTCCCTACCCCTGCTCAAAAGGCTCAGCACCTACATCACCGTCACCTCCAGGGGTTTCCTTCTGACAATGTTCCCACCCACCACCCCCCCCTCTTCCCCCCCTTTGCCCCTCTCTCACTTCACCCCGCCTCCCTTATTGTTTCGAGTGTTTTCGTTGGCAGAGGCCTAGCGTGTTGGGTTTTTTCCTGTAGCTTATGTAGGCTTTCCGTTCATATAAGTTGTATGACTTTTCTTTCCTTACTGTTAGAGTGGCCCTAGGCCCCGCGGAGGAGAACCCCCATGAGCGTGGATATTTACCGGTGCCGTAACTTTCCTTTGTTATTTGTTTGGATTTATAGGTTTTGTTCTCTCAATAGCTCGCGCTGCATGAGGCTTTTTGTACCTAAAAACAATAAACGCATGATTACAAAAAAAAAAGAAAAAAGAAAAAAGAAAAAAAAAACGGCCAAGAGATAGCACACGAACCATTGCAACAACACCTCCAGCGATTGAAATCTCAACACCACGCGAATTCATCGTCATCTTCCCCCACCTACCTCTCTTCTCCCACGATGGCTACTGGGGGTTGACGTTAAGCCATCTTCCTTCCTGTCCTGGGGCCTGTCGGCCCCCCCTCCTTGGGGTTCTCGGTCCTGTTCTTCATTGACGCCTGCTCATGAAGTTCGGTTCTCCCCCATACCCCGCACTTCCTTTACGTCTCATTTAGCATTTTGCATGGTCGGAAAGCTTCTCGCTTCGTTAAAGGTCGGCGTTACGGTGTCGGACTCTTGGTCGCAGTAGGCCTCGTCTTGCTGGGCTTGTACCTCTGGTGGGGAAAGCTTCTGTTAGTAACATCACGGTCTCGTCCCGGTCTAGTTGTTATCCCAAAAGCCCTTGCTATGGCCCGCTTGCAGGCTGCAGCTAACCTGCTCGGGATCCTTCCTCTATCCTCTTCCAGCTTCTGGCCACTTGCAGCGTACGGCTGAATTCCACTGCCTCGCTGGGACCCTACTGCTCATCGTTGGCTGGCACCATGCTGCTACACACAGGCTGGCACCCTACTGCTCATTGTCATTGGCTGTCATCCCCACTGCCCTGTGGCTCCCCTCGCCCATCTCCCCCTCTGATCGTCTGACCCTTCCTCGGTTACGCCTAGTCGTGGTATAGCACTGCCTCCGTGGCTATTGTCCAACGCCTTGGATCGATGGAATGACCTGCTGGACCGGGGGAGTGGTTACAGTGGGCCCACGGCTTCTGTGTTTTCTCCTCTTGACGAGCATCTAGGCACCCCCACAGGCCCGCGTTTAGGGCCATCGAACAGGCGGTTTCTTTTGTTTTGGGGAGCCTGCGGAAGGGTTTGGGTCTTTCTACCTGTACGTTTCTATGTATTGTTTCCTTACGTGACTGGGGTATTTTATCTTTGGTGCTAGGCGGGGAGACCTTTCCTATAGACTCGGGGTGTTTGATTTTTCCGATGAAGAGGTAAAGTGGGCGGTGGCTTTGCATTTATAGGTGTTTTTCTCTTCATAGCTAGCGCAGCATAAGGCTTTTTGTACCCAGAAACAAATAACGCATGATTACAAAAAAATGTAAAAATGTAAAAAAAAACGACCAAGAGATAGCACACAATTCTGGCAAACTTCTTCCCTCCTGTTAGGCGCACAGACTCCCCGTAAGAATTTCCAGGGCAAAGTTACCCTAGCTTGACGCATACGAACTTTGAAGGAAAAAGATAACAACACCCTCCAGCCCCGACGTTGGGAAGGCGCCTCATCACTGGCCGTCAAGGTAGTTACGTCCCAACACCAAAGACCACAATCAACGGAATACATCTTGTAACACCGTATACGTCGCGGCCGTCCTTCCGACCGGATCCTGTTCGCAGGATATATAAGGGGAGACCATCCGGCACCTTATGCAACTGGAAGCAGGCGAATCCAAAAATGGCGCATAAGGTTACAGACACTTGAAGACTGACAGTCGGACAATTGCGTCAGAGGTAACGGGACGTTGTGCACCCAAGTTAGTCCTCTCGTATCTACGAAGTCATGTAGAGTGTGAAGGAGGTAACTATGCCCAGTAAGTGGATCGGGTGCATCCACAGAGGACAAGTTGGTAAAAGATGGAGTCCGAGGGAAAATGCCTAGAGGTACGATCCCGAGGACAAGTCGTGTAATGCCGGAAGACCAGAATACAACAGGCAGTTGCATGCCGAATTCTTGATGGAAGCAACCAATGAAGATTGGCCATCTTCTGTTCAGCGAGTTAGACTACCTTCAACAAACACGAGGGCAAGATAATTCGTAACCATCGTTACCAACGGATAAACGGATGAGCTGACACCTGACGTGGTTTCCACACCATCAGGAATAATGAAAGTGCAGACCGATAAGTTGGCTCTGGGAGCAAAAGGTGTGGTAGAGAGTTTTCAGGGTCTACGAGTGTTCGCACTCAGGTGAAGTTCGCAGAGTTGCGGGCAAGGTACTTAGTTAGTATTGAGTTAGCATGTATACCACGATTGCTCAGACGCAGAATATAAATATCGAAGTATCTTCGCGGCTATTAGACACAAGCAAGCACGGAGAAGAGATCTTATCAATATAATAAGTTATATACACTTTTATCGTTAGCAATACTTCGACTATCTATACCGAAGAGAATTAGTATATCTAGCCTACATTACTCGTGTGTTCTTAACGAGTTCTCCGATATAATTACGATTAAGGTCATGGCTGTCAGAATACCTCACGCCGAAGCTACCACCTAACAGTATATTGATACTTCTCATCGTTACCGAGACGAATGTTTGGCAGAGACACTCATACTCCCAAACCCAAAAAACCTTTCGAACCAAAACCATTGAGGACTATCTCGATAGACGAAGTCCTTACCCCCATACCCGAATTAGGGACACAAGCGCCCTACCACGAATCTTATTTCGGGTGGATAAACCCACAAAATACCGTTACCCTCGAAGACATAGCCGCACTATACCAATACCAGTACAGTAAAGAATTCACCTATCACACCCCCTCGGAGAAATCAAACTCCATTTGGTACACTCAGTACCCAGACATCGACCTGCGCTCAAGTCAGCGCTTTGAAATGCCAGACCTGTGGGGAGGAAACAAAATGATAAGTTTTCCGTTAAAGAAGCCATAAGAGAGCACTTCTAACCGAAAAGAACCTGAAGTGATGGAATGGCGACAGAAAGAAGGAGACGAGGGAGGTGATGAACGCTCCTCTGTCCAAGCCCCTAGTGTGGAAACCACAGTTACCAACCTAGTCTGGTCACATTCGGCCGACCGAACACCTCGCTCTCCTGTCCGATTAGGCTTCCTAGACAAATATGTGGAGGGACGATGAGGATGCGGTCGCCAAATGCCTTAACCCACCGAATCCCTTATGGCCGTTCGAATCCGAAGATTAGATCAGATCCTCGGCCGATTCGACCCAAAACTTACCGTCAGTCAAGATAGACAACATCTTGCGTTCAGCTCCCTCCCGACCAATATCTTATTAATGGCCCAAGTACAGGTAACCGTCAAAAATGAGTTAAAATCCGGGGTCCAGATAGTCGGTCGAGAACTCACCCGAATAGACGAACAAGTACACCCTTTGGACTTAGAGTCTTAAAAAGTCCAGGAATGCTTGGCAACCCAGGTCGCGGAACGACAGGGGGCGACAGAAGAGAGACAAACCAGACACGAGGCTGTCACCTCCCATCTCCACCAAACCGTGCAAGGGACTGGCGAGTAGTTCATGCAGCGGGACCTACTCCTGAACCAGGAGATCCTTCGGATAAACGAGCAGCACAAACGGGAGATGGCAAAGCACGAGATAAGTATTAATCTTATGAGAGATGAGCTACGACACCACCAGGAGTCCCGAGAAGCCCTAGATGGTGAGATCGCTGTGCTTAAGGCTCTGGTGGAACAGTTGTTGGGCTAGGTAAAAGGGAAAGGAAAGGTGTCAGATCCGACACCAGAGGCCCCAGGGGCGGGTGGAGGAAGACCAGCACCACCATGACACAGAGCGACAGGAGCTCGAGGCGGAGGAGGGGATGGTGACCCCAATGATGAAGGGGAAGGATCTGGAAGGAAGCCAGATGAGAATAGGAAAGGAAGATGGGACGAGAGACCCGCACCCCAGCCAGAAGAAGACGACTACGACGTCGAGAATGATGAACAGTTCAACCTTTTCTCTCGAGTTATGGCCAACGCGTTGGGACAACGAACAAGAGTCCCAGCGGGACCCCCTGCCATGTTTACGAACGAGACACACCAAGATATCCGCATGTGGCTACTGACATGCAGAGATTATTTTGGTCGAAACCGTTGGCTGTGGGAGGATGAGGCACAACGAATCCAATACCCCATAAGCCGAATAGACGGGATAGAAGTCGCACCGTTTGCGTTAACCTACCGACAACAAATGCCCAGAGAAATAGGTTATACGAGACAAGAAGGATACGAGTTCTGGCATGTCTTTGCAAAACAAGCCCTGCAACGCTTCAGTCCCACCCATGAAGCGGAAAAGTCCCTAAGAGCAATGGGATCGGTCAAATATCGCGGTGATGTCGCCAAATTCTTGATGGAAATGGAAAATCTCAACATCCATGCAAGAGTCATCGGGAGAGCCTGGAGAAAAATGATTGAAGACTAACTTCCCGTAGAAGCATTGCGACGGCTCTCACATAGAGAATATGTTGACGATGGGGAATGGTTGGAAGCAGTCAGGACCATAACCTGAGCAGAAGAAGATTTCAAGGAAAGAAAATATCGTCGAGGAGGTGGTCCCTCCGGCGCAACACGAGGTGAAAAAAGAAAGTTTGAGTATTCGAAGCCAACGGTGACAGCAAAGCGTGTAAAAAGGCAGTACACAGCTAAGGAAAAGGCGGACTACGAGAAGAAAAAGGCTGGGGAGGGAAAAGTGAAAAAGGAAGGATCGGTGGCACCGGCGGGGGAGGTCAAACACAAGGTGTGGGCAGTAGCCCACCAGGGCGTTGATCAAAAAGTTGTCCATAAACGAAAATTTGACAACGAATGCACGCGGTGCGGAATGAGAAATCACGCCTGCAAATACTGTCTAAAGCCGATATAGGTGCGGCTATATACCGAGGGGAATCGAAGCCCAATCGACAGTCCGCATTCAGACCGAAACAACATCCCCAGGGACCCACTGTGGCCGTTGATGGCCAGGGCAAAAGCTCAAGACCAGCGGTTCAAAGGCCCCCAGCTTGGGCTTTTGAAGGTGACGAAATTTTATGAAAAGTCCTCAAGGTACCGACAATCATGGTGATCGGGTAGTGAGGTTGCCGCCTCAAATCGAAAGACCTGCGGCATAGTCGGTGACGATATCCCACAGGAAGGCTAAAAGACCAAAGGATAGCGGTTGCCATTTTACGTCCAAAAATGGGTAGTCCGTGCTCATCACGGGAGCCATAAAAAATTAAAAGTGAAGAAAGCGGTCAACGAGACTAAAAGGGAAAGAGAAGACTACCCTTCGTCGGAACGGAACTTGAGATGCACGACACGCGAAGGAGGGTCAAAATCCAGGGCAACCTGACTTTCTCTCCGGGTAAAACAGCCGGGCAAATAGAAGCTGGGGGCGCCTCTATTGGGCACAAGGTTCATGCCAGACGAATGGTGTCCGAGGGGGTCTCGGGAGTGGGACCAAACTCGAAGGCAGAGGTACGGTGGATTCGTCACAGGGGACAGCTTCACATGTGGGGTAAGTCGACGATAAAGGGCCGCTGTTAGGTGGTAGCTTCGGCGTGAGGTATTCCGACAGCTAGGACCTTAATCGTAATTATATCGGAGAACTCGTTAAGAAGACACGAGTAATGTAGGCTAGATATAATAACTTGCTTCGATATAGA
>Ga0307513_10001557_pt1 | contig 32887 bp, 40 predicted proteins | sample 15_EM_MG_FD_202174 | JGI IMG/M metagenome (GOLD analysis project Ga0307513, IMG submission 202174) | Populus trichocarpa ectomycorrhiza microbial communities from riparian zone in the Pacific Northwest, United States - 15_EM | ecosystem: Host-associated > Plants > Roots > Unclassified | place... | reverse complement strand
ATCTTTCCTTGGTGCCAAAGGTATCCGTCTTTCCACTGGCACAATCCTAAGGCCACCCCTTTCATTTCTTTGTTTCCCTTGTCCAGCGCTTTCTTTATTGTTTGGATCTCGTCATCCTTGGCTGATTGGTTGCTGATCTCTTCTTCATCGTCTGTTTTGAAGTTTATTGTTTCCATTTCTTGGATGCTGGTGTCGAAGTATTTCTCTTTTGGCAAGAGAATCCTTTCTTTCTGTGTGAGCCTTTCGTCTGCTTCCTGATGCATGTCCGCCTTTCGTCTTGTTAAGGCATCCGGCTTGCCTCCTGCTTTTCCTGGTCGGAATGGGATTTTGAAGTCGAAGCCACTCAAGACTTCGCTCCATCGGATTTGTCGGTCCGTCAGTTCTTTCGTTGTTGTAAACCTTATTAGGTTTTTGTGATCGGTTAGGACTTTGAAGTGTTGTCTGCTTCCTCAAAAGTATCGTCTCCATTCCTTGCGTGCTTGAACTATGGCTAATAGTTCCTTATCGTGTACGTCGTAGTTGCATTCTGCAGATGCCATCGTTTTTGACCGATACGCTATCGGTCTCCATTTCCCATCTTCGTCATGTTGAGATAATATATCTGAGCAGACATATTTTGAAGCATCGGTTTCGACGAGGAGTGGGTTTCCTGGTTTAAAGTATGTCAACACTGGGGTTGAGCATAACTTTTGTCGTAATTTGTTGAACGCCGCTTGTTCCTTGTCCCCCCATTCCCATTTGACGTCTTTCTTGGTTCTGTCGTATAGGGGTTTGGCTGTTCTGCTGACTCCTTCTATAAACCATCGGTAGAAGTTGCAGAATCCCATGAATTCCTGGATTCCTCTCTTGTTGGTAGGTGGTTTCCAATCCCATATGGCTGCTGTTTTGATAGAATCGACTTTGACTCCTTCGTTGTTGATGATGAATCCTAGGTATTCCGTTTCTGGTTGGTGATACTCGCATTTTGACGGTTTGAGTTTCATTCCTTGCTTTCTAATGGCTCGGATAATGGCGGCCACGTCCTTTTGGTCTTCTTCGAGACTGTCTGAATATATGAGGACATCGTCCAAATATACTATGCAGCATATGTCAAAATATGACTGCAACGTCCTGTTGATCCAGCTCTGGAAAGCCGCTGGTGGATTGGGGAGCCCAAAGGGCATAACCAAATATTCGTATGTGCCGTATTTCGTGGTGCAGGTTGTCTTCCATTCATCTCCTTCCTTGATTCTGACGTGGTGATAGGCATCCTTGATGTCCAACTTTGTGTAGTATTTAGCGGTCCATAGCCTGTCCAAGGCTTTCCCTATCAGGGGTAGAGGATATCTGTCTTTCTTGGTGACGTAGTTGAGCGCTCGATAATCGACACATAGTCAGAGTTTTCCCTCCTTTTTCTTGACGAACATGATGGGAGATCCTCCGTCGGAGTAGGTTTCTCTTATCCATCCTCGTTCTTCATTTTGCTTGATGTAGTTCCAGAGTTCTTCCAGTTCGTCCTGAGAGAGCGCGTAAATCTTTTTGACAGGCAGTCCTTGCCGTTCCTCGAGTTTAATGTCCAGGTCTACTCCTGGTTGGTGAGGCGGTAGCTTTTTTTTTCCTCGTCTTCGAATACGTCCAGGTATCCGTGATATTCTTGAGGCACCATTTCCTCTAGCTTTCTTTTCTTCGGGTATTTTCCGCTCTTGATGGCTAGCTCAGTGCTAATGTTAACTGATTCTAGGCTTATTTGTCCTTCTTTTTTGTTGTATTTGAGGATACCCGTGGTTGTGTCGGGTTTTCGGTAGAACTTTCCGAAAGCTCGAGCGCTGATCTCGCAGATTTGTGCTTTGGAAGTCCCCGTGCTTCCAAATCCTTGTTGACCTCGATCGGTTTTCCCCAGCTTAGGGACTTGGTAACAGTCGCATTCGACTATTTTCTCCGTGATGAGTTGTGCGATTCGATCGCCTTTTTGGATCTGGTAGTCCTGGTCGCTCATATTGGCTAATACTACTTTGATTTCGCCGGTATAGTCGGGGTCGATCACACCTGCATTGACAGCAATTTGATATTTAACTGCCATGCCGCTTCGTGGTGCTATCCGTCCATAGGTTCCTTTAGGTGGTGTAATTGATATTCCAGTTGGGACAACATCTTGTCCTCGGGCTGGAATTGTCCTTTCCTCGTTTGCGTACAGGTCGTGTCCTGCAGCCTTCGCCGATCCTCGAGTCGGTATTCTTGCTTGAGGATCAAGTAACCTAACTTGGATCCTCTGATCTTTCTTGCTTCGAGTCGCGCCGAACTCAACTTTCAAGTTCTGTTCTCGCGCCTCGTCTTCAGGTATTGCGTATACCCTGCGTGATTCCTTTAAACAGCATGCCGTACACCTTTCACTTTCGAAGGTGATCTTTCCTTGGCCCCAGTCGATCCTGGGACTGTGTTGCTTTAACCATGGCATCCCGAGGATGACCTCATGGTTGGGTAGTTTAGCCACTTGGAAGGTCGCCAATTCCCTATGGATACCAATGTCCATAAGTACTTTCGCTGTATGGGTAATTGGTCCCATAGTGCTGGGTCGACCGTCCGCGAGGTAAACCTCTCTTGTCGTCTTTGCTTGCGTGGTTCTGATATTGTATTTGCTGCAGAACCCTTTGTCGATGAAGTCCTCGGTTGCGCCCGAGTCTATCATCGCGTTGATGGTAACTTGTCTTTTCGTGCCTTGTAGTCGTATCTGGACCATAATATGGTCGTTATCGTTGTCCAATGTTTCCGTGTTGTTCAGTGCCGCCTATAGGTTTCTCATCTCAATGGGCTTTGGTTTGGTCTTGTCCCTCAGACCATTGCTTACTGGGGACTTTCGTCGTTTCCCGACTCTTCTTCCGCTCCCCTTTCGACCTCCATTTCTCGTGTTCTGGCTGTTGGCCTCCATTGCTTCTTGCTGTCGGTCTTCGGTTCCCAGGTTGGTCCCTCTTTATTGTTTGCTTGGCTTCGGCATGCCGCGGCTCTGTGTCCTGGTTTGGCACATTTGAGGCATAGATTTGCCCTCATTCTTCGTTGGTATTCCTTTGCCGAGATGTTGAATCCTGGCCTTCTTCGGGTAGCGTCCAATTCAATTGGATCGCCTCGATTTTCGCTAACCGGCGTGGGTCTGAATGTTCCATTGACGTTTCGTGGTGTTGTGTCAAACTTCCCCGTCGGTCTTCCTTTTCTGATGTAGTCTATCATGCTGTGTTTGTTCTCCCTTGCAATTGCCCATCTCGTGACGTCCAGTGTGGTGTTGAGTTTGTCTGTTTCGCCTGTTTCCCAGGCGTCTTGCAGTTTCTTTGACATCCCTCCCAATCGGAGTCTGGTCAAGGTTCCTTCGTCGTATTCGGTCTCGGCTGCTGTCATTCTGAATTCGTTCGCATATTCCGTCATCGTCCTTCCACTTTGCGTAATGCCTGTGATCTTGTTACGGGCTGTTTCATGGCATCCACGTCTCCGAAGTGTAGCTTGAGGGTTTCCACGAATTGTCCCCATGTTTCCCAGTCTTCTTCGAGTCTCCCTTCGACGTAGGGAACCAACCATTGGCCGGCTGCTCCCCTCAGGAGTGATTTGGCGTAGGTTATCTTTTTGTGATGTTGATCTTCGTTCCATTCTAGGCCATCGAAGTAGATTCCGTGTTGGACCAGGAATATTCTCAATTTCGTTCTTTCTCCCCCAAAGTGGGATGGTTGTTGGACTCGAGGGCGCTGTCTGTTCGTGTAGCTATCTGAGCAACTAATTCCGCAAGTTGATCCCCTGTTAACCCCACTAGTGGGTTTGGCGCTGGCGCCGGTGCTGGTCCTGGAACGGTACTCATCCTTCTGGCTCTTGGAGTAGTTGGCGAGAGTGTTCCTTCTGGTGATTCTTCTTCCGGTGTGACCGGACTTGCTGTTCTTTGAGATCCCTCGTTGGAAAGTGCGGTGTTAAGTGCTTCTTCTAGTGCTGATCCTAGGTCCAGTGATCCTTCTTCCGGTGAGTCAAGTTCGATTGGTGAAGCTAATCCTTGCGTTGGTGACTCGTCCTGTATAGGGTTGATATCTGTGGTGTCGTTGCATGTTGCGAAGAGACGCAACCAAATATAACAATCCTATTGTTGAGGACGTATGCAACAGGCAACGACTGTCGTCTCCTGCGTAAGCGAGTCTCGCTTTTGTGCACCAAGGCGTAGGAATATACTATCTCTTCAGATAGTATGGAACTGGCTTGCTTGTCTTGGGTTGTTCGGGAGAGATACTATCTCTTCAGATAGTAAGATGGGTGGATTGTCGCGTTTGATAGAACTATCACAATAGTCCTATGTTCGGGCAACCTGTCGAGACTATAGCAATAGTCGCCAGGTTCTTTAGAGCGTAGGCTCTCGTAGAGCGGGAGTGTATGTAAAGAGAGTAAAGCGTAATCGTATTGCAATATCTTGAGTATAGAAAAGTACTTAGATGGTTGCGTGAAGATCCTATCCCTTGGTCGGTTTTTTTTTCTTTTTTTTTATCTTTCTTAAATCATGTATTCATTGTTAAGGTACAAGAACTCGCATGCAGCGCTAGCTATGGCGTAAAGAAAACCTTAATCTCAATCAACCAAAAAACAAAAGAAAATTATAAAATCATCTCCAAGTCGTGTCAAGTACTCGACACATCGCCAACACACGGCTAACTAATAACAGGATAATCATGAGAAATCATAACAACAGCCCACTTAGGTACGGAAAAATAAGCCCATCACAGGAGAGGACCTTAAACGGGGCGAGAGGGGGACGAGGAGAACAGCCCTTTTGAGATGTTGGGTGGGGAGGAGGGGAAGAGCATGGAGGCCGGCGACGGGGGGAGGGAGGCGAACATATCGGGCGGGTAGTTGGTGCCCGTGGCCCGTATGAAGGCGGCCAGGGCCAGGAGGCGTTGTTTGTCGGACCAGAGGGGGGAGTCAGGGCCTATATCAGAGAGGCCTTGGAGGAGGCGTTCCCTATGGTAGGATGTTGACTGGCAGCGGAGTATGGCATGGCTGAAGGTTTCTTCCACTTCACCGCATCTAGGGCAGTGTCTGGGTTCGTCTACCCTCGACCATGAGATGTCGGCGGCGAGATAGCTCTTCTGGGCTCTCAGGTGGTGGATACGACCGGCCATGAACTTGCCCAATCCCATAAACGGGTGGGGAGTCAAGGAAAATGCAAAGGTATAGTATGGAGGGGGTGGCGCAAGCCGCCACCATTCTTCTAGGAGTAGGAGTCTCGTTCGTCCTTTGAGGGCTCTGTACGCACTTGTAATCGTGTTGTGTGGCGGGAGTGAGGGGGTCTCCGGGAGGAGGTCGGCCCTTGCTAGGGGGGCAAAGGACAGGGTCCCAAGTATAGGACGCGCTAGGTTGGCGAGCTCGTCCACTGGGAGATGGGATCTGACTTTAGAGTGCGGGCGATTGGTCTTCCACGAGAGGGGCATCACATTGGGGGGGAGACGGGTGCAGAGTCCCCTGTGAGCGTCTGGGGCCCTATACTTGAGCAGGGAGGGGAAAGTTGGGCCGAGTCGGCCAGCTGCAGGGTTGACTGTGGGAGCGGCGTAGGCTAGTCTGAGGGCAGCCATACGTCGCTTGTGCGGGACGATGGCTGACAGAGGAGGAATGCAGGATTCGGCTGCTAGGATTGGTATTGGGGTTGATCTGAAGCAGTTCGAAACCCAACGTTGGACTTGGCGCCAATAGACGTCCATCTTCGTGAGCATTCCCCTGCTGGGGACCATAAGGTCGGCACCATACAGGAGGGTGGGAAGGAGCAGGGATATCGCTAGGAGGTGTGCGAGATGAGGGGAGAGGCCAGAGCCAGGCGGTGAGAGTCTTTTGACAGTTGCAAAGGCCCCTTGGGCCAGTCCAAGTCTCTTGGAGAAGTGTGCCGACGAAGCCAGGTTGGGCGTGAACCTGTACCCAAGCCACCTGACGCAGGGGAGAGGGGGGAATACCTGGCCATCGAGGCATATCGGGGGAGGGGCTGGGGACACTGGGAGGTCCCTCTGGTGGGGGGTCCTCCAATGAATGAGTTCAGTTTTGGGGACACTAAAACCTACTTCCCGAGCGCTCGCTCGGGCTCTTATTTGCCCAAACGCCCCTTGTAGTGTTCTGATGTTCGTCCTATAGGATGTGGACGCCGCTGATAGAGCAAAGTCATCGACGTATGATAGGGACAGGCCTTTTGGTATCTGAATGTGTAGGGACGCCACATATATGACGAATAGTAGAGGAGAAATCGGGGAGCCTTGTGGAGTGCCCACTTGGACGGGGAGAAAGTTTTGGGGGATCCTTGGAACAGCGGACGGCAGGTCCTCTGAGAGAGGAAAGAGCTGATCCAGGACACCATGTAGTGGGGAACCCCTGCTTTTTTGAGGGACGAGCACAGGATGGAGGCGTCAACGTTATCAAACCCGCCTTTAATGTCGAGGAAAAGGGTATAGACTCTGAGCCCGGGGTGTTGAAGGGTCCTGACTGTGTCTAGCAAGGAGATTGCTGCGTCAAATGACGAAAGGGCGGGGAGCGAGCCACACTGGTTGCGGTCAACAAGCTTCAGCGTCCTGGCAATCAGGGAAAGGCGGGAGGCGATAACTCTCTCAAGGATCTTAGAGACAGTCTGTAGTAGGACGATGACTCTAAACGAAGCAGGTGAGTCATAGGAGGGTTTGCCAGGTTTGTCCAGCACTATACCATGGGCCTTCTTCATCAAGACCGGGTGATAGCCGAACTTCAGGAGGGGACCTAGGAGGTCCGTTGAGTAGCCGTAGGGCTGTGAGGTGGACTCTTTTCCAAACCGAGTAGGGGATCGTGTCTGGCCCAGGCGCGGAGGAGGAGGAGCACTTTTGAAGGGCGGCCGTTATCTCCCCAGGGAGGAGGGGGTCGCAGCCTTTGTAGGGTCTCAGGATAGACGGGACGATAGGGAGCGGTTTTGGAGGAAAGAAGTGACGGAGTAGGGCTTGGTTGACCTCTTCCGGGGAGGTAGCGTCAGGCAGGTTAGGAAACCTAGGAGCGACCCTCCCCACAGCGAACTTCTTCGCAGTCCATATGGTACGTGGCGTGGCACCCGCCAGGAAGGATTTCCCGTGATGGGCTTTCGCAGCCTTTATTGCCTTGAAGTACCCTTGTTTGGAGAGCTTGGCTATTGCCCTGTCTTGAGGGTCATCCGAGGTATGGGCTTTCTAAGAGGATGAATGGAACTCTTTCCGCAGGGTCGACAGTAACGGGGACCACCACGGTTTGGCTCTGATGGACGGGCGGCAGGAGGGGGTGTGTGTTTTAAGGAGTTCTATCAGCTTTCCTAAATGGGAGTCAAACCATTCTTCGAATGCGTGCTTAGTTGGGAGGGCCGGAGGCGGGGGGATATTGGTTTCTTTAAGCTGAGGTTCGAGGTTGGGCCAGTCCGTTGTTACCCAGTTCGGAGCCAGTGGCGGCGGACAAGCAATTGGGTGCGCCAGCCTTATCGAGATAGGGACATGGTCAGACCCAGTGGAGGGGAGGTCAGTTGCCCATTCTTGGAAGATAGGCACCAGAGCAGGGGACGCGAATGCGAGGTCTAGGACTGAGGGCCTGGAGGACCCTTGGAGCGGGAAGCGTGTATGTACCCCCGGGATGTTTAGAAGAGTATATCCATACTCGGTGGCCCTTGAGAAGTACGGGAAGGAAGCTTTGAGTTCAGAGGAGTTGTGTTTTCTAAGGGGGTCAGCGGACGGGTGGTGAACGTTGAAGTCCCCCACTACTAACGTAGGGAATGAAGAGAAGGGAAGGGCCAGACTGGGTGCAATTGTTCTTTCGGTAATGGTTTTTCCCCACACGCTGTAGCAGTTGATGATATGAAACCTCTCCATCGACGTGCCGAAGAGGGAAGGGCGGTAATTTCGAGGGTAGCCATATCTGATCTGCCCGTAAAAACAGGGGTGATGGTAGTCATATCGATGAGTGACCTGAAAACATAAAAGGCGACCTGAGGGCGGCGCCTGGAGGCTGATGGGGCAAAAGAAGTAAAGCCTAAATGAGAGGGAAGTCGGTTCCTCCAGACTGGAGGGTCCTGAAGGCAAACAATCAAAGGAGGGTTTTTCCCTGAAGCAAATGAATTAAATAAGGAGAGAAACACATCCAAGCTCTAGAGGAAGTTGTGTTGTACAATGGAGAGAGTGTGTCCAGGGCCCAGTCTTGGCAGCAAAGATTCGCTGGTATACGACATCTTACCAGGCTGAGCCTGCAGAGTGGGGTGTGACAGGTGAGGGGCTAGCCTCTCCCTCGGGGGGGGGGGGCCACCCTTGGAGGCTGATCTTGTCATGGCTGGGGGGGCTGCTATTGTGGTCCGAGTGGCTCTGGGGGTTGCTTCCTGAAATGGTGGGAGGAGGCCTTGGGGGGGGGTGTTGGATCCCTGGGCGGCAGGGCGGTTGGGATCGGCCTGTGGGGCATCTTGGTGGACGTCCATCTGGTCGGGGTCTATGACAGCTTGGATTTCTTCAACGGCGAGGGCAGTTCGTGGGGCTGGAGGGGGGGGGTCGTTCGGGGCAGTCTCGGCCCCTGGCCGAGTGCGCTGCGCCAAAGTTGGCGCATCTGGCTGGGGAGGCGAGGCAGCATCCGAGGATGGCCTTAAGGTTTCCCCCGCTAGGGGATGAGGGGTTGGGGCAGCGATGCTCGGCCTTGGTGTGCTGGAGGGAGCACAGCGGGCATGTAGGAGTCTCCGCTTTACACAGCGGTTTGACATGGCCATACTTCCACCACTTCTGGCACTGGGTGAGAGGAGAGGACGAGTAGGCTTTTTCGACAGTCCTAGAGTTGCCGAATAGGTAGATGGACGGGAGCATAGTTTGGATGGAATCAGGCTCGACGTTGACAACCACGGAATAGGCTTGTTTTTCCATACGGGACTGACGGTTCGGGTTGAGGAAGCGGGCCGCAGATATGGTGACATCCTTGGAGTTGAGTATCGAGTCGGAGAGGTAGTTGAACAAGTCCTCATCCTGAAGGGGCATGTAGTCCACCTGTAGCGAATGGATAGCAAGCTGGACAGAGGTACGAGCGAGTCTGAAGGGAAGCCAGGGGTTTGACCCAACGGCGAACGATTGGTTGAGTTTTGTGGTTAGGGCCTCGAAGTATGGGGCATAGGACGCAGGAGGGACCGATGTGTCTACCACAATGAGAGTGACGGAACCTCTGTCATTAACAATGGCTTTGAGGGAGCGCGGGAGGGAGCAGTTTGCTTCACGGAGAACGGAAGCGGCCAGGTCGGGCAGGTGTGCCTTTATGTCGGCGGCGTCAGGGTGAGGAGCAGGGGAAGAGCGAGGGACAAAGAACCTCGTGGCAGCACTGGCAAGTGGGGGGGGAGCCCTTGGGGGAGAGGCTTCCTTGGCGGCTGCCGCGACCTTTGTTGCCGAGGTGCTGGTAGCGAGGTTCTTCTTCCTTCTGGTGGTGTTGCTGTTGGTGTTGTTCTTGGCGGTTAGAACTTCTCGGGCCGCTTTATCGAACTCACTGGTACCACCAACAATTGCTGCATATGACTGCGTGGATTCCTTGGATGGATGTTGGGGAGGAGCCCTGACGGAGGGACCTGATGGGGCTGGGACAGTCGAGGGGCGGGGACGAGATACTTGGGCTGGGGGTGGTGCAGAGACCTGTGTGGGTGGGAGGTGTGCCACCCTATGTGACAGGTCACGTAGGCTAGACTGGATTTGGTTTAGTTGTGAGGAGTGGTCCACACTTTCAGGGAAGGAATTGGCGACATGGGACTCGAGGTCGCTTGTCTGGAGACGGAGCTCCTCCATTTCCTTACCCATTGCGGACATGGCATGGACCAGGGAACAGAGGAGGGGAAGGATGGTGCTATCCGCGAGGGAGACGTCTCCTATCTCGCTAAGGGAGGGTACGGGGAGCTGCTCTGCAGTGAGGCCAGTGAGCTATCTTGTCTTTAGGAGGAAGTGGTGAAGGTGATGGTCTTCTGGTTGATAGTCTGCCACAGAAGGAGTCGCAGAGGGGAGATCCTCAATTGGAGTAAAGGAGTGGGACGAACCAGGCTGGGCCATGGTGGGGGTGCTCAGGGACGTGAAGCCTAAGCGAGGTGCGAGAATAAGGGGGAGGACAGGATCGTGTACTATACGACAAGGTGTTGTGAAAGGTAGGGGCAGGAAGGTAGAGGGCGCGGAGCGTGCCTATCCCTTGGTCGGAACCAAGCTCCTTTTATAGGTATCTTCCCACAACCCTAACCCTGGTGACTCGTCACCATCGCGTAACATAGCCCCCATGACTCATAATTAGTCATGGTGCGAAATCCATCAGCTGATTCTTACAAACCAGCTGCGTACCTTCTCTTTCCCCGATCCAAACCCATAAACTCGATCATGTGCTCGAATTAGTCGCATGCGTGAAACCCATGACTCGTAATCCGAGTCATGTGCGAAATCATTACATCGTATGACGTCACAATCGTGACGTCAGGAAACCATTAACCAATCATAATCAACCAATGACTCGCAAGTGCGCAGTCATGTGAAAACTATGAGTCAAATGACGTCATAGTGTAAAAACCCCACATACCTTATGACTAATAAGTATTAGTCATGTGAAATCTGCCTTGCTTGGTCACGATTTGTGACAAATGAGACAACACCTAGACGTCGTTGGGGGCCACGATTGGTGGAGACACACGGAAACAAGCGCCCAAGGACTTCGGGAATTTCGACCAACTCTGGTTCACAGGAGGCAGCAATTGTCCAACGGACGCCCACGGCCCGTGTGACCATAACTCCCGGTAGGCCCTTGTCCCCGGCGACATTCCCATCATCAAGCGTAGCACGGTATTCATCCCCACTTGGCGTCCCTAGCACAACAACGTCTGGTATCAGTAGCTCGAGTCCATCAGGTGAACCGAGTACAAGAGGAACTGTGTCTGTCCGGCATGTAATTAATTTGCAGCGAAACACTGTGCCAGGCGTGGAGGGGGAAATACTAGGCATACCAAAGAATCTGATGCTTCAGTACACCCTTTATGTTAACCCACTCCCGAACCCGGTTGCTTTGACGTCTGAGGTGCATAGTGTTTGGAGTCCCGCGCAAGATGAGATTGCGGATGCCGGAAATATTGAACCATCGTCGAAGAGTATAGACATTGCAAGTCAGAGGTCACAACCTTAAAGGGTGCTATACTAACTACGAAAGATACGTCTAATATACTCTGGCGTGCGGGCGCAGTTCCTCCATTATATAAACAATCATATACTGTAATTATACTGACTACCGGGCGACCCCACTGCCATTGCTCGTAGAGTTGAATACCTTCTCGAGGATGACAGGTTCATGTGGCTCTCAAATGGGTATGAGGTGTGTATCCGCCCGTCGCCCATCGCCCAACCAGGACTTTCAATCACGACTAACTATGACCTGGATGCAGCCTATATCATTCCGGTTCCTCGGGCCTCATATTGCCAACGCCATCTATGGTAAGTATTTCAATGGCACGAGAAAGCTTGGGATGCTAGCCCCGGAATTCATCAATCGTGTCAATGGTACGATGGTGTGTCTCACTTGTGCTATCCTGTGCCAACAAATACAAGCATATCGACTTGGGGTGTATCAGGATCCTCTTGACTGCAAGCCTGACGCAGTTCAAGGTCGGAGACCCTCAATGTCCCCGCCGTCCTTGGTTTTTGTTCTGATGACTAACCAATCTTGCAAGAACTTTTCTTACGGCAGAAGAACACCTGGCAGGCAGTACCACGGCCAACGCAGCAACTCATGCTCAGGAATCTGCGTGCGAAGATCACAGACAGGATCCTGCAAAATCATCGTATGATGCAGGAAATTTGTAAAGGATTTGCTGACAAGCATGACACAGTTCATGCCGGACTAGAGCATCAGCTATCCAGGCGTCCGCTATCCAGCCAGAATCCCGGACAGGCTGCTGTGCGGGAACATACACCTCTCAACAATCACGCCGGGGGGTTAGAGCACTACCGGCAGAGTCAAGATACATCCCAGGGGAGCGAACTGTCATTTGAATACAACCAGGCGTCGTTCGCGCAGGCGCTTCAGATGCTAGATTCAGATCCGGTGAGCCTAGGTAACTCACAGGAGCTGACGCTGGGACTAGCGCAAGAGGGGCCAGCGACCCCGGGTTTCGCCAGTAGGCTATCGTTGAGCGTGGACGACTCGCAGGAAAGTGACGCAGATGTGGGAGAGAATGGTTTTTTGTAGACTTGGTAATGTGTGAACCGTTGAGTTTATGGAATTTGATTTGCAGGAAATGTAAACTATTAGATTTCGGTTTGCCGATCTGTGGAGCCGTGAGAACAATTTGGGGTGTATTTCTGAGCCAGATCTGAGCAAGAGCTCAGAAACGTAGAATCGCCGTGGTCAGGGTGTCCTGGACGCCCTGGTCACGTCAGTAGACTAGTAATAATAGAATATCAAGATGCGAATGAAGTTTAAAGTCACGATACAAGGGGCACCAGCGCCTCGAAGCTTTTATGAATGGCAAACTGTAATACGAATGAATACTGGAGCGATCGTGACACTGTCTGGAATATGTGTGCTCTCATGACGCCGCCGAGAGTATGTATGTGTGCTATCACGAGGTCGTCAAGACGGCGTCTGGAATATATGTGCTATCACCGCGCCGTCGAGAGCATGCAAGTGAGCCATCACGATGCCGTTGCGACAAACATGTCCGCTATTTGGAAGGCATTGGGAGCATATAGCCAGACATGGCAATTGATGCAGAGGTGGTTCAAATATCGCTGTGTAGCATACGGAAGAACACGCATCCGGATAGTCTTCTGGATGCTAGAGTGGAGTTGGATTCCGCAATGACGAGGGTGGCACAGGAAGGAGGTCGTCGGGATGTGGGAGAGCTTAGGGTCTGAGGGCATCTGGACGCATGCGCTTGGTGGTGGAGGTCGTCGGGACATCGAAGACGCAGGTGTAGATGGGGAATAGCGTCCGGAGGTGACTTCCAGCCGACGTCGCGTCCTGAGTAACGGTTAACGTTCTGAGCGTCCGGAGCGTCTGATGCACGGGACGCTCAGGACGCATATAATAATTTTTGGTGATGCATGGTAAACCCAAGGCCGCTTGCCATATTTCGCCTAATGCTGGCTTGCTTTCCTCTGCGATGCGATTCCTCCACCATTAGATCTGGGTGACATGGGGTCATCACGCAAGTCCCAAGTGGGGTCAAGTGTGTGGACGAACGGGAGAGAATGGCAGATGTAAAAGTGCTTTGGATAACTCGTACTGGGGTAGACGTTTGTAACAGGGGCACTCTGTAGGAAGATGGATTCTGAGATTGCAACCGCAACGAAGACTCAAAGTAGAAGTAAGGATCAAAGTAAAGATAAAATATCTCACAGTAGAATCAAGTGGTAAAACTTAATATCATTAAGCCTGAAAGCTTCATTCAATAACTGCTCTCGAGGATGGTTGGTTATCAGAATAGGGTGTCTCTCGCTTTAGTTACGTAGAATAATGTAAAGCCAGGGGACACCCGTCAACGATTGTGACCTTTGGCGAGCACCCTGCCCGGCTCTGGGCTGTTCACTTCACCTCTCTAGAGTGAGCTAACACTGGGAGGCAGTCGGACCGCTCGGATACTAACTATCTCCACAAATAGCAACTGCTCCGGGTGAGCTCTCTCCCACTACATCTGCACGAGCGAAAGCTCTTTCCTATCGGTAGTATGTCAGTGGCCGACTGACATACCCACCATAGAGATAATATCCTTTGGGACTCAGTGGCCCCGCTGTGGTTTCGTCTATTCAAGCGACGCAGTGCATCGGCAAATCAACTTAGCTATACTAAGGTTCTAAACCTGACTGCATGCTCCCACGTTAAGTAATCTCCGGCTGCTTGACTGCATGGGCGCTACCGAGAGCCAACCATGCAGGACCCTCTTAAATCATGACAAGACTCACACCTCTAGAGTCCACTAATACCCCATGGTAATGCTACAGTTCATGGGGAAGTGTGGGAGTGGCTTTGGGGTGGTTGTTCTGGAAGCCTTGCAGCTGCTCCGGTCAGCCCCAAGCCCTCTACTGTTGGATTGCCTATAGGGCATGCGGTTAGAGGGTTTTGCGGTTAGGTATTTTCCCGTGGGTTGTTGTTTCCACATCCTATGCCGCTAGTCATAGGATATTTCCTTTATGGGTTTGTTGATGTGTTTGGCCGTCGGGTATGAGGTATCAGATATTTGGTTTATGGTTTCTTTCACACACTTTGTCACTAGATATACGGGAGAGGGCACACCAGCAGTACAGCAGAGGCTTTAGGATCATGAGTTGCGGTATTGGGATGCGGATAGATTGTTTGTGATTATTCAGGATCAGGTTTGGTTAGCTGCGTGTGTTTCTTTAGATTGCGTTGAGTTTCGGGAGTGCCTTGTCATTGTTAGTTAGATGGAGAGATATATCTCCAGGCTTGTCCGCAGCTAGAGAGAGAGCAGCCATCTAGTCTAGCGCTTCTCCCTCACTTGATCGCTCCCCTTACTGTCCTTCGTGATCGATTTTTGCGTTTTGTTCATCTTCCATGCTTTCCATTAGTTTCATCAGGTTATGAGCCCTCGCTTCTAACTGATCGATACGATATTACCTTCATGGCCTGATGGAAGCGGGTACGATGACGTCGTCCACGATTGCGTTCACGAAGCTTACCGAAAGCAACTATCATGGCTGGTCGATCCAGATGAAGTCAACACTTCAGAGAGATGGTGTTTGGCGGATCGTTTCCAAAGAGGAAGTTAAACCAGGAGACCCAGCTGATTCAGATAGCGCTACTACTAAGCACACTATGGAAGGCGAAATTCGATGTTACTGGACCCGCTACGATCGAGCGACCGGTACGATTCGTCTCGGAATTTCGGAGGAGCTACTCCTCGAATACATGTCGATCCATGATCCCGCTGTCTTGTGGGAAATAATACGGACAAAGTACAAAGACTTAGTCAAGGAAGGCGGAAGGAACATTCGAGGTCAGTTGGCTCGGATTTCCCTGAAGGAGTACAGTACTGTAAAGGGCTACTTTCTTCAGATTGAGGCATGATGTGCCGATCTTGCGGTTGTTCAGGGAACACCTGTCTCTGAGGAAGAGAAGATCATGGCAGCGATGGACGGAGTCCCAGATGAGTGAAATCCGGTTTAGACCATTATCAGAGGTAAAGTTGATTATACCTACGCCGATATGAAAAGACAGTTGAAGGAGTATGAAGCCGATTTACAGAAAGCGCTTGCGATTCCTGCTGATGCCGCCCTGTTCGTTAACGGAGCTCCTACCAAAAAGAACCATTTCCTCGACCAGGGCAGAGTTTCCGTCAGCCGTAACCTGAGAGGTGGATATGGTAACGGGGGGAGAAGAGAGAAAAAGGAAGAGAAACGAGATTCAAGGGATGCGAAAATGGTTTGTTTCAATTGTGGTAAGAGGGGGAATCGGCAGGCAAATTGTCAGAGGTTTGGAGGGGGAGCCTATCGTCAGAAACCGGGTACACAAGAACATAGGAATCAGCAGGAGAAGGGTTCTACAAGGCACGAGGCAGGGAGTTCGGCGGTCGTGCATAATTCCGGAGCTACAGCATGGCTGGGACGAGGGGTTACTGGTAGTGGGGGTACCGTTCAGGGTTCAAGAGGTGGATCTAGTTGTTTTATTGATACGGAGTGTTCACGTCATATGACTTGGGATAAGTCGTTGTTTACAGAGTATAGAAAGATGGAAAAAGGCGAGTGTCAGGTTGAAGTGGCAGATAATCGTTTGGTACAAGCGGAGGGAGTTGGGATTATTACCTTGAATTTAACGGTGTTTGGAGTAGTTATTCTGGCAACCGTTCGAAACGTTCTACATGTCCCCTCCCTCGGAACGACCCTGATTTCCCATGCGCAACTTGGGAAGGTTGGAATTCATATCGATCATGTAAAGAACTACGGGTTTTACCTACCGGAGTTTGGCCCTGATGGTAGGGTTGTAGGGCTTGCTCCGGAGGTTGACCATCTTTATCCACTCTTGCTTGCAAATCCAAACCTGTCGACAAGTACGGTCCACAAGCCCTATTTTCCTACCACGTATCTCGTCTCAGTTTCGACTTCGTTCCTCTTGTGGCACTAATGGCTTGCGCATCCAGGGCCTGCGGCTACCAAGGGGCTTACCAAGTGGTGTTCGGGAATGCCGACTCACCTCACCGCAGATTGTGATTGCGTTGACTGCTTATATGGAAAGCAGAATCGCAAGCCGTTTACACCACTTACGTTAACCTCCCGCTCCACCCGCCCTAGAGTTAGTTCACTCAGACTTGTCCGGCCGTATTCCTGCCTCCTCCCTCGCCAGTAGTTGTTATTATATCATCTTTATCGATGATTTCACAAAGTTCACTATCATCTATTTCTTGAAGAAGAAATCAGGAGCTTTGACAGCCTTCCAGGATTACGAAGCAGCGGTGGTCAAACATTGGACTGTGAGAGCAGCTGATCAAACTGATTCTACTCCGTCCAATCTTCCTCTCTTTATCTCGAAACTACGAACGGACGGCGGTGGTGAATACACGTCCAAGGAGTTTACCCAATATCTTCGTCGGCAAGGAATTGAGGCCCAGGTTACCACACCCTATACGCCGTAGTCAAATGGGGTTAGTGAGAGGGGTAATCGCACAATCATGGAACGTGTGAGAAGCATGATGTCTTGGTCGAGATTGCCGGATTCATTCTGGGCTGAGGCTGTGGTGGCAGCTACGTACCTCAAGAATCGGACTCCTACCCGTGGCCTGGAAGACCTAAAGCGAAGCTTTCATACCCCATTTGAGGGATGGTTTGGTAAGGTTCCGGATTTGGGTTATCTCCGGGTTTGGGGCTGTGTGGCTATGGTTCATGTACTGGCGGAAAAGACTAAGAAGTTAGATGGACGCAGTGAGAAATATGTTTTTATGGGGTATTGCTTGACAGAGAAGCAGTACAAGGTATACAATCCTCAAACAAAGCGTATGTTCTCTACCCGGGATGTCATCTTTCGTGAAGGCGACAAATGGGAACACTTTGGGCTTTCTATGGAAGGAGATTGTGGAACTGGAAGTAGGCCTTCTGCCTTTTCTCATGAGTTCGAACCGTTTACAGAGAAGAAAAAAGATGTTGTTGAAGAGGAAGAGATTATTTCTTCACCAGGTCCCGAGATAGTCCATCTACACTTTCAATCTTGTGGGAGACTTCCAGATTCAGATGAGGAGGAAGATCCGAACCTAGTTATCGCAGTACCAGCCGATGATGCCACACTCACTCCACCACAGAAGCACGCAAAATCCTCCGCTGCTATTGGCGTGGAAGAGATGCAGGCATTGGAGAAGTCCGATGGGTATCAGGTACCAGATATTGGTCAACCTCAGCAGACACGGTCCTGCCAGTGCGGCCAAGCACATGGATTTTTCACACAAGTTGTCTTCGAGCAAAAAACCTATCAACAAGCATTACAGTCAGCGGAGCGGGGGGAATGGCTTGCCTCAATGCAAAAGGAGATTAGCGCTATGAATACGAATTCCTTAGGCCACATTGTCGAAATTCCTCCTGAGAGGAAGGCAATTGGTAGCAAGTGGGTCTACCGGGTAAAAACAACCTCGTCGGGGGAGCTCGACATGCTTAAGAGTCGCTTGGTTGCTCTTGGGAATCGTCAGGTTTATGGCATTGACTACGCTGATACCTATGCACCCGTTGCACGGCATGAAACCGTCAACCTAGTTTTGACTATCATAGCAGGATTTGATTTTGAGGCAGAATCCTTGGATGTGTGTAGTGCATTTTTGGGAAGTCCGCTTGAAGAAGGATATGAGGTATACTTGCGTATGCCCCAGAGAGTTGATTTTGATTTTACGAAAGGGGAGGTTATTTTGGAAAGAGTCAAGGAGCAGGCGGAGAAAAATCGTCAGTCTTGGGCAGTTCTTTTGAAGAACAGTATTTATGGCTTAAAGCAGTCTCCTCGGCAGTGGTATAAGACGGTTACGAATTATCTGTCTGGTCTAAAATTTGTGGCAACTTCCTTTGACCCCGGATTACTTTATAATCGTTCTGGCAGCTTGCTCATGGTCATTGTTCTTTTTGTTGATGATCTTCTTCTCGCCAGGAGTTCCTCCAAGCTTCTCCATCAAGTCAAGTCACGTGTTTGTGGACACTTCAAAGTAACGGAGTCTGGGGACCTGTCAAGTTATATCGGGTTAAAGATTAAGCGGCAACGTGCTATGCGAACGATAACTATAAGTCAAAGGTCATACTTGGAGTCGATTTTGGAGTGATTCGGTTTCCAAGAGAGCCGCTCAGTTGCTACACCATTGGAGAAGGGGTTTAGTTTATTCCCTTACGGACCGGAAGATACATCCTGCAACCGCCAGCTCTATCAAGAGGCTGTTGGGTCTTTGATGTATGCTACAACTACTACTCAGCCGGATCTTGCGTACACAGTTGGTGTTTTGGGACGTTTCTCACATGATCCGTCAGAGAGACATTGGGCTGCTGTAAAAAGGGTCTTTCGCTATGTACGAGGTACCCTGGACCTGGGTCTTACATTCGGAGGAGACCTTACCCAGCTAGAGGGCTTTAACGGTGCTCAGTTTAGAGCAGGGGAGCTTGTCGGATATGCGGATTCAGACTGGGGTAGGGATCCGTTACACTCAAGTCTACCAGTGGGTATGCTGCACGACTAGGAAACTAAGGGGATAGTATCTTGGCGGTCGACACGCCAACCCACTTGTTCACAGTCGACAGCAGGAGCTGAGTATGTTGCTTGCGCACATGCGGTTTCACAACTGGAGTGGAGGCGTGGCCTACTTACTGAAATTGGCTTTGAGCATCTTATTGGAGAGCCTCGTCTACATCCTTCGCAGGTTGTGGACAAGACTCATTCCGCCTACTTGGATGTAACCCCTCCAAAGTTTACGACAATCCTCTATTGCGACAATCAGGGTTGCATTGCGAATATCGGTGATAGGCATATCAAAACGAGTCATAACTCAATTGGTGTCAAGTATCATGGTATTCGGGATAGAGTTGCTAGTGGGGAGGTTGGATTACGCTATTGTGAAACAGGTCAGATGGTAGCAGATGGGATTACAAAGGCTTTAGCGGGGATGGTCATAGGCGTTTTTTGGAGTTGATTGGAATGGTCAGGCAGGGGGAGACAATGTGCTGAGTTTGGTTATGTTTTGGGCATGCGCTATAGGCAGGGGGAGTGTTGGATTGCCTATAGGGCATGCGGTTAGAGGGTTTTGCGGTTAGGTATTGTCCTGTGGGTTGTTGTTTCCACATCCTATGCCGCTAGGCATAGGATATTTCCTTTATGGGTTTGTTGATGTGTTTGGCCGTCGGGTATGAGGTATCAGATATTTGGTTTATGGTTTCTTTCACACCCTTTGTCACTAGATATACAAGAGAGGGCACACCAGCAGTACGGCAGAGGCTTTACGATCATGGGTTGCGGTATTTGGATGCGGATAGATTGTTTGTGATCATTCAGGATCAGGTTTAGTTAGCTGTGTGTGTTTCTTTAGATTGCGTTGAGTTTCGGGAGTGCCTTGTCATTGTTAGTTAGATGGAGAGATATATCTCCAGGCTTGTCCGCAGCTAGAGAGAGAGCAGCCATCTAGTCTACCGCTTCTCCCTCACTTGATCACTCCCCTTACTGTCCGTCGTGATCGCTTTTTTCGTTTTGTTCATCTTGCGTGCTTTCCCTTAGTTTCATCATCTACTGTTAACCATACAACTACCCGGAGGTCAAAGTATGCCCGTAGGTGGTTCTCACGTGTTATTCAGGTGGCACCCCAGGAGGCAGTCACCCTCACGCCCCTTATATATCCTGCCAACAGCTTCTGGTCGGTTGGACGGCCACAACTCATAGGGTGTTGTGCGTGCGGTCCTAGGGATCACACTTTACTAGGAAGCACACAACTACGCGGCCGTAAAGTGCAGTCGCGCCGTACCGACTCTGGCGCCGCACAGGGGGATAGGAATATCCCGAAAATTACAGGAGGTTCGGACCACTTCTGCTCCGTCAGTAGTCTGTTTCGTACCATACGCCGCTGCCCCATAAACATCTAAGAGCTCCACTATAGTGGGATAACTTTCCCCTAACTCCACAGATAACTTTGTCAGTACTTTGTTTGTATGCTACTCTATGTCTCTTGAATGTTTCGCCTTATAACCCTTCGTGTAACATAAATAATAAATAACTCTGCCGCCATTGCAAGTTGAACATGTGACCTTCAACAGAAGTCACGTGACCTATTTACTATGCTACACTGTTACCTTGTAGACACTTGTACCAACTCAGGTCTATGCGTAGTATACTCAGTATACTGGCCTATTCTCAATGTGGTTACCACACATTATACCATATGGGCTTGAGTCTAGTCCACTGTAGCTAGCTATCTGTAGGCTCGTTACAAATGGGTTCCAGGACAACCACCCCAAAGCCCGTCCCAGGCTACCTCGTGAACTGTAGCATTACCATGGGTTATTAGTGGGCTCTTCAGGCGTGAGTCTTCTTACGATTTATGAGGGTCCCGCATGGTTGGCTGTGGGTAGTGCCCATGGAGTCAAGCAGCCAGAGATTTCTTATCGTGGGAGCAGGCAGTCAGATTTAGAAGCTTAGTAGCGCCAAGTAGATTTGGCCACTGACTGCGTAGCTTGTATAGACGAAATCACCGCTGGGCCAGTGAGTCCCTATGGATAATATCTCTACGGTGGGTATGTCAGTCGGCCAATGACATAGTACCCATAGGAAAGAGTTTTCACTCATGCAGATGTAGTTGGAGAGACATCACGCGGAGAACTTCCTATTTGTGGAGATAGTCAGTATCCAAGCGGTCCGACTGCCTCCGCGTGTCAGCTCACTCTAGGCTGATGAAGTGGACAGCCCTGAGCTGTGCAGGGTCTCGCGAAAGGTCAGAACGGTTGACGAGTATTCTCTGGCTTTACATTATTCTACTTAACTAAAGCGAGAGAGACCCTATTCTGATAACAAACGATCCTCGAAAGAACTTATCAAGTGAAGCTTTCAGACTTAGCGATATTAAGTTTTACCGCTTAATTCTACTTGGAGATATTTTATCCTTACGTTGATCCAACCTTCTGCTTTGAGTCCTAGGTGCGGTCACAATCTTAGGATCCATCGTCCTACAGAGTGCCCCCGTTACAGTATATCGTTAAGCGCACTCGCTTAACTCACTTCTGTTAATTGTTGATTGCAGACGCCTAGTATTGACATTGCTTGAATACGAGTCGCTTGTCTGGTACAAGAAGCATCACGTGGAAATAACAATGTCTACCTCAGTGGCCATGCGCCGTTCCGGTTCCAATCAAAGCGCCGCCCAGCTGTTTCAAGACCTTTCCATATTCAATGCTTGTCCAGACTTGACAGGATTGGGATGGATACCGGTTGCAGGTTTGTTGGAATAGGAACCCACTCTTATTGAAGAAGAGCTAGTGGGAATGGTTATCGAGGACCCATGTGGTCTCCCAGCTAGCATGACCTGAGATAACCCTGTGAGGCAGAGAGTGCCAGAACAGAAGAAGAACAATGTGACGTTTCAGTCCTTTCGTGCAGGATATATGCGAGCTCAAGCTTCTGAAGGAAGTGGGCAAGCGGTTCCAAGAGGCCCAATGCCAGCTTGATAATTTCGTCGTGGTGCCACAGTTAATGTTCCGACAGGAAATGGTCAAAAGTGCTAAGGAATAGATGTGGCATCAGGAGATGGCGTTCCGTCAGCAACTCATGTTGGTACATATGTTACAGGGACGAGTAGCAGCCCTCAAACAAGCCCGACCCTACCACTTTGACATTGACCTTGAAAATAATATCGTAATGAGAGCCGTTCCTCTGCTGTCTTTAGTGCAAGGACTGTTCACTATGCTGTGGAACTGACAAAGTATATTGTTGATGCAAAATATAAGTCCTTTCGAACAGAACTTGCATCGCAAAACGTGCTACAGCAAATGCAGCTAGATGCCCAATACCAGCAGTTTAGGGACCAGCAACAGCAGCTGGTACCCACAGCATCACGGCTGTCCCTGTTTGAAACCGCAGTCGCTGAAGCCCTCTGTTCGTGAGGCCAAACCCCAGTCCCCGTTAGCAGTCTCGGTAAGGGCCGAGTAAGAGGAAAGGTTAGCAAAGAATGGAGGACTAGCACTAGTTTTTGTCGTGTTTCACAACAACCGGCAACCCCTACTACCAATCCCCAGGTGGCTGCCCATCTGGTAGTCGAACCAAGAACCCCTCTGATTGTAGTCAAAGACGAAAGTCCCTATGCAGTCATTCCGTCAACTCCTTCGGTAGCGACACCACACAACCCTACGGCATTTGCTCCGGCCGCAGTCCAGCGCCGGCAAAACCTTTGGGTAATGCTGGATGAGGCAGATTTCCGGGGCCAGCGGCGCAGTCAGTTACTGCTTATTGTTCTGCTGCTTGTAGGATCGAGGGAGAGGGAAGTGAACTCACTTGGACTCATCAGGTACCTGGTCTATGAAGTGGGGGAGAACCTGTTGGACTTCCTCCAAGGCCTGAGCCACGACCTTCTAAGTTGATCAAGATCCGTTGTCCCTATTGTGATGCATCAACGCATATAGCCTTAGACGATTGTGCGAATTTCAATAAGAAATTCCCACCCCCAGAGAATACCACCAACCGACCTCTTGTATCTTCGACTATGTCAATACCCCGTTCTGATAGAATTGATGATAATAGTGAGGAAGGTTTGAGGTGTAGTGGGTATGATATGCCTAGGTCTACCTGAGGTAGAAATACCGCATGTAACGGAGGAGATAGAGGTAGAATTCCGCCAACAGGTGGTAATGTTGCTGGTGGAGGAGACCTGGGTGATTCCGACCCGTATTCCAATAGTCACAACTCCGACTCCCGACCTTTTGATCCGCGCAAAATCCTTGGTTGGCGTAAAGACCACTGGGATGATACAAGGAAGGTGAAGTATGATAAACCATTAAGGCGACTTCTGAAGGTTTGCAAGAGGCAACGGAATAGCAATGGATCCGCTTACAAGTCCAGAAGCCCGAGCGCCTTGGGGTAGACCTTTTCGATGGTGACCCTAAAGTCACCCAACGTTTCATACAAGATGTCGAGATTAGGCTAAACTATTTCCGAGAATGCCTCGTGGAAGATACGGATATAATTATCCTCGTCATTCTCCTCCTTCGTGCCGGAGCCAAAAAATGGTACGATATCCTCAATGTCTATATCAATGAGGATGCAGCCATCCGTGATAAGAGGCCGTTTCACACAAATAATGTTCTTCGAACATGACCAGGCTTTCGCAAGCGGTTGGTATCCAGTGTTGGTGGGCACACGGATCGAGATCATCCTCTTCAAGAGTGGAATGGGTTACCCATGCAGCCAAGAAAGATGGATCTGTTCGTAGATGAACTAATCTGGCTGGGAAAGGAATTGAAATATGGTGGGGACTATGTGAAAGATAGGGCTGGCGTGGGGATGACAACAGATCTCCGTAATGCGTTGGCTATGAAGACTACACACCCCGAAGACTATTTTGACTACCTAAACCCTCTGCGACATACAGGTCACCAGTTAGCAGATGGCGCTTCTTTCAACCAGACGGTTGTCAAAGCAAAGGACTCCTCTCATCGTGACAAGACCGACGATAGGCATACCTCCACTAAGAAGGAGAGGAATGAGGAAAAAGGTTCAGGCCCTCGCAATCCCAAACCTATCAACCAAGCTCCATGGTCCATCCGACCGCCAGAATCAGAGCCTGCAAAAGCGCATAAAGATATAGGGCAAACTCTGATCGATTGTCATCAAGGGTTGAATGAAGGCTCATGCTGTGGAGATCTGTATCACTTCTGGCGCAAATGTCCTGCTGCCGCTCCGGTTGTCACCTCGGCTAAGCTTAATCGTAAGCGGACCGTTAATGAGGTGGGGCATCAGGAATGTGCTCCGATTCCAAAGGCAAGACGCATTAAGGCTCCTCTCCCGGCCGTTAAATGAGTATAGGCAGAGATTCACGGATCTGCTGCGCAAATACCAGAAGTGGATATGGATGCATCGGACTAGGTAAGTCCCCACCTCTATCCTCTGGTATTACAAAAGCAGGGACTCCGGATCAAAGTCCTGATGGCATTAAGGACAAAGATGGAAGATGTGGACAGTGTGTTCCTCCCTCAAAGAACCTACAAGCTGAAACCAACATGGACTACAGGAATGACTGCGTGGATTGGTTTTCTTTCGGAGGTTTGGAAAATCGTTACGGCTCTTGCTTTGGTGTTTATGTTGATTTCATTTCTTATGTGATTTTGCGAAAGTTTGCTTTATTTTCATAAGGAAGGAAATGGTGTTGGGCTTAGGTTTCGAAGTTTGTAAGGGTTATCGTTTTGATTTCGTCAGGCTGGACTTGGCTTAGCAATTGAAGTTATGCTGCAAGTTTACCTAAGAAGGGTTAAGGACACCAAATCATGCTGGCGTGATAGTAAACCCCCAATCTATTTGAAACCCCGTAATTGTACCCATTTGATAACTACTCAGGCTCATGACCCGCTGTGGCCTCTCCTCTGTCAGAAGGCAAGAGACATTGAGCTGTAATCCCTGGAAAACGCGACCATATACCTGATACTAACCAACAATGTTTAGTGAGAAGAGACCCGCTAATCGGTTGAGGCTTCCGGGCCCACCGCGACACACTAGCTCTACACATGTGAATGTAAGGCTCGACTGGAGCCACACTGGGAAGAAACAGAGCGAGAAGGCTCTTGTATTGTGGGATAGTGGCGCTACAGGCGCAGTATTAAGTAGCGCTTGGGTTAGCAATGCCCAACTACCATGTATACGTCAGGAGACTCTGATACCGATTTCTGATGCAAGCGGGAATCACATCCCTGGCTTAGTGCTCCACTATATGAAGACTGTTGAGATGTCAATTGGAGACCATACCAATAAGATGAGATTTGAGCTTGCGGTTATGCCTGCAGGACACGTGGACGGTGATCTGCGGATGGTGTGGTTGAAGGACCACAACCCAGATATCAACTGCGAAACCGGAAGTCTAATGTGGCGCTAAGACTATTGTAGGACCCATTGTCTCCGAAGCAAGAGTCGCATCCAGTTTATTACCTGCGAAGAACTCTTAGCTGAGGATGCTAACAACATTTTTGTATGTGCAATGCGCCTTTGGACTGGTGAAAATGGAGAAGACATAAGTCTTAAGGTACTGCTAGAATAACAGGATTATGCTGAGATATTCAGCGAAGAAAAGATCAATGGCTTGCCAAAGCATACCGAGTATGACGACCGCATTGACATGGTGCCGGGCTCTCCCTTGGCCAAAAACCACAGATAACCGCTCACTCTTAGAGAGCTACAGGTATTAAAGGAGTATATCAAGGGGCTGGAATAGTCCGGCAAGATCCGGAGGTGATCCTCTCCGATAGGTGCTCCCATCCTGTTTTTTCCGAAGCCTGATGGAACACTGCGGTTATGTGTTGATTACCAAGGGTTAAATAAGATTACTATTAAGAATTAGTATCCATTGGCCTTGATGAACAAGCTACGTATTAGGCTCGGGCAAGCCACAGTGTTCACCAAATTGGACCTGAAGGATGGCTATTACCTCATCCGCATTGCGGAAGGAGAAGAATCGAAGACGCCTTTCAAAAGTCGGTATGGCTTATACAAATATACTCTCATTGCTTTTGGACTTTGAATCCCACCATCAACCTTTCAAGAAAGGATCAATGATGTATTCCGTGATATATTAGAGGTAGGGGTCATCCGCTATATGGATGACATCCTAATCTATTCTGAGACCATAGAAGACCCTGTTGCTATGGTAAGGAAAGTAATGGACAGGCTGCGGAAGCCAGGCCTCTGTGTCAGCATAAAAAAGGCAACCTTCCATGCAAGAGAAGTAGAATTCCTTGGATACAGGATCTCTGACCATGGAATATCAATGACAACCAAGAAGGTTGAGGCGCATATGGTGTGGTTACCCCCACAAAAGGTGGTTCATGTGCAAAGCTTTATTGGCTTTGCCAATGTTTACTGTCAGTTCATTAAGGGATTTAGTAGGTTAGACAAACCTTTAAATGACCTAAGCAGGGCATCAAGTGGAATTGGACCAATGCTTGTCAAGCGGCCTTTGATGAGCTCAAGAGAGCTTTCACAACAGGTCCAATATTGACTCACTTTGATCAAACTCGTTCAACGAAGTTCGAAACCAATGCTAGTGACTTTGCCATGGGAGCTGTTTTATCGCAGCTATATGAAGACCAGCAATGACACCCAGTAGCCTTTCATAGCCTGAAGTTCGCCCCTCCTGTAGTAAATTATGATATTGACGATAAGAAAATGACAGCTATAGTTGCTGCATTTCGCAAATGGGAATACATGTTGAGATCTGTTGAAGAACAGATAACTGTTTATACTGATCATAAGAATTTGGAGTACTTTAATACTACCAAGATTCTCAACAGGAGACAGCACCGCTGGGCTGAATTGCTACAATCGTTCAATTTCAAGGTGGTTTACCATGAGGGAAGGCTAAATGACAAGACCGATGCATTGTCTAGGCATAGGGACTACCACCCTGAAGGAGGGAGTAATTCTGATCCGTAAACCTTTTTCCCTGCGCATCAGTATGGTGGTCAGGAGTGGGACATCTTGCGACCACAGGTGTGTTCAGTCCTGCCAAGGGTTTCGGCTACAGTCCACATTTAGGGCGGCTCTACTCGAGCCAGCCGACCAAGACCAAACCTACTTGGATACGTTCAAGTCTGTACTCAAGGCCCAGATGAATGTTGATACAAGTCTACGTATTATAAAGCATTTACTCTGTTATAAAAACAGGTGGTAGATCTCCAAGGACGAGGTCTTGAAGCAAATAATCATGGAAGCTGAACATGATTCACCCATGGCCGGACACTTCGGAACCAACAAGCTGATTGGTAGGCTTAGGGCAAACTTCTACTGGCCAAAGATGGATGAACAGATCACAGAATATATTCGCTCATGGGACATATGTCACCATAACAAAGTCATCTGGCACAAGAAGTAAGGGCTATTGGAGCCTATAGATGTTCCTATGAGACGGTCGACCTCCATATCCATGGACCTCATTGTGGGGCTACCCAAATCTGAAGAGTATACGATCATATGGCTCATCGTGGACAGGTTCTCAAAGATGGCACATTTCATTCCACTCAAGACAGAAGCGGACATCAAGGAACTGGCTCTAATCTTTGTGAAGGAAATCTGGTGCCTTCATGGGCTCCCAGAATCCATTATCTCTGACCGGGTTACACGGTTTACATCCAATTTCGGGATGAGCTTAATGCAACTAATGCAAGTCAAGTTCAATGTTTCCATACTATTCCATTCCGAAACTGATGTGCAAACTGAATGGGTCAACCAGACACTGGAACATTACTTACGTAGTTACTGTTCGTATCACCAGGATGATTGGGTGTCGCTACTCCCTTTTGCGGAGCATGCCTATAACATTTCCCTATCAGAATCCGCTAAGACTAGTCCTTTTGAAATCAATTACGGATTCACTCCTCAGACACAATGGTCGGGGAAGGTATCAGAAAATCAAGAGATACACCCAGCCAGTGAGCTCGTAGTAAAGCATTGGGAAGAAATATGGCAAGAGATCCGAGGGACATTACAACGGGCACGAGAAAGACAAAGGAAATGGCATGATCAAAAAAGACAGCCTTTTCCTGAATATGGCAGACTAGAGGATGTCAGCCAGGACAGGGCAAAGAAAGCAGACCGCGTAGGGTTGAACAGAAAAAACATTCGCACAAAGAGGCCGATGGGAAAGCCGGACAATAAAATGTTTGGGCCATTTGTGGTCAAGCGGAAAATTGGATCCAGAGCCTATGAGTTAGGATTGCCTGCCTGATGGCCAATCCATCCAGTGTTCAATGTCAGGTTGTTGGAGCCTTACAGCGAGGATCCTATAGGAAGACTACAGTTGGCGATGCCAGCACCAGACATTGTAGATAGTAAGCTCAGTTATCTTGTCACTGTGGTCATAGACAGTCAATGGTATGGAAATCCTAAGTCAAAGTTTCCTCACCGCTTTGTGCAATATTTGGTTACTTGAGAAGGGTATGGACCAGAGGAAAATTCCTGGGAACCGTTCGGGAAGTTGGAAGGTACGGCAATGCAGACCTTGGTAAACTTCCACGCCAGGTATCAATCGAAATCTAGAGACTATAGGGTTGTTGATGCGCCCATGCGTGGAAAGAAAAGACGACCCTAATATCTGTGGACAGATATAAGAGAAGAGGGGAGTGGTGTAAGGACCCTACAGATAGGTAGCTACAGTGGGCTGCACTCAAGCCCTTTTGGTATACCGTGTGGTAACTATATTGAGGATAGGCCGTATACTTAGTATACTACTGGTAAACAAGAGTTTGTACAAGTGTCTACAAAGTGACTTTGTGACATAGAGTTAGACAGGGTAACCTATGTAGGGCAAAGTTACCCTACTAAGCAGGGGAACCTTCGCAGGGTATGTTCACATAAAGCCAAGGACACATAGTAAACGTTGCACAGGTCTCCGGGGCAACATTATTTGTGGTGGCAGGGACTCCCGAAGAAATTAAAAGCATAAGAGAGTGAAGTTCCCCTACCTTGGAAACATGATTACCCTACCTTGGGGACCCAGTTACCCTATCTTGAGCCACAAAGTCATCTGCGGACTTAGGTGAAAGTTATCCAACTATGGTGGGGGTCTTAGATGTCCATATGGCCGCTTCGTATGGTACGACATGGACTACTGACAGAGCAGGAGTGGTCAGAACATCATGTGACGTTCAAGGAATATTCCTAACACTCCCCTCCAGCCCTAGCGTTGGTACGGCGCGACAGCACGGCACGGCTGTATAGTTGTGTGCTTCCTAGTAAAGTGAGATCCATAGGAACACTCCCCAACACCCTATGAGTTGTGGCCGTCCAACCGACGAGAAGCTGTTGGCAGGATATATAAGGGGTGTAAGGGTGACTGCCTCCTCGGGCGCCACCTGGATAAAACCTGGGAACCACCTACGGGCATACTTTGACCTCGGGGTAGTTGTATGATTAACAGTAGAGGGCTTGGGGCTGACTGGGGAAGCTGCAAGGCTTCCAGGACAACCACCCCAAAGCCAGTCCCAGGCTACATCAGCAAAAAGATGGCCTGCATCAGATACAGTAGTGTTGCGTCCTGACTCTCCTGGCCTGGACTCTGCGTCCTGTGCGTCCTATGCGTCCAGTACCCATGCGCCACATCTGGTGTAACGGGGGCACACTGTAGGAAAACGGATCCTAAGATTGCGACCTCACCGAAAACTCAAAGTAGAAGCATCAAAATAAAAATAAATATAATTCAATGTAGAATCAAGTGGTAAAACTTAATATCGTTAAGCCTGAAAGCTTCACTCAATAAGTTCTCTCGAGGATCGTGGGTTATCAGAATAGGGTGTCTCACGCTTTGGTTAAGTTGAATAATGTAAAGTTAGAGGACATTGGTCAATCATTGTGACCTTTCGCGAGCACCCTGCTCAGTTCAGGGCTGGCCAACTCCCCCGCCTAGAGTGAGCTAACACTCGGAGGCAGTCGGACCGCTCAGATATTAACTATCTCCACAAATAGGAAGTGCTTCCGGTGATGTCTCTCCAACTACCTCTGCATGAGCGAAAACTCTTTCCTATCGGTAGCATATTACTGGCTGACCAACATGCCCACCGTAGAGATAATATCCATTGGGACTCACTGGCCCAGCGGTCATTTCGTCTATACAAGCTACGCAGTCCATAGGCAAATCTACTTGTCTATACTAAGCTTCTAAACCTGACTGCAGGCTCCCACGATAAGAAATCTCCTGCTGCCTGACTGCATGGGCGCTTCCCACAGTCAACGATGCGGGACCCTCTTAAATTGTGACAAGACTCACACCTCTAGAGTCAACTAATAACCCCTGGTAATGCTACAGTTGACGGGATAGCCTGGGACTGCCTTTGGGGTGGTTGGTCTGGAAGCTTTGCAGCTTCCCCGGTCAGCCCCAAGCCCTCTACTGTTAACCATACAACCACCCGGAGGTCAAGGTATGCCCATAGGTGGTTCCCAGGTGTTATCCTGGTGGCGCCCCAGGAGGCGGTCACCCTCACACCCCTTATATATCCTGCGAACAGGTTCTGGTCGGTTGGACGGCCACAACTCATAGGGTGTTGGGGAGTGTTCCTATGGATCTCACTTTACTAGGAAGCACACAACTATACAGCCGTACCGTGCTGTCACGCCGTACCAACGCTGGGGCCGCAGAGGGGTGTTAGGAATATCCCCTGAAGGTTACAGGAGGTTCGGATCACTTCTGCTCCGTCAGCCGCCTGTTTCGTGCCCTACCAAGCAGCATTTTGAACATCTAACAGCCCCTCCATAGTGCGATTACTTCCCCCTAAGTCCCCAGATGACTTTGTTCGTGAAAGTAGGGTAACTGGGGTCCCTAAGGTAGGGTAATCATGTTTCCAAGGTAGGGTAACTTCACCCTGTTATGCCTTTATTCCCTTCGGGAGTCTGCGCAACCACATATAATGTTACCCCGGAGACCGGTTCAACGTTTACTATGTTTCCTTAACTTTACGCGCACATGTCCTCCGAAGGTTACCCTACCCTGAAGGGTAACTTTGGCCTACCTAGGTTACCCTGTCTAACCTGATGTCACCAAGTCACTTTGTAGACACTTGTACCAACTCATGTCTACCATTAATATACTAAGTATACTGGTCTATCCTCAATCTGGTTACCTCTTGGTATCCCATATGGGCTTGAGTTTAGTCCACTGTCGCTACCTAGCTATAGGGTCGTTACATCTGGTTGCGTCTGGTGCGTCCGGAACCCCTTTCCGACACTGGATGCCGTCCAGACACTACCAACCACCCTCCCTCCCATGCATCCTGACTTAAACCTCAACACCATTTCACAACAGTATTCACCACTACCCCTGATTCTCCTTTCAGCCTTCTTTGTCTTCTAGTAGCCCAGCTGTGAGCAAGGAGTATTTCTTGGCAAAGAAAATATACTTAGGCCTGGCGCCTGGTGAGAAAGCCATCGTACCCGTAATCTCAAATTTACGCTAAAGACCCCAGGCCCGAGTCACACTGGCACTCAGAGTTCTATTTTCAGAACTTTATCTTTCAGGGAGCCAAAATGCCAGCTTACTCCAGTCTGAAAGTGAGTGATAGCCAGAACACTCTCTTGTCTAGTACTTAGTGGCAGGCTGTTCATGGAGGTTTCTCGGCACTTAGTAGCCCCCAACGCGACGTGACTCACCTACACTCTTTCCTCAACACACGCAACACCCACCTTCCCAACCACCAGCCGCAATACTCCATCCCATCCACTAAACCAATCCTAAATGTTATAACTGGAAGTTACTGGGCTCGCTGCCAGCTCCATACTGGTATAGGATTTATCCCTACAGGGCTATTATTTATGAAGTTACAAGGCTGGCAATCTTTGTATTAGAAGGCTGATTCCTCCACAACCGCTCAACCGATCTTGGTTCTGTTCACGGGAGGTTGTTGGGCTCGATGCCAGCTATCCAACGGTATAAGATACGTCTCTATCGCATCAAAACTCAGGAAGTCACTCTCTTCAGTGGAGAGGATCTTTAAAGTAAGAGAAGTAGCCTCGGGGATATTTTACTCGACGGCGGATTACTCCACACCCGCGCGGCGGATCTTGTTGCTCTTTGCGGGAGGTTGTCGGCCCTGACGCCAGCTTGGCAACGGTCTAAGGTACGTCTCTGTCGCATCGAAACTCAGGAAATCGCTGTCTTCTGTGGAGAGGATCTTTATAGTAGCCTTCACGATATTTTACTCGACAGCAGATTACTCCACAACCGCTGGACGGACTTTGATGCCCTTTGCGGGGGATTGTTGGGCTCGATGTCAGCATCCCAACGGTGTGACGTACGTCTCTGTCGCATCGAAACCCAGGATATCGCCGTCTTCTGTGGAGGGTGTATTAGTTATCGAGCTGGCGATATTTTACCCGACGGCAGAATACGCCACAACCGCGAGACGGATTTTGATGCTCTTTGCAGGAGGATGTTGGACTTGACGCCAGCTCTGTACCAGTATAAGGTACATCTCTGTCGTATCAAAACTCAGGAAATCGCTGTCTTCGGTGGAGGGGATCTTTATAGTACTAGCCCTAGCGATATTTTCCTTGAGAGCAGATTACTCAATGACCCCTGGACAGATGTAGATGCTCTTTGCGCGAGATGGTTGGGCTCGATGTCGGCTTCCCAATGGTATAAGGTACGTCAGTGTCGCATTTAAAGGCAGGAGGTCGCTGTCTTCTGTGGAGAGGAACTTTATAGTAACTCTGGCGATATTTTACTCGACGGCAGATTACTCCACAACCGCAGGACTGTTTTTGATTCGATTTGCGGGACGTTGTTGGGCTCGCCGCCGGTCCCACAGTCCCCTGATGAGATACGTGGTGGGATAAGCTTGGTGTATGTTCTTTTGTTACACGGTTGCTATGAGGGATGACCTTTGTAAGGCTTACGACAAATTGTATTGTTTCCTTGGTTACGCAGATATGAGACTCATACTGGGGTATGAGTCGGGCGACAAAGGCTGTGCTAGAATTTCCTTCTATAGAAGGGGGGTTCCGCCCCCTTTTTCCTTTGACGCTCCGCGCCCTCTACACCTCCAGTCATTGAAATCACAACTCCACGTGGTTCAGTGCACGATCCCCCCTCGCCCCCTACTTCCTCCTTCGAGTGTAACGGGGGCACTCTGTCGGAAGACGGATCCTAAGATTGCGACCGCACCGAAGACTCAAAGTAGAAGTAAGGATCAAAATAAAGATAAAGATAATTCAAAGTAGAATCAAGCGGTAAAACTTAATATCGTTAAGCCTGAAAGCT
>Ga0307513_10001556_pt1 | contig 32890 bp, 33 predicted proteins | sample 15_EM_MG_FD_202174 | JGI IMG/M metagenome (GOLD analysis project Ga0307513, IMG submission 202174) | Populus trichocarpa ectomycorrhiza microbial communities from riparian zone in the Pacific Northwest, United States - 15_EM | ecosystem: Host-associated > Plants > Roots > Unclassified | place... | reverse complement strand
GGCGGCAAAAGCCAGCTCTGATCCACGTCCCACGAACGGAAGGTCTTGCCCATGCACCGAAGTGAATCAGCCTTCGCCGACCTCGTCGAGCCGATTACTCGGACGGGCTCCTAGGTCCCGCCGTTGCGGCGGACCAGGCGCTGGACGTCACGGGCGATGTCGCCGTTGTGGTCGATCTCGGTCTTCGCCTTGACGACGGCCACGGTGAGCGGACCGGTCTTCGGGCCGGCCGCTTCATAGCCCACGAAGCGGTAGCCGTTCGGGTCCGACTTGCCGGACGAGATGAACGTGGCGCGGATGCCGCGCTTGGTGCGTGACAGGGCCTCGCCGCGCATCCGCACGTCGCGGATGATGTGGACGCTCTCTTCATCGCCATTGGCGTTGATGCGGATGCCGCCGATCCGGACATTGGCGTCCTCATCGTTCGCCGAGATATGGAGTCCGGGCAGGTCGACCTTGGCGGTGTCGCCGTCGGCCGTCACCCGGTGGCCGTGCTTGTCGATCTGGATGTCGACCTTGTCGCCGGCCCCGTCCGTGGCGCTGACGGCGTGGCCGGCGTCCTCGACGGCTTCCTTGGCGGCGGCCGCGGCGTCCTTGGCCGCGTCGGCGGCGTCCTTCGTGGCCTCATCGGCGGCCGTCCTGGTGACGGCCGGCGCGATCTGGTCCTCGATGGCCTGCAGGGTCGCGGCCGCGTCGCCCTTCACCGGCACCAGCTGCAGGCTGACCTCGGCGCCCTCGCTGGAGCGGTAGGTGCAGGTCTTGCCGTCGGCGGCCTTGCCCGTGCGGGTGAGGTCGCCCTGGCTGGCGGGACAGTCGAGCGCGGTGCGCAGGTCGGGCCTGGCGGTGGGCGCGCAGGCCGCCGCGGTAAGCGCCAGCGCCGAGGCGGCGACGAAGAGCAAGGTCTTCATGGAAAAGGCTCCGGTGCGTTCGCCTGAACGTGGCCGGAGCCCCTTCAAAAATCGAGTGAATTCGCCGTAACTGGTTGCGGCTGTTACTGGCCGGGGCGGCTGCCGGCCCCTTCGCGGCGGGCCAGGAAGGCCAGGCGCTCGAAGAGGTGCACGTCCTGCTCGTTCTTCAGGAGCGCGCCGTGCAAGGGTGGGATCAGCTTGGTGGGATCCCTCTCCTTCAGCGCCTCGGCGTCGATGTCCTCGACCATCAGCAGCTTCAGCCAATCGAGCAGCTCGGAGGTGGAGGGCTTCTTCTTCAGGCCCGGCACCTTCCTCATGTCGTAGAAGATGCGCAGCGCCTCGGCGACCAGCTTCTGCTTGATGTTCGGATAGTGCACCTCGACGATCTCGTTCATCGTCTCGGCTTCCGGGAAGCGGATATAGTGGAAGAAGCAGCGGCGCAGGAAGGCGTCGGGCAACTCCTTCTCGTTGTTCGAGGTGATGATCACGATCGGCCGGACCTTGGCCTTGATCGTCTCGTTGGTCTCGTAGACGTAGAATTCCATCCGATCGAGCTCCTGCAGGAGGTCGTTGGGGAACTCGATGTCGGCCTTGTCGATCTCGTCGATCAGCAGCACGGGGCGCTTGCCGGCGGTGAACGCCTCCCAGAGCTTGCCCTTCTTGATGTAGTTGGCGACGTCCTTGACCCGCTCGTCGCCGAGCTGGCTGTCCCGCAGGCGGGTGACGGCGTCATACTCGTAGAGGCCTTGCTGGGCCTTGGTGGTCGACTTGATGTGCCAGGTGATCAGCTCGGCGCCGAGCGCATTGGCGATTTCGTAGGCGAGGACCGTCTTGCCGGTGCCGGGCTCGCCCTTGATCAGCAGCGGGCGCTCCAGCGCCACGGCGGCGTTCACCGCGACCTTCAGGTCCTCGGTGGCGATGTAATTATCAGTGCCTTCGAAACGCTGGCTCATCTAGGCTCCCCAGTGCGGACCCCTCTGGAGTCGCATTCGAACAGTTGTTTGTCTGAAACAACCTAAAGGCCGCCGCGCGTCATGCAAGCGGCTTGAGTGTCGCGCTTACGGATGACGGGCCGACTGCTCAGTCGTCGGGCTTCGACAGAATCTCGCCCTTGCGGTTCTCCGAATAGCCCATGTTCTGCAGGTCCTCGTCGCTAAGGCCCTTGGACTGGAAGTTGGAGACGTCGTCCTCGCCGCCGCTGGCCAGGTCGGCGTCGGCGACCTCTTCGTCCAGGCCCTCGATGGAGGTGGCGGCGCCGAGCGCGTCCTCGTCGAAGCTGTCCTCATCGCCCAGGCCGTCGAGGTCGTCCTCTTCCTCGTGGGTGGCGGCGCGGTAGTTCAGCTCGTCGTCTTCCTCAGTCTCGCTGTCGTCGACGGCGTCTTCGTCGAACTCGTTGGCGTCCAGGGCCACCGCGTCGTCGTCGTCGCGGTCTCCCTCCGCCCGGGTCACGTCGAGGGCGTCGGGCAATTCCTCGAAGGTGCGCATCTCGCCGCGCCCTTCGTCTTCGTCGAGCATGGCCTCGTCCAGCGCCTCGGCGCTGTCCTGGTCGTCGGCGTCATAGGATTCGGACATCGGGGGCTCCTCACTGAGGGCGCCGAACAGCGCCGCTGGAGGCTGAACCCGGAAGCGGCGTCAGCGTTCCTGAACGAACCCGGCCAGGGCCTGCGCCACTTGGGTCATCACCGGTGTCCATTCGCCGTAGGTTTCCAGCAGGAAGACCCGGGTCTGGGGGTACCAGGGGTAGCGCGTCGTCCCGAGCCTGGGCCAGGCGCCGGGCACAGAGATCAGCCAGGTGGGCGCCCCGCAGGCCGCCCCGATGTTCAGGGTGGCGTTGGAGAAGCCGAGCACCAGGTCCATGGCGCAGCAGAGCGCGGCCACATCGTCCAGGTCCTGCTTCAGGTCGATCCCCGGCGGTGTCCAGATGTCGACACCCCAGGTCTCCTTCACGAAGGCGATCTCCTCGCTGCAGTCGCCGTACTGCAGGTTGACGAAGGTCACGCCGGGCTGGGTGAGGATCGGCTCCCACTGCGCGAAGGGCGAGAAGTAGCGGTGGCGGGAATCCTTATTGATCGCGCTCTTCCACAGAAGGCCGACCTTGCGGCCGGGGAGGGCGTCGAGCAGGCCGCGCCAGTGGGCCACGCGGGCCGGGTCGGCCTCCAGGAAGCGCTCGTGCGGCGGATAGGCGTCCACCGAGCGGCGGTATTCGCGCAGCAGCGAGGCGATCGGCGCCCACAGGTCGATCCCGCTGGGCGTCTTCAGGAAGGGCGCGACCCGCAAGAGCCGGCCGCTGACCGTATAGGTGGCGTGGGCGCCGACCTCGGCCCTGGGGAAGGCGCGCTGGAAGAGCGGGATGAGTCGCGGCTCGACGGCCAGCGTCAGCCGCCCGTGCGGGCCGAGGCGCTCGACGATGTCGGGCAGGGTGTTGGCGAACAGCACCTCATCGCCCAGGCCCTGCTCGCCCATCACCAGCAGCGATTTGCCGGCCAGGTCCATGCCCGGCTCCCAGAGCGGCGCATCGATGGAGAACTGGGTCGAATTGCTGAACTGCGGATGCAGGCGCGCCTCATAGTCGTCCCAGCCCTCACCGGTGCGTCCGAGGTCGAGGAGGATGGTGGAGCGGGCGAGCCGCATCATCTGGCGGTCGTCCTCGGCGGTGGCGTCGGCCATGGCCGCCTCGCAGTCGGCGAGCGCGCCCTCGGCGTCGTCCTCCATCAGCTTGGCGTTGCCGAGGTTGTAGCGGGCCTTGGGGAATTTCGGGTCGAGGCGCAGGGCCTCGGTGAAGAACACCTGGGCGGTGGTGAAATCGCCGGCGTCGGCCAGCACCGACCCCATGGTGTTCCATAGCATGGGCACGTCCGGCGTCTTCATGATCGCCGGGCGCAGGATCTCGATGGCCTCCTGCGCGCGGCCCTGGTCGCGGATGGCGCAGGCGAGGTTGTTGGCGCCGTCCGGATGGTCGGGATAGCGGGCCAGGAAGTGGCGGAACAGCTTCTCGGCCTGGGAGCCCATGCCCAGGCGGAACGCCAGGCGGCCCATGTCATTGGCCACCTCGCCGTGGTCCGGCAGCAGCTTCAGGGCCATCTCATAGGCCGATACCGCCGAGGCGAAGTCGCCGGCCCGTTCGCGGGCGATGGCCAGCAGGTACCAGCCGTAGCCGCTGCGCTCGTCCTGCTGCAGCGCCTTCAGCGCCCATTCGCAGGCCGTGGCGTGATCCTCGGCGCGGATGGCGTCGACGGCGCGTTGCAGCAGGGGCGCAACGGAAAGCGCCTTCAGGTCCTTGATCGCGCCGTTCAGGCGGTTGAGCGCCTCGGTCGAGCCGGCCTGACCCATGCCGTCGGCCGCCACCCTGGCGGGGGCCGGGGGCGCAGCCTGCAGGGCATGGGCGGACGTGGCGCTGAGCTGAGCCTTGCGCGGCATGAAGAGCACTCTCCGAAGTCGCGGACGAGCCTTCGCCGATCATGGCTAACGGAGGCTTAATTCTGCGGCGCATCATGCTCGCCCGCGTCCCTCCGCCCGGGCGCAATAGGCCGTTAACCCGCCTCCATTAACTCTTGGGTGCGCCCGGCCCACCGGAAGGCGACAATGGGTCGTTCGAATCGAGACCTAGATTCGTGGGCGCAGGAACTTAGGAGGCGGGCTTGCCGCTGAAATTGTCGCTGAAGCCGGGGGAGAAGTTCGTTCTCAATGGGGCGGTCGTGCAGAATGGCGACCGCCGCGGCGTGCTGGTCCTGCAGAACAAGGCATCCGTCCTGCGCGAGAAGGACATCATGCAGGAGAGCGAGGTCACCACGCCCGCCCGCCGCGTCTACTTCCCGGTGATGATGATGTACCTCGATGAGGCCAATGCCGAGCGCTACTACGACGAGTTCGTCAAGCGCCTGACCGAGTTCATGGGCGTCATCGCCAATCCCGCGATCCTCACCGATTGCGTGTCCATTTCGAAGCACTGCATGTCGCGCGAGTACTACAAGGCGCTGATGCTGTGCCGCAAACTCATCGAATACGAAGACGAGAGGTTGGGCCATGTCCCTTCAGGCGTACCAGCAGGCGGCTAGCCGGGCCGAAAGCCCGCGCGACTCCGAGTACCGCCTCTTCGGACAGGTCACCCTGGCGCTGATCGAGGCGGCCAAGACCGATCCGAGCGATATCCCGGGGCGCATCGACGCGCTGGACTGGAACCGCAGCGTCTGGACCGTGCTGCTCGGCGACTGTTCGAGCCCCGAGAACCAGTTGCCGGCGCCCTTGCGCGCCTCGATTATCTCCCTGGCCATCTGGGTCGGCAAGCACACCAGCGCCGTGATCCGCAAACGCGAAGACATCCAGCCGCTGATCGACGTCAACCGCCTGATCATGCAGGGGCTGCAGCCCAAGGCCCAGGCCGCGGCCTAGCCCCCTCGGCCTCGTGCAGTGAAGCTTAGCGCGCCCGCCCTCCGGCGGGCGTGTTGCTGTGTCCGAGGCGCAAGCGCGGCCGTGAGCGGCCTTATCTGCCGGGCGCCCGGCAAGTTCTGCCGATCGAGCGCCGGGCTCGGCAGGAATTGCCGGGTCCGAGCATGGTTATCATACATATAACACAATACTTTCAGTGAGTTATGGGTAGTCAAGCTGAGCCGTCAATTGGCCCGGCGCTTGCTGCATAGACGGCAGGCAAAATGCCCACGGCTGCCAAAACGGCGGTCGACGACCTTGAAAAAAGGACTACCCGATGGCGAACTCCGTCAACACCAACGTCGGCGCGATGGTTGCGCTTCAGAACCTGAACGCGACCAATGCCGACCTGATGACCACCCAATCCCGGATCAACACGGGCAAGAAGATCAACAGCGCTAAGGACAACGGCGCCATCTGGGCCATCGCCCAGAACCAACGCGCCACCTCGAACTCGCTCAACTCCGTCGTTCAGTCGCTGCAACGCGGTCAATCGACCGTGGACGTGGCTCTGTCCGCCGGCGAGTCCGTCTCGGACCTGCTGGTGCAGATGAAGGAAAAGGCCCTGGCCTCCGCGGACGTCACCCTCGACACCGCTGCCCGGAGCTCGCTCAACGACGAGTTCAAGTCCCTGCGCGACCAGATCAGCAAGGTCGTCACCAACGCCGTGTTCAACGGCGGCAACATGATCAAGGCTTCCGGCACGCAGATCCAGGCCCTGGCCAACGCAGACGCCACCTCGGTGATCAGCGTCCAGGCTCAAGATCTGTCGCTGGGCGGCACCGTCCTGACGACCAACATCGGCTCGGCGGCGACGATCAACTCGGTGGCCGCGGCCACGGCGATGATCGGCTACGTCAACACCGCGATCGACGCTGTGTCGTCCGCGCTGTCGAAGCTGGGTACGGGCTCCAAGGCGCTCGGTTCGCACCTGACCTTCATCCAGAAGCTTCAGGACACGATCGACGCCGGGGTTGGTAACCTCGTGGACGCCGACCTGGCGAAGGAAAGCGCCAAGCTCCAGGCGCTGCAGACGAAGCAGCAGCTGGGTGTGCAGGCCCTTTCGATCGCCAACCAGTCTTCGTCCATCCTCCTCGGCCTCTTCCGATAGGCCATAGGACGGCGGGGGGCTTAGCGCCCCCCGCCGTCCGCCTTTCCCAACCGGAGCGTAGGCGCCTCAAACGCCCACGACAGGCGAGATGGAAAACAAGGTTGCGACCGTCGCAGCGACACCGGATCCGACCTACGGCCAGAACCCGCCAAGCCCGCGTCCCGCTACCGGGGCGTCCAAGGTTGCCGCGGCGCCCAGCCAGGATCCCGTCGACATGCGGCTGGTCATCGAAGAGGACACGGCCAGCGGCTCTTACGTCTACAAGCAAGTGAACCGGCTGACGGGTGAAGTGCTCATGCAGTTTCCGAGGGACGACGTCCTGAAGATGCATGAGCAGCTCGACTACGCCGCCGGGGACGTGATCCGAACCAAGGCCTGATCCACCGGCTTCCGCAAGGGGGCAGGGCCGAACCTTCAACCGCCCCGGATTGCCGGCGGCGGCGCTAACTGTTCCCGCGTTAACCTTCTGCTCACCACGAAATCCTAGCTTGGCGACGAACACCCCGGCGACTCGCAAAGGTTGAGTCGCTCCGGGAGGCCGGTCCTAGGAGAACTCGTTCGATGTCGATGAGCGTGCACACCAACAAATCCGCTCTCGTCGCGCTTCAGAATCTGAACAAGACGAACGACGAGCTCGACCAGGTCCAGGGCCGGATCAACACCGGCCTGGCGGTGAACAACGCCGCGGACAACGCCGCGGTCTGGGCCATCGCCCAAGGCCAGCGGGCGGACATTGGGGCCCTGAACTCCGTCAAGATGAGCCTCGACCGCGCCCGCTCGGTCGCCGAAGTCTCCGCGACCGCTGGGGAAACCGTCTCCGACCTGCTCGTGCAGATCAAGGAACGGGTGGTCGCCGCGCTCGACACTTCCATCGACACCTCGGCGCGCACCGCGATCGACTCGGACTTCAAGTCGCTCCTGCGACAAATCACCCAGGTCGTGCAGAACGCGAACTTCGACGGCGCGAACCTGCTGGACGGCTCGCTGCCGGGCAACCTGAAGTTCCTCGCGAACGCCGACGCCAACGCCTTCATCACGCTGTCCAAGCAGACGCTGTCGTTGGGCGGCAGCATCATCACCGTCGCTGCGACCGCGTCGCTGGGCACCATCACCTTCGCCACCTCGATCCTGGCGCAGCTGACCACCTCGATCAGCCTGACCAACCAGGCCCTGGGCAACCTGGGCTCGCAGCAGAAGCAGATCGACGGTCACGCCAAGTTCGTCTCGAAGCTCACCGACGTGCTGACCACCGGCGTCGGCAACCTGGTGGACGCCGACCTCGCCAAGGAAAGCGCGCGCCTGCAGGCCCTGCAGGTGCAGCAGCAGCTCGGCGCCCAGGCGCTGTCGATCGCCAACTCGGCGCCGCAGATCATCCTGTCGCTGTTCCGCGGCGGCTAAACCCTTCCGTTGGGGCGTAACGAGGGCCTGGGCGGCGACGCCCGGGCCCTTTTTCTTTTTTCATTAATCCGCCGTCAGCCACTCGGGCCGCATGATCGTCTAGCGGCAGTCTGTCCGCGAGTTGGCCATGTCCATCATCGGTATCGATTCGTCCGTTCTGCTCGCCATGTTCCAGTCTCGCGCTGGCGTGCCGATGAACGGCGCTGCCAGCTTCGGGCCCCGGCCGGTAAAGCAGCCGACGGCGCCGTGGTACAGTCAGCCGACGGCGGCGGAGACGACCGCCCAGGTCAAGTCCGCGCTGCTCGGCAGGAAGCTCATCGACGAGAGCGCCGCCAAGCTGGACGTCAGCGGGGCCAGCGCCGACTACAAGAAGCTGTTCGCCCTCTACCAGGGCCTGACCACGCTGAGCGGGGTCGCGAGCGAGGCCAACACCAAGGGCCTGCAGCCGCTGGACAAGGCGCGCATCAATCAGGTGTTCGCCAAGGGGCTCCAAGAGATCTCCGACTACGTGAGCAGCGCCCAGTTCGAGAACCTGCGACTGAAGGACGGGGCGGTGGCAACCTCAGCCAAGGCCACGCTCGGCGTGCCCAAGGCCAAGACCGAATACCTGACGCCGCCGCTGACCAATTCGACGTCCACCGAGGTCGACGCCTTCCAGGGAAATGTAAAGTTCACGATATCCGTCAAGCGGTTGGGCGTGACTTCTGACGTCGCGATCGACCTCTCGGCCATGGACCCGCAGCCGCGCACCATCGGCAACGTCGTCACCTTCGTGAACCAGCAGCTGGCCGCGGCCGGCGTCGACACACGCCTCGCCACCCAGCGCCAGCCGGGCCAGCCGCGCACGATCCAGAGCGGCGGCAAGACCATCACCCTGCCGCCCACCTCGGACCAGTGGGCGCTGAAGGTGAAGGTGGGCACCAGCGAAACCGTGAGCTTCTCGGCGCCCGCGACGGCCGGGGCTGTCTATGTCGCCCAGACCATCGGCGACCCGGATCCCGACAAGAAGCCGGCCACCGCCGACGGCGTCACCCAGCGGCAGCTGCTCAAGTTCCAGACCGACACCACCGACGTTCCCCCGCCGCTGCAGCCGACCGGCGAGGCCAACTGGGTGGACGGACGGTCCTTCGCCAAGACGCTCGGGCCCGAGGTCAAGACGGTGCACGCCACCAAGGTCGGCCCCGACGGGTCGGTTTATGTGCTGGCCGACATCACCGCGCCCACCGGCGGCCAGACGATCAAGGGCGCGCAGGACGTGGCGCTCCTGAAGTACGATCCGGCCGGACAGCTCGTCTACAGCCGCACCCTGGGCGCGGCGTCGTCCGCGACGGGCCTGGGTCTGGCGGTCTCCGCCGACGGCCAGATCGCCGTGGCGGGTTCGGTCACCGGCGCACTCAACGGGGCGATCGACGGCCCCCTGAACTCGGGCGCCACGGGGACCTACGCCGCCAATACGGACAGTTTCGTCACCGTCTTCAACACCGACGGCGAGGAAGTCTGGACGGAGCGTCGCGCGGCCAGGCTCGACGACGAAGCGAGCCAGGTGGCGTTCGGCGCCGACGGGACGGTCTATGTGGCCGGCCGCACCAAGCAGGCGCTGGTCGGCAGCACGCCGATCGGCGGCTGGGACAGCTATGTCGAAGCCTTCAAACTGAACCCCGCCCCGGCGGTCTTGCCGCCGGGTTCCGACCCCACGGCGCCCGTCAAGCCCAACGTCACAACCACCTTCACCCAGAGCTTCGGCACCGTCGGCGACGACAAACCCTCGGGCCTGGTGGTCGACGGCGCCAACCTGATCACCGCCAGCGTCGAGAACGGCCACGCGGTCGTGCGCCGCTTCGACATCTCCGGCGGCGCGCCCGTGCTGACCGCCACGCAGGACCTGGGCGACCTGCAGGGCGGCGACATCGCCGGCCTAGCGCTGGACGGCGGCCAGGTAGTGATCGCGGGCTCGACGTCGAACGGTGCGCTGAACGCCGGCGCGATCACGCGAAACTATTCGGGCGGCAGCGACGTTTTCGCGGCCCGGCTCTCCTCCGACCTCTCCGGCTCCGGCGACACGCTCGCCTATTACGGCGGGACCGGCGAGGACAAGGCGACCTCGCTGGCTGTCGGGGGCGGCAAGGTGTGGATCGGCGGATCGGCCGGCAGCGCCGACCTGCCGGGGGGCCTGACACCGGTCGGGACCAAGGACGGCTTCCTCGCCAATCTCGACGTGAACGCCGGAACCGTCGACTGGTCGCGCCGGTTCACCGGCAAGGATGGGCAGGCGACGCCGACGGCCATAGCCGTGGCGCCCACCGGCGCCAGCGTGCTCGACCGCATCGGCCTGCCGAGCGGGACGCTCGACCTGTCGGATTCCCAGGAGATCACGGCGGTCAGCGCACTGCGCGCCGGCGACCAGTTCACGATCAAGGTCGGCAGCGGCCGGGCCAGCACCGTGACCATCGACGACAAGGACACCCTGGATACCCTCGCCCAGAAGATCCGCCGCGCCTCGGGCTTCCAGGCGAAGGTCACGCTGACCACCGTGGACGGGGTGCGCAGCATGCGCATCGAACCCCTGAACGCCCGTGTCCTGCTCGAGATCGGCGCGGGCAATTCCAACAGGGACGCCTTGGAAACGCTGGGGATTCCCGAGGGGATCATCCGTTCCACGACCATCAACAGCGCCGGCAAGACCGTGCCGGCCGACGGCAAGCAGATGCTCTACGGCTTAGGCCTGACCAGCGACCTCTCGGTGTCCGATTCCGCCCAGGTCGGACACACCCTGGCCAAGCTCGCCGGGGCCATAAACTCGGTGCGCGCCGCCTACAAGGACCTGGTCGCCGCGGCCCAGCCCAAGGGGGTCGTCCAGGCCGCCGCCAAGGCCAACGGGCCCGTCCCGGCCTACCTGACAAACCAGATCGCCAACTACCAGGCTGCGCTCGACCGCCTGGGCGGCGGCAGCTAGCTCGCCACGCTTGAAACCCCGTCCCGCGCAGTCTAGCGAGGGCCATGGACTTCAAGGATCGCAGGACCGTGCTGGTGCTGGCGGGCGGCGCGGTGGCGTTGCTCGCGGGCCTGGCGATCGCCTGGACCATGCTGGCTGCGCAGAAGCGCGAGCCGAAGGAAGCCCCGCCGGCCTCCAGCGCCGGGCTGGTGATCGATAGCGCCGGTCCCGAGGACGCGCGCATGGACCCGGCCAAGCTGCTGCGCTGTTTCGTCGCCGGACAGTTCGTAGGCGAACTCACCCTGGCCGACTGCGCCAAGCGCAACGGCGTGGCGACCGACGCCCTCGACGTGGGCCTGGACGAGACCGGGGCGCTGGCTGCGGCCGACCAGGCCGGCGCCGTGCTCACCCCTCTGCCGCCCGCCGAGAGCGAGCCGCCGAAGGAAGAGCAACCCGACCCGACGCTGGCGCCGACCGCGCCTCAGGCCGCGAACGCGCCGGTGGGGACCTGCATGCGCTACGACCAGGGCCGCTGGGGGAAGATGCCCAATGACCTCAGCCTCAACGCCTGCGTCCAGGCGCTGTTCGCCGGGCGCTGCGAGCGGCCGGGCGGCGCCACCTATGGCCGCTGGGCGCAACAGACGCTGCGGCTGGTGCCGGGCAGGGTGGAGGTTTCCGCCGACAACCACAGTTTCCGCACCCTGGCCGACCAGGGCGCCGGCTGCGCTATCACGCCTGTAAACTGACGCCTCGCGCTCGCCACGAGCCTTGTGTAGATTTTGCCAATGAAACCGATCGCGCTCTTCGCCAGCCTCGCCGCCGCCGCGGCGCTTTCCGCCTGCAGCCCGCGCACCGAGCCTCCGGGCGATCCGGGCGTCTGCTACCACGTGGCGCCGCTAAAGGGCGGCAAGCTGAAGTACAACAAGCTGGTCAACGCCCCGAACCTGGAGACCTGCGCGGCCAACCTCGAGGCCATGCGCATCAAGTTCCTGCGGATGGGCGGCACGCAACAGAACATCTACGGCGCCTACCAGGCCAATTTCCTGTTCCTCGAGGACCAGGGCGTCATGACCTCCACCAGCCTTGAAGGGCCGCGCTACGTGGCCCTGGTGCGCACCGGCGACGGTCGCCTGGCCATCCCGGGCGCCATGCCGCAGGGACAGTAGGCCAATAGTCCTGTGGACGGTTCCCATGTATCGTGAACATACAGGGAACAAACTGTTTGCTAACCTGTTAGCACCGGGCTAGCTTGCGCCCGGGCTGACAGCCCGCAATCACGGAAGCTTAGGACAATCGACATGGCGGGCAGCGTCAACAAGGTCATTCTGGTGGGCAATCTGGGAGCCGATCCCGAGATCCGCAGCCTCAATTCCGGCGACCGGGTCGCGAACCTCCGGGTCGCCACCTCGGAAACCTGGCGGGACAAATCCTCGGGCGAGCGCAAGGAAAAGACCGAGTGGCACCGGGTGGTGATCTTCAACGACAACCTGGTGAAGGTCGCCGAGCAGTACCTGCGCAAGGGCTCGAAGATTTATCTGGAAGGCTCCATCCAGACCCGCAAATGGGCTGATCAGGCCGGCGTGGAGAAGTTTTCCACTGAGATCGTGCTGCAGAAGTTCCGCGGCGAACTGACCATGCTCGACGGGCGCGGCGACAATGCCGAGGCGGGCGAGGGCGGCGGCTATTCCAACGGCGGCTTCTCTTCGGGTCCCAAGGCCCAGAGCTCCGCGCCGCGCGAGGACTTCTCGGCCGACCTGGACGACGAAATCCCGTTCTAGGCGGCTAGCCGGCGGGGGCGGACGCCGCCGGCGCCGGGCAGGCGTCGGCGATCCGGTGCGCCTCGGTGGAGGCGCGGCCGGCGATGTCCAGGCCGAACAGCTCGGTGGCCACGTCGGCGGTCAGGTGGAAGCTGGTGGGCGTGTAGGTCCCGGAACCCTGGATGGCGACTTTCTGGCCCTTCTTGCTGACGCAGGTTCCCTTGAGCGTGATCGTGCCGTCCTGGATGCGCCGGGTCGGATAGGTGCAGGTGTAGTGGCGGTTGGACGGGCCGGCCATGAACTTGTCCACGTCGGCGGGCGTGATGCAGCGCTTCTCCGTCGAGCTCTGCTTGATCGGCGACAGCAGCTTGTTGGTGGACTCCCAGTAGCCGGGAATGATGGCGCTCTGCGCGGCCGCAGGGCCGGCGACGGCCAGGGCGGCAAGGCCCCACAGGGCGAGTAGGGCGATCGGGGATCTCGTCATCCGCGCTATCTGGGGCCTCGCTTCACGCTCCGCAATCCGGCGCGGGGCTGTTGAACCATGCTTCGCCTGAACCGCCGATGACCGGCGCCGTTCCCTGTCACCCGGGGTCCCGGGCGACGTGCTGCAGGTTCTCCTGCCGGATCCGCGCGCCCTCCTCGTCGTAGAGGAAGGGCAGGAAGGCGTAGCGCCGGCCGCGGGTAACCGCCGTCGCCTCATGCTGCAGCTCGCAGGAGAACACCACCGCCCCGCCGCTCGGCGGCCGATAGGTGCGCGGGCCGAATTCCGGAAAGCGCAGGTCGCCGCCGTCGAAATCCTCGGCGTTGAGGTTGATCGAGACCGCGAAGCGGCGGTGCGCCGTGCCCAGCGCCTCGTTGTCCCGGTGCGCCCGGAAGTAGCCGCCGTCGGCCGCGTCGTAGCAGGCGACGATGTAGCGTTCGAGCCGGGTGGGCTCGAACTGGAAGACCCGCATGATTTCCGGAATCAACCGCCGGCGCATGCGCACCAGCAGCTCCTGGCGCAGGTTGTCGTCGGCGATGGTCACGTCGCGGCGGCGCTTGAAGCCGTCGAGCACCCCGACCGTCTTGCCGTCGATGTCGCGCATGACGCCGGAGGGCGACCCGCCGTCGGCCTCGTAGTAGGCGATCAGCTGCTGGCAGATCTCGGATTCGAACACCCTGGGCATGATCAGCACCGGGGCGTTGAGCGGGGCTCCGGCGTGGTCGGCGACCGGCGGCAGCCGCGTGATCGTGTCGAACATCGCCGCGTCCTCGCCGATGGCCATCCTGGCGAGCACCCGCAGCGTCGGGTCGAGCAGCAGCCAGAAGGGCGCCTCGGCCCCGTCGGGCCCGAGCGCGCCGTAGAGGCGGCTGACCCTCCCGTCCGGATCGAAGAACCAGCGCAGTCCGGGGATGCGGTTCTTCGCCCGGGCGATCGAGGCGGCGTCGCGCAGCACCATGAAGCAGGTCAGCTTCTTGTCGTCGAAGAGCCCCGCATGGGCGTCGAAGGCCGCCATCGCGCGGTCCCGCGCCTCGCCCGGCGGCGGCAGGAAGACCAGCAGCACGTAGCGGCCGGCGGAGGTGTTGAAATGGTAGTTCGGATTGTGCGGCGCGCCGGTCACGAACCAGGGCGCGAGTTCGCCCACCGACAGCGGGGGCAGTGGCGCGAGCAACGTCGTCTGCGCCGTCATCCGAGCGCCGCCTCGGCCGGGGCGCCCACCCGTTCTCCATAGGCCCGCAGCACCTCCGCGCCGGCCTCGTCGTAGAAGAACGGCAGGAAGGCGTAGCGGCGGCCGGCCCTCATCGGCGTCGCCTCGTGCAGCAGGGCGCAGGAGAACACCACCGCCCCGCCCGCCGGCGGACGGCAGGTCGTCGGGCCGAACTCGGCAAAGCGCAGGTCGCCGCCTTCGAAGTCGTCGTTGAGGTTGAGCGAGCAGGCGAACTTGCGGTGCGCCGTGCCCATGGTGGTGTGGTCGCGGTGCGGATGGAAGACGGCCCCGTCGGCGGCGTCGTAGCAGCTTACCACATAGCGCTCGATCCGGGTGGCCTTGAAGCCGAGCGCGCGCTTGATCAGCGGGAAGAGCCGCCGCTCCAGCCGTTCGCGCAGCGCCGCCTGCAGGCCGGGGTCCTCGACCAGGACGTCGCGGCGCTTCTTCAGCTCGTCCATGACCATGACCGTGCGGTCGCCGGCGTCACGCATTACCCCGCTGAACTGGCCGCCGCGCGCCTCGTGCAACGCGATCAGCTGCGCGCAGAGCTCCGGCTCGAACACCCGGGGCGCGATCAGCACCGGCGCATGCAGCGGCACGCCGGCGTGCTCGCCGGGGGAGGGCAGGCGCGCCAGGAAATTGAAAAGCGGCTTGGGCCGGTCCAGCGGCGCATGGCCGATGACCCTGAGCGCCGGGTCCAGCAGCATCCAGAACGGCTGCTCGGCGCCGTCCGGCTGCAGCGCGCCATAGAGCCGGCTGACGGTCCCCTCGAAATCCAGGAACCAGCGCAGGCCCCGCATGTCGCGCGCCGTGGCCGCCATCGCCGGATCGCGCAGCACGACGAAGGCGCACAGCCTCTGGTCGTCGAACAGCGCCTGGTTGGCGGCCAGTATCTTCAGCGCCGCCCCGCTGGCCTCGCCATCCGCGGCCGGCAGGAAGGCCAGGAGCACGAAGCGACCGGCCGCCGTGTCGAACACGAACTCAGGGTTGGAGGCGGTCGGCGCCGTGAACCAGGGCGCGGACTCGCCGGGCGACAGCGGCATTGAAGATCCTTTCGCCGCCCTGTTTAGGGTGCTCCGCGGCTGCGGTCACGCCGTTCGACATGGCGACGCGCGTACGCGCGCACGCGAGAGTTGGCGCTGAGGTCTTCAGAATGCTAACTAAGATCCCCATACACGCAGTCCGATTCTAGCGGCGAAATCCCTCCTTTGACCGACGAAAACACCACCCCTCCGGACGACCGGCGCGGGGGCATCGCCCCTATCGCCATCGAGGACGAGCTGAAGCGCTCGTACCTGGATTACGCCATGAGCGTGATCGTCAGCCGCGCTTTGCCGGACGTCCGCGACGGCCTGAAGCCGGTGCACCGGCGCATCCTGTTCTCGATGGGCGAGCAGGGGCATACGCCCGACCGCTCCTATGTGAAGTCCGCGCGCGTCGTCGGCGACGTGATGGGCAAGTATCACCCGCACGGGGACCAGGCGATCTACGACACCCTGGTCCGCATGGCCCAGCCGTTCTCCATGAGCCTGTTGCTCATCGACGGCCAGGGCAACTTCGGCTCGGTGGACAACGATCCGGCCGCGGCCATGCGCTACACCGAAAGCCGCATGACCAAGGCGGCGATGGCGATCCTCGCCGACCTCGACAAGGACACCGTCGACTTCAAGGACAACTACGACGGCTCCGAGCACGAGCCCGTGGTCCTGCCGTCGCGCATCCCCAATTTGCTGGTGAACGGCGCGGGCGGCATCGCCGTCGGCATGGCGACCAACATCCCGCCGCACAACCTGGGCGAAGTGGTCGACGCCTGCCTGGCCTATATCGACGACCCCGAGATCAGCCTCGACGCCCTGCTGGACATCGTACCCGGCCCGGACTTCCCCACCGGCGGCGAGATCATCGGGCGGACCGGCGCGCGCACGGCGCTGATGACCGGCCGCGGCTCGGTGATCATGCGCGGCACCGCGACCGTCGAGGAGATCCGCAAGGATCGCGAGGCGATCATCATCCACTCGATCCCCTATCAGCTGAACAAGGCCGCGCTGGTCGAGCGCATCGCCGAGCTGGTTCGGGAGAAGCGCATCGAGGGCATCTCCGACCTGCGCGACGAGAGCGACCGCCAGGGCATGCGCATCGTCATCGAGATGAAGCGCGACGCGTCTGCCGACGTGCTGCTGAACCAGCTCTACCGGTTCACGCCGCTGCAGAGCTCGTTCGGCGTCAACATGCTGGCGCTCAATCGCGGTCGGCCGCTGCAGATGGGCCTGCGCGACATGGTCACCGCCTTCGTCGACTTCCGCGAGGAGGTCGTCGAGCGGCGCACCAAATTCGAGCTTTCGAAAGCGCGCGACCGTGGCCACGTGTTGGTGGGCCTGGCCATCGCCGTCGCCAACATCGACGAATTCATCCACATCATCCGCTCGTCCAAGGACCCGGCCGAGGCCCGTGAGCGGCTGATCGCCAAGGATTGGCCGGCGGGCGACATGCTGCCGCTGGTGGAACTGATCCAGGATCCGCGGACCCTGGTCATCGACGGCAACCTGATCCGCCTGTCGGACGAGCAGGCGCGCGCCATCCTGGCGCTCACCCTGTCGCGCCTGACCGGCCTCGGCCGCGACGAGATCTTCGGCGAGGCCCAGGAACTGGCCACGGCCATCCAGGGCTACCTGGAACTGCTGGCCTCGCGCGAGAAGATCATGGCCATCGTCCGCGAGGAGCTGGTCGAGGTCCGCGCCGCCTTCGCCGTGCCCCGCCGCACCCAGATCGTCGACGGCGACGCCGACGTCGAGGACGAGGACCTGATCACGCGCGAGGACATGGTCATCACCGTGACCCACGGCGGCTATGTGAAGCGTACGCCGCTGTCGATCTACCGGACCCAGCACCGGGGCGGGAAGGGCCGCTCGGGCATGGCGACCAAGGAAGAGGACGCCGTCACCCGGGTGTTCTCGGCCAACACCCACACGCCGATGCTGTTCTTCTCGAGCGGCGGCAAGGCCTACCAGCTGAAGGTGTGGCGCCTGCCGGTCGGCACGCCCACCAGCCGCGGCAAGGCCTTCGTCAACCTGCTGCCCATCGAGCCCGGCGAGAGCATCACCTCGATCCTGCCGCTGCCCGAGGACGAGGCGACCTGGGACCAGTACGACGTGATGTTCTCCACCCGCTCCGGCAAGGTGCGGCGCAACAAGCTGTCCGATTTCATCGGCATCCGGCGCAACGGCAAGAACGCCATGAAGCTCGACGAGGGCGACGCCATCGTCGGCGTCGGCGTCTGCAACGCGCAACAGAACGACATCCTGCTGACCACCGCGCTTGGCCGCTGCATCCGCTTCGCCACGGAGGAGGTCCGCGTCTTCGCCGGCCGCGACTCCGACGGTGTCCGCGGCATCCGCCTGGCCGAGGGCGACAGCGTCATCTCGATGGCGATCCTGCGCTCGGTCGACGCCACCCCGGCCGAACGCACGGCCTATGTGAAGCACGCCAACGCCATGCGCCGCGCCGTCAGCGGCGAGGGTGAGGATATCGAGGACGCCACCGCCCCCGAGGACGATGAAGAGGTCGGGGACGAAACCGCGCTGTCCGGCGAGCGCATCGCCGAACTGGGCGCCGCCGAGGAAGTCATCCTCACGGTCTCGACGGAAGGCTACGGCAAGCGGACCTCGGCCTATGAATTCCGCCGCACCGGCCGCGGCGGCCAGGGGCTGCTGGCCCAGGACCTGACCAAGAAGGGCAAGGGCGGGCGTCTGGCGGCCTCCTTCCCGGTGGATGAGTTCGACCAGATCCTGCTGGTCACCGACCAGGGCCAGCTGATCCGCACGCCGGTCGGCCAGGTCCGGATGGTCGGGCGCAATACCTCCGGCGTCATCGTCTTCCGCACGGCAGAGAACGAGCACGTGGTCTCGGTCGAACGGCTGGCGGACACCGGCGAAGACGAGGGCGACCTTGCTGATGACGTCGCCGACGACATCGCCGGCGAAGGCGAACCGCCCGCGGACGACACGCCCGACGCCGGTTAAGCCTCGCCGCGACATTCACGGAACGGCGGTTTGACAAACCAGGGGTCCGCGCTCAGCCTTGCCGCCATCAGCTGGAGGGCAGGGCATGGGCAAGATCCTGGCGTTTGCATACGGCGTGATCAGCTACGCGGTGTTCTTCGCGTCGTTCCTCTACGCCATCGGCTTCGTGGGTGACCTGGTGGTCCCCAAGACCATCGATTCCGGCGTGGCCGGTCCGCTGGTCCCCAGCCTGGCGATCGACGCCCTGTTGCTTGGCGTGTTCGCGATCCAGCACAGCGTCATGGCGCGGCCGGCCTTCAAGGCCTGGTGGACGCAGTTCGTGCCGAAGGCGGTGGAGCGCTCGACCTACGTGCTGCTGGCCTCGCTGGCGCTCGTCCTGCTCTTCTGGCAGTGGCGACCGCTGCCGTCAGTGATCTGGACGGTTTCAGCGCCGGCCGGCGTGATAGCCCTGTGGGTGCTGTGCGCCCTGGGCTGGCTGACCGTGCTCTCGAGCACCTTCCTGATCAACCACTTCGATCTGTTCGGCCTGCGTCAGGTCTGGGCCTATGCGTCGGGGCGGGAGATCCCGCCGCAGGATTTCGTGACGCCGCTGTTCTATCGCGTGGTCCGCCACCCGCTCTATCTGGGCTTCATCGTGGCCTTCTGGGCGGCGCCGACGATGACGCTCGGCCATCTGGTCTTCGCCATCGCCACGACGGCCTTCATCCTGATCGCGATCCAGTTCGAGGAGCACGACATGGTCACGCTCTTCGGCGACGCCTACCGGCGCTACCAGCGGCGGGTTTCGATGATCGTGCCGTGGATTCCGAGCTCGAAAGACTGACCTGCGCCGGCCAAGCGCAAGTTTGGGCTTGCCAGAACCTCCCGCCCCGGCGAAAGGCGAAGTCGGGCAAGTTGAGGGACAAGCCGCATGACCCGTGTCGGGCTCTATCCGGGCACCTTCGACCCGATCCACAACGGCCATACCGACATCATCGGGCGGGCGGTGAAGCTGGTGGACAAGCTGGTCCTTGGCGTCGCCATCGACACCGGCAAGACCCCGATGTTCGACCTCGAAGAGCGGGTGGCCATGGTCGAGGAGGCCGTGACGCCGTTTCGCACCTCCACCGAGATCGTCGTGCAGCCCTACGAAGGCCTGACCACCCACTTCGCCCACGAAATCGGCGCCGGGATCATGGTGCGGGGCCTGCGCGCCATGGCGGATTTCGAGTTCGAATTCGCGATCACCGCCATGAACCAGCAACTCGATCGCAACATTGAGACCGTGTTCCTGATGGCCGATCCCCGTCACCTGGCGATCGCCTCGCGGCTGGTGAAGGAAATCGTGGTGCTGGGCGGCGACGTCACCAAGTTCGTCAGCCCCAGCGTCAAGGACCGGCTGATGGCCAAGGCCGGCCGCTGAAGCAACTGGCGGGCTGGCCTGCGCGGCCTCCGCCCATTACGAGTAGCCCGATGAAACCCGCCCTGATGCTCGCCGCGGCCTTCGCGGCCCTCGCCTGCGCCGCGACCGCTGCGCCGAAGGCCCCGTCCGCGCCCGCCAAGCCTGCGTCGCCCACCGCCCCCGGCGCCCCCGGCCCCTCCGATTGGCGCACCCCGGATCCCAACGATGTGCTGGTGATCGACACCAACAAGGGCCGCATCCTGGTGGAGCTGGTCCCCGAAGCCGCGCCCCAGAACGCCACGCGCATCCGCGAGCTGACGCACGAGAATTTCTTCGACGGACTGCGGTTCTTCCGGGTGATCGAGAACTTCATGGACCAGACCGGCGATCCGCAGAACACCGGCCAGGGCGGCTCGTCGAAGCCGAACGTGCCCGGGGAGTTCACCTTCCGTCGCGGCGCGGACCTGCGGTTCGTCATGGCCGTCGATCAGTCCGTCGCCGAGGTGGGCTTCGTGAAGTCGCTGCCGGTGATGAGCCAGTCGATGATGCTGTCGGCCATGACCAAGGACCAGAAGGTCTCCGCCTGGGGCCTGTTCTGCCCGGGCGTCGCCGGCATGGCCCGCGACGACAACCCGGACTCGGCCAACAGCCAGTTCTTCCTGATGCGCGGAGCCTATCCCGCGCTGGAGAAGCGCTACACCGCCTTTGGCCGGGTGATCTCCGGAATGGACGCCGTCCTCGCCATCAAGGTGGGCGAGCCGGCGCCCGAGCCGCAGGACCGCATGGAACGGGTTCGCCTCCTGGCCGATTTGCCTGAGAAGGACCGTCCGAAGGTGCGCGTGATCGATCCCGCAGGCCCGTGGTTCAAGGCCGAGGTCGCCCGCGCGCGCGCCGCCAAAGGGGCCGACTTCTCGGCCTGCGACATTCAAATCCCGGTAGAGGTGAAGTGATGGATCCCGAAAACACCATGGTCATGGAACTGGACACCGGCGCGGTGACCATCCAGCTGCGCCCCGACCTGGCGCCCGGCCATGTGGCGCGGATCAAGGAGCTGGCCCGCGAAGGCTTCTATGACGGCGTCGTCTTCCACCGGGTGATCCCGGGCTTCATGGCCCAGGGCGGCGACCCCACCGGCACCGGCTCGGGCGGCTCGGAAAAGCCGAACCTGACGGCGGAGTTCTCCAAGGAGCCGCACGTGCGCGGCGTCTGCTCCATGGCCCGTACGCCGAACCCCAACTCGGCCAACAGCCAGTTCTTCATCTGCCTCGACGACGCGACCTTCCTTGACAATCAGTACACGGTCTGGGGCGTGGTGACCGACGGCATGGACGCGGTCGACGCCCTGCCCAAGGGCGAGCCGCCGCGCGCGCCCGGCAAGATCGTCTCGATGAAGGTCGCGGCGGACGCCTGAGGCGCGGGCCATGGCGGCGCGGCTCAAAGTCTTCGTCACCACCGACGGGCTCACCGACTACGTCGTGGCGGTGAGCTCGAAAGCCAAGGCGCTGGCCGCCTGGGGCGTGCGCCAGGACGTCTTCAAGGAAGGCGCGGCGCATGCGACCGACGATCCGGCGCTGGTGAAGGCCGCCGTGGCCCAGCCGGGTCAGGTGCTGCGCCGGCCGGCCGGCACGCGGGAGAATCTGGCGAAGCTGAAGCCCGCGAAGGCGGCCAGACCGGCCGGACCCTCGAAAGCTGCGCTCAGGCGGCTCGCGGACCTGGAGGCGAAGCTGGCCGCCCTGGACGCAAGCCACGACCAGGCCGCCGCGGCGCTGGACCACGCCCGCGCCGACCTCGACGCCCGCGAGGAGGCGCTGCACGCCAGGCACGAGGCCCGGCGTGCGAAGCTCGAAGAGGCGATCAGCGCGGCGCGGCGGAAGGCCGAGTGATCGGCGCCAGGGTGACGATCAGCGGATAGTGGTCGGAGCCCAGGTTCGGCCCGCGCACGACCTTCACCGTCGCCCAGCCGGGGCCGGCGTAGATATGGTCGATCGGCAGGAAGGCGACCGGCGACCAGGTCGGCCACGTGGCGACCGCACGGTCGCGGCGGATGAGGCCGAAGGCGCTGTCGTCGCGCTGGCGGATGAACGACCAGGGCGTCGAGTTGAAGTCGCCGGTAAGGATCATCCGGTCGCGCGGCAGGTAGGCGGTCAGGACGCCCAGGGTCCGCTCCTGCAGCGGAATCTCCGGCCAGTTCGGCCAGCGCAGATGGGCGGTCATCACCTCATAGGGGCCGCTGGCGCTGGGGTAGGTGGCGTTGACCCAGTTGACGACCATTTCGTAGCCGCCCTGGCGGTTCATCGTCAGGCGCTTTTGCGGGCTGAAGATCATCAGGTCGCCCATGCCGCCCGATACATGCCAGCCGGTCCGCTTGACGATGGCGTCGCGCACGGCCGGCGAGGACTCGTTGATGGTGACGATGTCGGGGCGCTGGGCGACCAGCCAGTCGACCACCCGCGGCAGTTCGCGGTTGCTGCGGGCGACGTTGAACTGGATGACCTTGATCTGCCCCGGCGCATTCGCCGGCGCCGGCGGCCCCGTGGAGCGCAGCAATTCCGGCGCGATCAGCGCTGCGCCGGCCACCAGGGCCACGGCGCTGAGGCTGAGGACGGCGGTTCGGGTCTGTCTCTGGCCCCGGATCGACGCCAGGGCGGCGAGGATCGCGCCGGCGAGGTAGAGCGGCGCGAAATGACTGAGCAGGTCCAGGCGCCAGCTGAACCGCCCGCCGTGCGCCAGTATGGCCGCGACCGCGCACGCCGCGGCCAGCGGCAGGGCGCAGGCTGCGGCCAGGTCGCAGATGGTGCCGGAAGGACGGCGCACGAACCCTCGAACTTGACGCGCGCGGATGTGCATGCGCTTCACCACCGCTTCATGCAGCCAGCCGACTTCGATTTCCACCTTCCCGATGACCGCATCGCGCTCCGACCCGTGAGCCCACGCGATTCTGCGCGCCTGCTCCTGGTGCAGCCGGGAGCGCCGCTCGAGGATCTCCAGGTCAGCGACCTGCCCGGGCGGCTTCGGGCCGGCGACGTCCTGGTGCTCAACGACACCCGGGTGATCCCGGCGCGTCTGAAGGGCGTCAGGAGCCGCGAGGAGAGCCGCGTGGCGGTCGAGGCCACCTTGCTCCGGCGGCTGTCGCCCCACGCCTGGACGGCTTTCATGAAGCCCGGGAAGAAGCTCCAGCCCGGCGACCGCATCTCGTTCGGGGAAAGCAACGACCGCGCCTGCCTCCTGGGCGCGCTGGACGCCACGGTGAAGGAGAAGGGGAAGGGCGGCGAGATCACCCTTGCCTTCGACCTCTCGGGGCCCGACCTCGACGCCGCCGTCGCCGAGCGCGGCGCCATGCCCTTGCCGCCCTATATCGCGGCCAGGCGCGGCGAGGACGCCCAGGACCGCATCGACTACCAGACCGTCTACGCCCAGGAGGACGGCTCGGTGGCCGCGCCGACCGCAGGCCTGCACTTCACGCCGGAGCTCTTTGCCAGGCTGGAGGCGGCGGGCGTCGGAACCGCCTTCGTCACCCTGCACGTGGGCGCCGGCACCTTCCTGCCGGTGAAGGCCGAGCGGCTTGCCGACCACAAGATGCATGCCGAATGGGGCGAGGTGGACCTCGCCACCGCCCAGCGTCTCAACGCGGTGAAGGCGGCCGGCGGGCGAATCGTCTGTGTCGGGACGACTTCGCTCCGTCTGCTGGAATCCGCGACCGGCGAGGACGGCGTCGTGCGCCCGTTCATGGACGAGACGGCGATCTTCATCACCCCCGGCTACCGGTTTCGCGTCGTGGACGGCCTGATGACCAATTTCCACCTGCCCAGGTCGACGCTGTTCATGCTGGTTTCGGCCTTCGCCGGCATGCAGACCATGAAGGCCGCCTACGCCCACGCCATCGACGACGGCTACCGATTCTACTCCTACGGCGACGCGAGCCTGCTCTGGAGGGCGGAACCATGAGCGCCTTCCCGTTCGAGATTTCCGCCCGGGATGGGGCCGCGCGCACCGGGGTCCTGAAGACGCCCCGGGGCGATATCCGCACGCCCGCCTTCATGCCGGTGGGCACGGCCGGCACGGTGAAGGCGCTGACGGTGGATCAGGTGGCCGAGAGCGGCGCCGACATCCTGCTGGGCAACACCTACCACCTGATGCTGCGGCCGACGGCCGAGCGGGTGAAGCGGCTGGGCGGCCTGCACAGGTTCATGCGCTGGGAGAAGCCGATCCTCACGGACAGCGGCGGGTTCCAGGTGATGTCGCTCTCGAAGATCTCCAAGGTCACCGAGGAGGCGGCCACCTTCCAGAGCCATATCGACGGCTCCAGGCACGTGCTCACGCCGGAGCGCTCGATCGAGATCCAGGCCGACCTCCTGGGCTCAGACATCGTCATGCAGCTGGACGAACTGGTGCCGCTGCCCAGCGACGATGCGATGGTGGCCGACGCCATGCGGCGCTCGGCGCGCTGGGGGGAGCGCTCGAAGGCGGCGTTCGGCGTGCGCGAGACCCAGGCGCTCTTCGGCATCCAGCAGGGCGGCGTCAACGAGGCCCTGCGTCGCGAGTCGGCGCAGCGCCTGATCGACACCGGCTTCGACGGCTACGCGCTGGGCGGCCTGGCGGTGGGCGAGGGGCATGAGGCCATGTGCGAGGTGCTTGACTATGCGCCGGGCCTGCTGCCGGCGGAGCGGCCCCGCTACCTGATGGGCGTCGGCAAGCCGATCGACATCGTGGAAGCCGTGGCGCGCGGCGTGGACATGTTCGACTGCGTGCTGCCGACCCGCTCGGGCCGGCACGGCCAAGCCTGGACCTGGGAAGGCGCGATCAACCTGAAGAACGCCCGCTTCACCGAGGACGAGAGCCCGCTGGACCCCGACATCGCCTGTCCGGCGTCGTCAGCCTATTCCAAGGCCTACCTGCACCACCTGGTGAAATCCGAGGAGATTCTCGGCCAGGTGCTGCTCTCCTGGCACAACATCGCCTTCTTCCAGAGCCTGATGGGCCACCTGCGCGCGGCCATTTCCGAAGGTCGACTGGAGGCCTTCCGCCGCGACTTCAAGAGCCGCTCAGGCTCGGCCTGAGCCAAAGTCAAAGCGCCGCCGGAGGCAAAACCGACCGCGACTTTCGCTGACCGCGCGCTCAGGGCCTGATCGGATAACGCGGCTTCAGGCCCCGGTCGATGCCCGCATTGACCCCCGCTGGCGGCGGGCTTCCGGCCAGGACGTGGCTCGGGGTCGCGGGCGGCTTGCAGCCCCGGGCCTCGCCCAGGCCCTTCAGGTAGGCGCGCCGCGCCGATCCGGCGAGGATCGCCTGCTGGACATACTGGTCGTGCTTGGCCGCCCCGCTCGCCTGGCGGACAACGCCGCGGAAGGGAATGAGGTCGGAGGCGAAGCCGGCCGCGGCTCCCAGCGCCATGGGTTTGCCCCTGGCGGCGAGGCTTTGTTCGGTCTCCACCGGCGCATCGATGTCGGGGCCGAGCGCCTCGGTCAGCACCTGGATCGATGTCACCAGCTCCGGGCACTTCTTGGTCTTTGGCCGCGCATAAGGGTCGGCCAGGGCCTCCACCAGCACCGCCGGCACCTCGGTGCGCATGACATTGAGGTCGCGCAACGGCGCCTGGGCCGCGCCCTTCAGGCTCGCGCTGTTGGCCTGCGAGGTGGTCTGCACCTTGCTGCCCTGGGCGAAGGCTGCGGGGGCGGCGATGGCGAAGATCGCGGCGAGGACGGCTGGGGAAAGTTTTCTGAGCATGGTGGAGGTGATCCTAGCGCACTTCGCGCGGGAGTTAACGCCCAGCCGGCCTTGCTTCCGCTTGGCCCGGCGCCTATGGTCCGCGCCGCTTCGCCGGGGCGCCGTTTGGCCCCTGGCTTGCGGGCCTGTAGCTCAGCGGTAGAGCATTCGACTTTTAATCGAATGGTCGTGAGTTCGATCCTCACCGGGCCTACCAACTTTCCCAATCGATCCCTAGACTGGTCGCCGCTGCGGCGGGCTACGACGGCCCTTCGGCGCGCCATGTCGGCCCCGTCCGGACGGAGGGCTTAAGCGTCTGCGCAAGCGCGCTTTCCCGCCGCAGCGCCTGACCTCAGGCGCCTAGATCGTCGTCGGCTTGGCGGCGATGACGATGTCCTGGCCCTGCAGCTTGGACGTCGCCCAGACGCCGGCGAGGGTTTCCACGACGGAAAGCCCGCAGCGGCCGTAGAGCGCGATCATCCAGTCCTGATCGTAGGCGACCGCCGCCTCGGGGATTTCAGCGTTTTCCGCCCAGTAGCCGGGCCCGGCGTGCGCGAAGGTCAGGGCCGCCTTGCCGGACGCCGCCGCCTCGCGTTTCGCCTCGGTCAGGAGGTAGCCGGAGATCACCGAGCGGCCGCCGGGCTTGAGCACCCGCGCGATCTCGGCGAGGTAGCGCGACAGGTCGTCCGGCAGCATGTGGCTGAACACAGAACCCAGAACCACGAAATCGAAGCTGTTGTCGGGGTAGGGGAAGGTGTAGGCGCTGGCTTTCGCGCGGCCCTTCGGGTGGTACCGTTTGCTGTGAACGTCGGCCAACTGGAACCGGAAGTTGGGATAGCCGGCGGTGATGTTCTGGCACCACCGGATGGCCACCGGCATGATGTCGAAGCCGTCGTAGCCGCCCTCGGCGCTGAGGTAGGGCGTCAGGGCGACGGCGAGCCGGCCGATCCCGCACCCGACATCGAGGACGCGGTGCTCGGGCTGCAGGCCGCGCGAGATCAGGAACTGACGGAGGTCCTGGCCTGAGTCGTGGAAGTCGTTCGAGCGGGTGGTGACCAGGCTCCAGAGCCGCCTCGGCGGTGTCAGCGGGCGGCGCTTGCCCGACAGAGTCTCGGCGATGTCCAGGACCCCGCCCCTGGCGAACTCAAAGATCGAGCGCAGGAGGTGAAAACCACGTCGCGCCGCACGCCATAGGGGGCCGGGGCGGGAAGGTCGCGACAGAAATCCCACCGAGATCACAACTTTCGAACAATTTTGAGGAGCGCCCGGCGTCTAACAGCGACGATTGTGTGCGTCTACTGCTGCTGCTGCTGGCGCTGGTGCTCGTAGGCGAGGCCGCCGTGCTGGCCGCGGCGCTGGCCGGCGCGGGGCGCGGATTGCGAGGTGCGCAGGAATTCCGGCTCGGCCATGGCGGCGCGGGCGCGGCGCACGGTGACGCCCACGGCCAGCTCGCTCTCCGCCTCGCCCTTGTAGACCCCGCGCGACGGCGGCACGTCGGAATAGTCGCGGCCGACCGCGCAGGCCACGTGGCGCTCGCAGGCCATGATGTTGTTGGTCGGGTCGAAGCCAACCCAGCGCAGGCTCGGCAGGAACACCTCCACCCAGGCGTGGGTGGCGTCGGGGTCGGAGCGGTCGCCATGCTTGCGGTCGGTGAAGAGGTAGCCCGAGACATAGCGCGCCGGAATGCCCCACTGGCGGCAGATGGCCAGCATCACATGGGCGAAATCCTGGCAGACCCCGCCGCGCGCCTTCAGGACATCGTCGATGGGGCTGTCGGCGCGGGTGACGCCGGCCTCATAGGCGAAGCTCTCGTAGATCGTCCTGGAGAGCTCCCGCACGGCGTTCAGCGGGTTCGAGATGCGCAACTCGTCCAGCTTCTTTTCCGCCACGAAGGCGTTCAGCATCTCGCTGGGCCCCGCGAAGCCGTGCGGGTGCAGGAAGTCGAAGTGCTCGCCGCGCACGAAGTCGGACTTCAGCCGGTCCCACTCGCCGCGGTCGAGGCCCTCGGGCGGGGTCGGCGGATCCTGGGTCTCCACCGCGGAGCGCGCGACGATGGTCATCTGCTGGTGCGGCTGGGGGATGTCGAAGTGGTAGACCGCGTTGCCGAACGTGTCGGCGTAGGAGAACAGCTGCGCCGCGGGGTCGACCTCCAGCTCGAAGCTGATCAGCCGCTGCTCGGCCCGCTTCTGCGGCTGCATCCAGAGCTCCATCAGGCTCTCGCGCACAGCCTCATCGTACTGGTAGCGCGTGACGTGGCGGATCTCGAGGAGCATGGAGCGATCCTTACGCCGGCAGACGCTGTTCGAGGGGATAGGCGACGAACGCCTCGTAGACCGCCTTGTGGACGCCGGCGCATTCGTCGAGCACCGCGCCCAGGAAAGCGGTCGGGCCGCTGGCCTGCACCTCGTCGATGTCGGCGTATTGCAGCCTGGCGCGCAGACGCCCGGCCAGCCGGTCGGGTCCGACCAGGCCCGCGGTCTCCACCGGGCGGCCGATCGAGGCCAGGTGTTCTTCGATGCGGGCGGTGCAGAAGCGGACCGAGCGGGGGAAGTCCTCGTCCAGCAACAGGAACTCCTGGATGAAGCGCGGCTGCATGTCGGCGGTGTAGACCCGCAGGTAGGGCTCCAGTGCGCAGGCCATCCGCAGCAGGCTGGTGAGGGCCATGTGGTCGGTGATGGCGCGGCGCTTCTTGTCGCCGAAACAGACCTCCAGCAGGGCGCCGATCAGCTGCGCCCGCTCGAGGTAGACGCCCAGCATCATGAACCGCCAGCCCTCGCCGTGGCTCATGGTGGCGTCGGCCGCGCCCTTGAAGAGGTGCAGGTCGGCGATGGTGTCGTGCAGGAAGGCCTGCGAGCCGCCGGCGAAGGCCTTGGCCGCCTGCGGGTCGGTCATCCGGAAATGGATGATGTTCAGCCGCTCCCAGGTCTCCGTGGTGATCTGGTCGCGCACCTGGCGGGCGTTCTCGCGGGCACGGCTCAGCGAGCTGACCACCGAGCCGTGGTCCTCGCGGTCCAGCACCAGGGCCAGCGCCGCCTCGTAGGGGTTGCGGGCCTTGGCGGCGTCCTCGCGGTCGCCCACCGCGGCCAGGGCGATGCGGGCGACCTGGGTGGCGGCCTCGGTGCGGTCCAGGGTGGCGGTGAGCATCACGTCGGAGAGGCGGCACAGGTGCTCGGCCCGCTCCACGTAGCGGCCGATCCAGTAGAGGCTGTCGGCCACCCTCGCGAGCATCATGCTCGCGATCCTTTGCCGAAAGAGTTGGCGAGCATCATGGCTCGAGGTCCTTGCCGTCGGTGAGCACCCAGGTGTCCTTCGAGCCCCCGCCCTGGCTGGAATTCACCACCAGCGAGCCCTTGCGCATGGCCACGCGGGTGAGCGCGCCAGGGGTGACCACGATCTTCTCGCCGCAGAGGATGAAGGGGCGCAGGTCCACATGCCGCGGCTCGATGGCGTCGTCGATCAGGCAGGGGGCGGTGGAGAGCTGGATGGTGGGCTGGGCGATGTAGTTGTCGGGGTCGGCCTTCAGCGCGGCGGCGAACTCGGCCTGCTGGGCCTTGGTGGAGTGCGGGCCCACCAGCATGCCATAGCCGCCGGACGCGCCCACCGCCTTGACCACGAAGCGCCCCAGGTTGGCCAGCACGTGGGAGAGCTGCGCCGGTTCGCGGCAGAGGAAGGTCTCGATGTTGGGCAGGATGGCGTCCTCGCCCAGGTAGTATTTGATGATTTCAGGCACGTAGGCATAGACCGCCTTGTCGTCGGCGACCCCGGTCCCCGGCGCGTTGCAGATCACCACATTGCCCGCGCGGTAGGCGTTGAAGAGGCCCGCCGACCCCAGGCCGGAATCCCGGCGGAAGGTGAGGGGATCGATGAAGTCGTCGTCCACCCGGCGGTAGATCACGTCGATCCGGCGCAGGCCCGTGGTGGTGCGCATGTAGACCATGTTGTCATGCACCACGAGGTCGCGGCCCTCGACCAGCGGCGCGCCCATCAGGCGGGCGAGGTAGGCGTGCTCGAAATAGGCGGAATTATAGACGCCGGGCGTCAGCACCACGACCTGCGGGTTCGGCCGCCAGTCCGCGGCCATGCTCTTCAGCGTGGTCAGCAAGAGGTCGGGATAGCGGTCGATGGGCCTGACGCCGGCGCCGCGGAAGGTGCCGGGGAACACCCGCTTGGAGGCCTCGCGGTTGGCCAGCATGTAGGAGACGCCGGAGGGGACCCGCAGGTTGTCCTCCAGGACCGCGAACGCCCCGTCCGGCTGGCGGATCAGGTCCGAGCCGCAGACGTTGGCGTAGGCCTGATGCGGCACATAGAGGTTCTGCATCTGGCGGCGGTAGGAGGGCGCGTTCAAGACGAGTTCGCGCGGCACGACGCCGTCCATCAGGATCTGCTGGCCGGAATAGATGTCGGCCAGGAACATATTCAGCGCCTTCAGGCGCTGGGTGAGGCCGGTCTCGATGGTTTTCCACTCCTCCGCCGCGATGATCCGCGGCAGGAGGTCGGTGGGGATGATCCGCTCGGTGGAGCTTTCCGCGCCATAGACGGTGAAGGTGATGCCCTGCAGCAGGAAGAACCGCTCCAGGGTCCGCTGGCGCTCGGCCAGCTCCTTGGGGCTGAGGGTCGAGAGCCGATCGGCGAGCGCGGCGTAGTGGGGCCGGACCTTGAGCTTGGGGCCCAGCATCTCGTCATAGGGCGCAAGGGCGAAGGTCGCCTCCGCCCCCTTGTCGGCCTCTCCAGCTTTCGCCACGCTGCCGTCCACGCTTGGCCGCCCCCTACGCACGCTGGAATCCTACGACGCCCATGCCGTCACAGGAAGGCGGTCGCGGCCAGAACGTTCCGGCGGCGGCAGGCGCCTAAGTTTAAGGCAGGCGTCAGACGGCCATGTTGTCGATCAGCCGGGTGCGGCCGAGGATCGCCGCGCCGAGTATGCGAGCGGAGCCGCTGACCGCGCCGGGGCCGAGTCGCGCCAGGTCGTCCGCACCGCGCACCTCCACATAGTCCACCCGCGCGAACCCGGCGGCCGCAAGGGCGGCGACGGCCTCCGCCTCCGCCTCGGCCACGGGTGTCCCGGCGTGCAGGCGCTCGACCGCGCGGGCGAGGGCCCGGCTGAGGATCGGAGCGGCGGCGCGCTCGGCGGGCGTCAGGTAGGCGTTGCGGGAGGAAAGCGCGAGGCCGTCCTCGGCGCGCACGATGGGTCCGCCGACGATCTCCACGGGGATGTCCAGGTCGCGGGTCAGGCGGCGGATCACCTGTAGCTGCTGGTAGTCCTTCTCGCCGAACACGGCGACATCCGGTCCGCACTGCAACAGGAGCTTGGTCACCACGGTCGCCACGCCGGCGAAGTGGGTCGGCCGCGCCGCCCCGTCCAGCGGCTCCGAAACCCCGCCGACGCTGACGGTGGTCGAGGCGCCCGGCGGATACATCTCCGCGACGCTCGGCGCATAGAGCAGGTGGCAACCGGCGGCCTCCAGCAGCGCCGCATCGCCCGCCTCGTCGCGGGGATAGGCCTCGAAGTCCTCGTGCGGCGCGAACTGGGTCGGGTTGACGAAGATGCTGGTGACCACCCGGTCCGCGCGCGCAGCCGCCAGCGTCAGCAGCGACAGGTGCCCCTCGTGCAGCGCCCCCATGGTCGGGACGAACCCGACCCGGAGGCCCTGCGCCTTCCACGCGGCCACCTGGGCGCGCAGGTCGGCGACGGTCCGGGCGAAGGGGAGCGGCATGGAAGCCTCCGTAGGGTCGGCGCGCCTTATGGAGGAGCCAGCGAGGGTCGTCCATCCACAGCCAGCGACCATCGGCGCGTTGACGCGACTTCGTGCGAAGATCACCTCTCAATCGATGTGAGTCGCGGCGGTCGCCCGGCCTTCCAGGAGTTTCAGAGCATGTCGCAGGCCAGCGTCATCGTGGTCGGCAACGAAAAGGGCGGGGCGGGCAAGTCCACCATCGCCATCCACACCGCCACCGCCCTGCTGCACGGCGAGGCCAAGGTGGTGGTGCTGGACCTCGACGTGCGCCAGCAGTCCACGGCCCACTTCTTTTCCAACCGCGCCGCCTGGCTCGCCGCCAACAACGCCGTCGCGCCGATGCCGATGCCGTCGACGCTGAGCGCCGACATCGCCAAGGTCTCCGAGGACGAGGCCATGGCCCGCTTCCAGGAGGCCTTCGCCAAGGCCCGCGACGAGGCCGACTTCGTGCTCATCGACACCCCCGGCAGCGACACGGCGATCAGCCGCGCCGCCCACGGTCTGGCCGACCTGATCGTGACGCCGATGAACGACAGCTTCGTCGACTTCGACATGCTGGGCGTGGTCGATCCCGTGACCCTCGAGCTGAAGCGCCACAGCCTCTATTCCGAGACGGTCTGGAACAGCCGCAAGGCGCGTGCGATCGCCGAGCGCAAGCAGATCGACTGGGTGGTGCTCAGGAACCGCCTGGCGCCCACCGAGGCCCGTAACCGCAAGCGCCTGGACGAGCGGGTCGAGGCGCTTTCCCGCAAGGTCGGCTTCCGCATCGGACCCGGCCTGCGCGACCGGGTGATCTATCGCGAGCTCTTCCCCTTCGGCCTGACGGTGGCGGACCTCTCGCCGGCCATCCGGCCGGTGGCGATGTCGCTGCAGCATGTGGCGGCGCGCCAGGAGCTGAGGGCGTTGATGGGCGCGCTCGGCCTCACCGGGTTTGGCGACGGCGAGCAGATCGCCGCAGAATAGCGCATGCTCTACCTCGCCCTCGGGGCCGCGGCCCTGGTCATCTATGTCCTGGCGAGCACCGGCAAGCCGATCTTCAAGCGCTCGGAGTGGCGGCTGGCGTCCGCCGCGTTTGCGCTCGCGGCCTTCGCAGCGGCGGCTTACGTGGGCGTGCGGGGCGAGTGGTGGATTTCGCTGGCGCTCCTGATGCTGGGCCTGTGGCTCGCCGTTTCGGCGCGCCGGACAGGCTTGGCGCCCGGCCCTGCGCGCGGCGGCAAGATGAGCGCCGAAGAGGCCCGTTCGATCCTGGGCGTCGGGCCGGAAGCCACGACCGCGGAGATCCAGGCCGCCTACACCCGTCTGATGCGGCTCGCCCACCCCGACAAGGGCGGCACCACGGGCCTGGCCTCGCAGCTCAACGCCGCCCGCGACAGGCTTATCCGCAAATAGAAAAAGCCCGGGGCGCGAACCCCGGGCTTTTTGCTGTCCGTCTGTTGGCTGGCCTCAGGCCGGGCCGATGACCTGGCAGGCGAGGCGCTTGGCCTTCAGGGCCTTGCAGGCGCCCTTGGCGTCGCTTTCCGAGAAGCCGGTGAACACCGCCTTGTAGGTGCGGCCCTGCTTGTCGGCCGCGCCCTTGGCGCCGTCGAAATGGTCGCCGAAGCGCCTGGAAACGAGGGTGATCTGCTCGCGCGCATCGGTCTTCGACCTGAAGGCGCCGACCTGCACGGCCCACCTGGCCTTCTTCGGTTCGGCCTTGGCGGCCAGCCTGGTGCGTTTCGGGTCGACGATCTCGACCTTGGCGGCGCGCGAGGGGGGCGCCGAGGCCAGCTCGATCTTCAGGCCGTCCTGGTCGGCGTCGCCCTGTTCCACGCCGCTGCGGATCACCGGGCCCGA